>JGI24159J19872_10005036_pt1 | contig 17005 bp, 9 predicted proteins | sample Ectturendosymbi4_FD_19872 | JGI IMG/M metagenome (IMG submission 19872) | reverse complement strand
CACCTATATGCTTGCCTCACCTGCTCATCTGTACATGCCTCATCTCTTCACCCATTGCTTGCCCACCATCATCTGTGTTATGTTGATGTCTATTGTGTTTTCTTATTTTTTATTTTTTTATTTGCTATATGCTACATTTCTTTGTGACTCCGTTTTGGCTTGTTTGTGTACATATTTTCTCTTTCGTTTTCTTATTTTTCACCTCAGAGTCTTTTGCTAAAAGCAGTTTGTTAATGTCACGAATCAATCCTTCGCATAGACTTCATTAATCCGGTTGCTTCTTACCAATTCAAAACTCCTTTTTAAGAGGTTGAAAGCAATAAAGCATAGCAATCTATTTTAAGTTTCTATTTTAGTTTGGGAGTAATCCCAAGGAATGCTTCATGTTATTGTTGTATCAAAATTACCACTGTTTTTTTTCTGAAAGTAATTTCAATAATTTTCTCTTCCTTTAGCTGTAGTACTGCAAACACGTTCTTATGAAGAAGCAGTACTTGCAGCGTGTTTGTGATAAGGCAGCTTTAATCGTGCAATTTTGCCTGTTTTTCGTTTTCGCGTCATTTGAACCAGAATGCACTGCATGACCATTTATGGTTCAGGCTTTCGACAGGCAATTCATGACCTGAGTACCGAAGGCTTGCTTTTGTGCGAGCCGCAAAGCTTTGCGGTCAACAACCGCAGCAATCTTTCTCACTGGCTGCAGCTTGTCGAACCGTGCGGTCTGACGAAATAACTGTGTTTCCAATACAAAACACGAGCAACAGTACTTTGCATTTACTACTGGAAGAGTATCATCCTTACCACACCTGTCCAATATATATGCGGACTCACATTTACTGAATACCTTTTGGCAGGCTATTTGCACGTAAAAGCCGCTTAGTTTCGATGGCAGTCTCAGATGTTTCTTCTTAACTTGCAGTTAGGTAATATTTTTACAGAAACAAAGAAAATTTCGCCTCTGATTTGTAATGATTTTGCACATTGAACCAACAACTGCTGACAAAAAGCTTGATAAAATCAATTACATAAGCAATTACATGAACTCAATTTCTGAGATTCAAGCTTTGCTCCAATCCATAATACTTTGCTTTAAGCTTCGAAAGTTAGGAAAATCTATGCGGACTATGTATGAGGTCGGGCATATTTTCGTGTGAAAAAATAGGCAAGCAATAAATGTATCTTCTTCTCAACAATATACTTTTTTAAACTGCATAAAAACCCGACAGCTGAGCGCAGCTTGCACAGAACTTCTCTTCTTCCAGGTTTATGTTGACAAAAACTGCTTTTTGCCGCTGGTACGTGTCTCCTCTGTTTTGTAATGCTATGTTTGCTGCATGACTTTCCGCTTCATAACCTCCATTGTCACTTTTCCCGCTTGTGTGAATGACTCACATATTCATCTGTATATCTCACAACTCTTCACACATTGCTTTCCAAACATCATCTGTGTTATGTGAATGAATGGTGCGTATATATTTTGTTTTTGGTTGTTGTTTTTGATTGGCATTGACCTAATTGAGCTATTAGAATGAAACCTCTTAGACTTTTTTCTCACTTGGGAACAGCTTCTGCTACTTTTTGCTTTGTTCTTACACTAAAAGTGAGCCACATCACAAATGTACCGCAGCTACGTGGTGGTTAAATTCCTAAAATGAGAAAGTATGTTGCGAATTTACATTGCACTGCCTTTCCACTGAAGACTGCTTACGCTCATTTCCCAATTGTGGTTTTGCTGGTGTAGACATTGCTGAAAGCAGACTTTGCAAAAAGGCGCTGGTTTCCGAGAAAAAATACAGAACAGACGGCGTTGTTGCGTCAGAACGCAGACTCGAAATTAATGCACCACAAATTGCGAACGTAATCTTGGGCATAGCCGGCAAACGGTTAACGCGGAAAGCATGTTTAATATATACAGGAAGGAGTTTTTACTTCAGAGGGAAAAAAATTATTGATTGCTTTTCTCTTCCGCTCAAGTGTGGTTGCAGTGAGTTTAGCCTTTTTTCACCTTTTTCATGTTCAAGTACAACACATCAAAATCAATAACTAGGGACGACCATTTGCAAACCGCAACGACCCAGACTATCAACGCATTTTTTCAAGCAAAGAAGCTAAATGTTAGTCTCTACATCAGCGTCTTTAAGGAAGGTTCTGCCTTTGGAAGAACCCAAGCGAACATTGTTTTTCAGATATTGAACCTCGTCATTATTATTAACACTTTACCGATATATTCAGAGAAAGCCAGACAAGGAAAATGCGCTCATTCAGAAGCAGTGTCTTGTGAGGGTGTTTTGAGAGACCGAAACGATCGATATTACGGTCTCAAATTTTTCCAGCAGTCTCTCAACTTATCATAAAAACTCGCTTTACTTCAACCATCAAAATACACTAAAACCTTGCGGAACTCATCTCGGTATTCAGATAAAATAGTTGCGGTCTCTAAATATATCTTTGCGGTAAGCAAGGTCAAATCTTAAAAAAATGCTGGTCAAAGGCATGGGAAGTACCGTTCGGGCTGACTATAATCGCTTTGCCAGTCCCTTTCTTCCGAAAGCAACAAGCGATGTGGAATGCAGCATCTATTCAAAAAACACGCCTTTTTCATTTACTATTGACAGATTACATTGATACGAATATTATCGGGAGCTGCAGAAACGCGTGAAAAAACTTGTCGTCATCAACAAAACCTTCCAGTTTATTTTTTGCTTTTTTTACCACAGCAAAACACTTGACATGAAAATCATGCCTGGGCATTTACAAAAAAATATATGCTAAACCTTATAGATTCATTTCAGCAGTGTTACATGAGATGCGACTGCCGGTAAAAGCTGAGGCGGAACCAACGCTATGCTTCACTTGACAAGCTCTGTAACAAGGACAAGCATCATATCTGTCAATAACCTCGACAATCGATGCGATGATAAGCTGATGATAAGTACTAATACTCATCCTCATCTCTGGAAAAACAATACTGCGCACCACTATACAAAACATGTTGCAATTATCATGGCTCTTGCTTGGCATAGCAACGTAAAATTTCGAGCGACTTCCTCGTTTCTCTCGTGCTCTGTCTACTAAAACGATTCCTTCAGTAATTTATGCAAAGATACAATCATCGGTAGATATTTCTCTACGGCTTTCACCTATGTGCCATGTGTACTGCTGGACCGTTGCAAATCTCCGCATCTAATTAGAAACAGGTCTGTCAACGACCACCAAGCACACTCATAATGGCGTCATAACAACGCTTGTCACAGTTTGTCGTTACTTTTATAACTTGGAGGAGACACCACCTTTGATTGTGACGACAAAGAATTCATGAAAGTGTCTTAATTAAAAGAGGGTCGTGGATCCTGATTTAATTTACAACAGTAGGTACTTTTGGGAAATAATTTACTTTAATATTTTGTCCACACTGAAAAATCTAGATGCCAAAACTTTTTAAAGTTTCAGGAAAGTGGCCGTGACTACTGCATTGGCAAGAATGTGCAAAGAAACGAAAGGGTTCCCTTTGACCAAATACAGGACGAAAGCCTTGCATAGGATGGAAACACGTTAAGGGCAGGGGCTGCGTAGCAGAAAACATACGTCCAGACCAGGTTCGCTGGAGCAAAGTCCGGTTCTGTAAATGATGTGGTATATGTATGAAAAATCCTGTAAATTTCTGAATCGTTTGTGAATTTTCGACTCTACGCCGCATTTATTTCAGCCACGCACAGTGAACACTGCTGTGTTTGTGACCAGTTCGATATTAATCACGGAAGTTTGTTTGCGGTTGTGATCCTAAACTACTCTCTGCTGTGAAGCGTTTGAGCCTAATTTCCAGCCAGGAGTGTAAAGCAGAACGTTGGTTTTTACACATTGAAAACGATGTACTAGATAAAATTTGGAAACATTGTTCAAGTTAAAGTTTATTTATGCGATAGTGCGATTGATGTTAAACCCTCAGAGCGTAATAAGACAAAAAGCAGGTCTTTTTGCGTTGAAAATCTGATTACGGTATGTTAAAACCATCAACGGCCCTTGCAGGTAAGTAAATGCGTACAATGGCGTTGTTCTTACATGGCCCAACAAGTCTTTGAAGTGTGAGTTTTTTCCACAAATTAAAAACGCTACTGATTTTTTCGATACTAACAATTACACACCGGTATCCTGTGGTGCACGAAATTCTGGTGCTGCCATGCACAAAATAATATGACCTTTTCCCGCTCTTTGTTTCGAATTACATATACCTGAGGGCAGTGGTGTAACTGACGGGGAGCAAGGGGGCGAGCCGCCCCCCTGGCAAGCTAAATGTAAAAACGGGGCCCCCTTTAGTTGACATTTTGATATTTAATATTCTTTAATTTGTTGTTTTTTTCGGGGTATTTTCGTTTTTTTATCTGGTATGGACATCCACGACACGACATGCCGAAATTCTATGTGATTTCTTAACCTTTTTCTGAGTTTTGGCTAATGGCCCCCCTACGGTGACCAGTGGGCCCCCTTCAGCTAAGCTTTGCCCCTGACTCAAACTTCTAGTTAAGCGACTGCCTGAGGGTCTGCAAACGTTTTTACTCTATGGCCATGCCCCTGCAAATGAACTTTTTTACTATTTTAGCAAAGTAGAATCATGCAAATGTTCTGTTCTGAGCGAAATGAAACGTAGCCTGCCAAAAACAAAAGGGGCCGACACGGAACGCGGATTTTAAAATAGCAGCCAAGACTATCATTTTTTATTTTAAAGTTTCGACTTAACACAAGTGGTATTTGTTGCAAATCCGGTATCATTCTGGGCTTCTGCAAAACGGGAAGAAGTATGAAAAGTTATAATTTCCTCTCAGAATTGTTTCTGATTTGCAAATCAGGGCGACTGCGATTGTGCTTTCACACTCAGGCCGGTTGTAAAAGATGCTGGTTGTCGTAAGTCACATCTTGACGTTTTGCCAAAGCTGTGAAGTGATCATTGCTTTACTTAAAAGCACATTCATACTAACTGTAGTGTAATTTCTTTAGTTTAGCTACTGAAGATATATTTACAAGTTTAAATTTAAAGCATTTATTATTATCAGTTTTAGTGAACTTACAGCATTCAATTTTCTGAAACGATTTTTGTTTATTTTTGTTTATTTTCAATTTTCAGCAATTTTCAGAAAAAGTAACTAATCTTTTGCAGGAAGGGATGTCCGGTTTTAACTCTACAACTACTGCATACAAGCTACTTTGAACTTTTTACGAAAACTTCAGACGTTTTGGTGATTATCTGTTTTTGGATGTCCCCATCGCAAGCAGTTGTGTAACAAGGGGGGAGCAACGGGAGACATCTGCCCCCGGGCGCAGCACTTTGGGGGCGCCAAATTGAGGTCAGAATGTTACGTACAAATTACGAGATTTGAAATGGCAACGGATACTAATAATTACAATTTACAAAACGTCGAATGTCATTGCGAAATCTCATTAAAATCACCAAGGTTCGCAAAGCGCGCAATTTTGAACCTAAGTGACGTTTCAAGGCAGAGTTTCTGTCTCCAGCAATAAGCGCCCGCTTGTGGTTTGACTCATGGCTGCGTCACAATGCTTTCAGAAAGGCAAGGTTGCGAACTTTCCGACGTCCCTATCATTTTATAGTTGCATCACAATAGGATGGGAATCCAACGTTCACATTGCATGCATCCTCCCACCTGTCAGTTGTGTGTATACGACAGAACAGTGCTTGCAGAGTGCTACATTGCGTGTGCTTTTAGAGCAGCGATAAAACTTACACAATGTTGTTACCAGGGATGTGCAGAAGGGGCATGAACGAGGCGACGGCCCCGGACATACAAGGCAGTGGGTCATCCAATGACTGAAATTACAAGAAGTGCATTTATAAAAATCTTGTAACTAGACCAGGGGTGCAAAATTTTGTGTGAATGTTAGTAGCGCGCAGCAATTTTTAGTAGCGCACGCATGTAAGCTTTGCCATACACCATTCGTATGTATGAAATATAAAAAGTAAACCAAAAAACGTTCGCGCACTCCACGTTTTTGGTCACGCGGCGCGAGTGCGCGACAGCATTTTCGCACCCCTAAACCGGACGCTTCTTATTGGCCACTGAAATGTGCTGCATGGATCTGATGGTAACTTGCCTGAGGAAGCATGCAAATGCATGTTAAGTGACCTGCGAGAGAGATGAAACACTGCTATCGTTACCTTCATCTGTTTTAACTGAAAAAATATCCTTAGCAATTTGTTTATAGTTCAGAAAAATATAAAGCGCGGCAATGCATCAAATTCCATGGCTGTACTATTTTTTACAGATGCTATTTGTGAGAGAAAACATAGACAACTCTATCTCCTAACATGCCGTAAGGGCTTTTTCTTTTAGTGGGCGTATCTGATACGTACTTGCATGAATAAATGCAATATCTAATTCCTCAATGCATAGCTTTCCCATGAGTGGAAGAAATTTACTTGTAAACAGATGTCTCAAGCCCACAGGATAAAACAAACTATTAAACAAACTGTTCCCTTTTCACTATAAGTAGCTTCGTCCTCGAGAGGTCTGCAGTCTAAATGACCCTTGGTCCTTCGCAGCCTCCCTCTCCCCCATGCATTTCATAAATCGTTTTACTTGGACGTCATCGCAATACTACATTATGACAATCGAGATGGCGTCACGCATTCGTATATCCTTTGTGCTTGTGTTTCATCGAAGTAAATGTATTAGCGCCATCAAGCCCATACTTTTCGACAACAGCCACGTGTTATAATCGTGTTCTACCGTGTACTTGTGTTCCTTGTTACTGTGATGCATGCTTACTTCTAGCGCGTTTGCGTGTGACGACGTTACTGAACAACAGTCAGAACTCATAGACTCTTAATAAAATGCATACCATCTTGAAAGTCGACTAACCACAGCTCAACGAAACATTACACCAAGTCGCTGCCAAGCACACAATATTTTCAATATTTTACAATATTTTAACTTACAATATTGAGCTTCAATAATATTTTTTTAAATTGCAAATGTTTGAAAGCTCACCTGTAGTAATGATACAGTACACTGTGTCGTTTTCTGAAAGAGGTCTCATTTTCTGCACAAATTACAACAGCAATCGGTGATTATGCGTCTTGTAAGAGAAATGTCAGAGAAACACAACTTTTGAAATCAGTGCGAAATTGTTTGGGTGTGAGATTCTAATGTGTAACGAAAAAACGTTTACCAAGTGAACCGCATCACTATTTTAATTGGTTGACAGAAAGGCTTGTGACATGTAACAAGTTTGGTGGAAAGGTATGAATGATTTTGTAAGCATGCCTATTTGTCCTTGGCAAAACAAAACGAGTTAATGTGTGATGCTTGCTGAGCAAAACATCATAATAAACGTAGAAGTGTCTTGCTACCGGTACGTTGTTTGTGAGACAAGCCCAATACATTTAAGGCACACACCATCAGGGCCGTCGCCAGCGGGGGACTAGTGGTGCCCGACCCCCATTTGAAATCTGTGCACCCCAATTTCACGTTTGGCCTCCTGGTTGCTGCATACATCCAATACAGTATTTTAAAAATGTGGCACCCCTTCTGGTTTTTGGCCCCCCTTGCTGCTAAATTCTGGCGACGGGCCTGCACACCATGCATAGATCAATTAAGCTGTCTGCGGTCAATTGAGTTCTATGGGCTTTGTTTCAGTGTAAAACTTGTTAACGTATGCAAATCTTAATTGACTGTTTTAAGCAATACGTTGTGAAATAAAATGAAACACGATTGTACATATTTCAAACATTTTTTTGTTTGTTGTGTCTTACCCAGGTTCGGACACTTTAAATTGCAGCTTAACTTGGTTCTTATTTGATGTGAACTGCATCTGCCAATGTAAGCATAGCGTTGTTTTGACCGAACACGAGTTCGTTTCGTTGTGCAGCGGTAGATGAAGCGTCATGATGACAACGCATGTTTTCGAAATGGTACGGACTTTAGTTGCGCTGTTTATCGTTTCTGCGAGATAACAAGTGCGCGGTAAAATTGACTTCACGATCAACGCAATGATATGTGTAAAACGAGATATTTAAAAGTTTTACCTCGATAAGAAAACTATACTTTGCTTTAACAGAAATTTTGAGAGAGCAAGTGAAACAAAATTGCGCTGATGACTAAATGCATGCTGTGTCAAAGGGCTGAAATGATGGAAACCATGCTCATGTTTTGAAATGATTCTGGACCGACTTTCATAAGCTAAACATCGCCTTGCACAATGAAACAAAAACAATAAAAAAACTTGCAATCCATAATTTACGCAATTTTGTCGAGCGCCCTATTTTACCAAAGTGGGTTGCAGTGCTGCAACAGCAAGACTGCAACTACTGTACGTATTCGGTGCTGCAGTATGAGTCACAAGGACTGAAAAACTTGAAAATCTTGCAAGCTGAAAGTTATGCATCATTTTGAGGACTGTTTTTGCTTAAGGGATAAATACAGCTGTTTTTTAACGGAGCATCGCACGGCTGTTTGGATGATGCGCACTTGCATTGCTCAAATTGTAATTTGCGTTACTCTGACAAAACACAAAGTTCAACGCTTCTGCGTTAGATTTGGACAGCTTTTTTGTAAAAACATATGCACAAACTGTGCTATTTCGAAGACTAGATCAAACTATGTGCAGCAAATCAAGTCAGTATTAATGGTTTCAAAAGAATTGCAGGTTATGCATAAAGTTCATGTTACAAAAAATAGATTTGAAGTGATTGAACATTGATCGGAATGTATTATACATTTCTTTGATGTGAATGTAGATTTGAAGCACGCGACTATTCGGTAAAATGTTTTTTCATTCCTCGCGGTTTGTCAAAAAATATATGACGTAACATGTTGTGTTTTCACTTTCTCCAAAGCAATTCAGCTATGATGCAGCAAAGCGCTGTAGAATGCCTGCCAAGATATCTCTCTGCCGATTACACAGTTAATTAAAGACTGTGACCAACACGATGTTGCTGTTTTTGTCAGTTAGGAATTTGTTAACGTGTTTGCAACTTAGTTACGTTTAAGACGCGTCCTGGCATTCATCACATATGCGGTAAGTTGAAAACAACAGACTCGTCAATAATTTTCACCAATCAAACTGAAAAAGTAAAGTCCCGATTGTTTCAAAGTACTGCGAATTCTGTGAAATTTGAACCAAGCTCTACAAGTCTGAAGCATGACCTTACATCAGCAGAAGGTACGAAACAAAACAAAATATTTCAAAAAACTATACATGTTTTATTTCGAGACGTTTCGGATTATTCTTAATCCATCTTCAGTCAAAAAACAAAAAGAAATAAAACATGTATAGTTTTTTGAAGGCTTTTTTAGTGTTGATGAAACTGTTAAGTCTATCCCAGATTTATGCTCCAAAAACAAAATATCTTTACAGGAATTATGGAGTCATTCAACTACCAACTCAACGTCTTGCAAACAAGTCAAAAAAATCCATTGAAATATAAAACAGCTTGGAGTTCAATCAAAAAGCACCAATAGTATATATGCAAACAGTGACAGAGGTCTGGAACAAACCTTTGAAAGATAGACATGTATATCGATTTTTAAAGGTTTAGTGAAGTGTCCATCGCAAAACACTCCGCAATTTTTACACAAAACGTGGAAATAATTTTGAGATATTGTCTCACCTCAACGTATTTGAATTTTGTGCCGAAAGCTTAAAAAGTAGTGATACATAAGAGAAACACAACTTTTCAAATAACAACTTTCGACTTTTGAAATTCTTAACTCAAAAAACGATTAATCAGGCATCAGCGTTTTAACAAGAAAGATTTCGAAATCAGTGCGAAATTGTTTAGGTGCCTCCAAATCTTAACGAAAAAATAAATACTAACTGTACGAATCACTGTATGCCATTTTGCCTTAGAGATTTGCAAAACAATTATTTTAGGGCCATGTGCACGGTGTCTATATATTGCCGCTTCAAATTATTTTCATATCAGATTGCTAAAACTAATTACTTTGTTTATAACAAACGTTAAACAATTGTTAGTCAAGTACTACGATTATTCGAGCACTTGCATTTTCTTCAATCTAGATAATTTTTGAAATCTTAGTGAAATTCTATCGGTGTAATTGCATAGTCTGCAAAACTTGATATATCGCGTAAAAAACGAAGCACTATGTTACTTGGTTTAACAGCTTTTTTTCCATTCGACATGTTTGGTGGTACCAGAGATATCGATAATGTTGCGAACATTTGCAACTTTACTTTCCAAAACATGGATGGTTGTCGTGTGCTCAGCAATTCATTGGTGAGTATTTTCATACTGAATTGAAAACGAGCGTCGCTCAACACGAGAATCTAACAGCGAGATACATAAGCCCTTATGTTTTGCTTCGCATCTCGTAATAAGTTTGCGATCTGATACTTTTTAAGGCTGTAGGTCGATTAGGTTTGTTGCGATATTAGTTAGGGTTTTGTTGTGAGAGCTAAATTCACATACTCCTTGGTACTCAAAACCGCATGGACTTTATCCGTGATGAAGTCACAAACCACTGCTCGCAGTTGCGTTCAAAACCACCGACGTTCATTTTGATTTTACGAGAACAAGTGAAATAAACTTGTTCTGCTGTGCAGTATGTCTTGCCTTATGTAAAAAACTTTAAACGATTCTTCCTTGTGTTTATTTTGAAATGACCAGGAACCAGAGCTACATTTCATGACTTCACGCCTACATATGACCTGAAAAGTTACCCGTTGCGTATACCCTCTATGGGTACGCGACTTTTCGGCCTGGTCGATTCGGTCTGAGCCGTTTCGGTCACGGGTCTTTTCGGTCTTGGTCGTTCCGGTCTCGAGACATTTCGGTCAGGCTATGAAATCTTGCAGAAATCTTATATCTTCACTTTTTAATGCAAACGTACTTAAATCAACGAAAGGTTTTATTTAAAAAAACTACAAACATGATCCAAGATCCAACAGTTAATCAGCATGAGCATGTGATTTTTCGTTATCATCAGCGAGGAAATCAAATCATTATCGACATTTTCAATTAGATACAAATACTTCAAACTCATAATTACAATTCAGATTTAATCGCAATCATGACTCCTCAAAAGGGAGTTGGTATAACACCAGCTAGCATGACATTTCGCCTGCCTATATAATCATTCAAATAAACAAATGCAAATCAGTTGTTTATGTACAGAAATGTCGTGGCCGAAATGACCTCAGACCGAAAGGCCAGACCGAAACGGCTCAGACCGAATCGGCCAGACCGAAAAGTCCTGTTCCGCTCTCTAAAATGGTGCGTCAACTTGTTTGACGGCGTGCAAAACTTTACCTTTGTTTGATAATTAATTGCAGCTTTACTTGTGACTGACGTGAACTGCATCTGCCAATCCAAGTCATGATACAAACTCTATGTGTTTAACTATCTGTGAAATACACCATCAAACTGTCTGAGACCGATGCAATGTAGGGTCAACAGCGATGCAATGACAAACTTGAAATCACTATGACTGAAAGCAATACCGTTCCCAATATCGTCAGCATTTTGAAGCCGGCTGTATCGTTACCAGCGGTTTTGAAAAACTGTATTTGCAGGATCACTGCATTAAAACTGATTTATATTGATTAATCCCAAATACACTGTATCTCTGTTTTCATATTTTTGATGTAAACATGAAATTTTTTTGGAACAACTCAATGCTCTGATACTCAAGTGGTGTACAATTCAACGCTCACTTGTACTGTTTCGTTTCTGAAAATTATTTTATATGTTGGTTCAGTAATAGCAATCGAACTATTTGCAAACAGACGCATAGTTTTGAAACAATTCAATAAAAACTATTTTAAACTGATTCGTAAAATCCATGGTTGAAAGAGAATAAAACCTAATGTTGTTTCTGTGTTTCGCATTATAGCAAACACCAAACTATTGCAAACAAACGCAGTTACATAGTTTTGAAACAATTCAAATAAAAAACGTCTTGAAACAGATTCGCAAAAATCCATTGAAAAATAAAACGACTTCGATTTTTCTGTATTTCGTTACAAATCACCAAAACCATCTGCAAACAGGTATATTGATTGTTACAACCGTATTCAGGAGGGAAGGAATATTAATCGTTAAGCTGCATAAAGTGATTGAATATGATCTGTAATACGCCGTGCTGTCGTCTTTGATATAAACACGAAGATGCTTTGTATGCTTTAACTTCCAAACAGTGAAAGGTCATAGCGTGAAATCTGCATTCAGTGAAAAAAAGGCTTTTGCAATGTCCACGCCCGGTTAAGCCTGTGTAGAAAATCTGTTTACCGAACAACACCGACTCACTAATCATTGTTTTTCAGTAGCAGCACGACTTGCTTTGTTCAACCTTAAATTCATACTAATAGCTTTTTTTGGGTAATCCTATGAACCGTTTGCAAACCACCTCGCGCAGTTTTGTCTGACTTGGACGTACTATGGTTTGAATGCTAAATGACTGACATCAGCAAGTTTAGAAACTCGCTTTACGACCACCACCAAAATACATTTAAAACCGTGCTTTACTACCATCTCGCTATTCCCGATAGAATAGTTGCGGTCTCTCAAAATGTCTTGGCGGTCAGCAGAGTTTAAGTTGAATTAACCCTGCGGGCACGAGCAGGGTTAGCTGTAGAGTTTGTTGGACTACGTCAGAGGAAGTTGAGATATAGGCACATCACCTGCGCCAAGATTTTTTGTCAAAGTTTCAGAAGGTGGAGCGCACAGTTGTAGCGTAGTTTGCTGGTCAATTAGTTTGTTGCTTGTTTGTATGCGTTGTGTGTCTCACCAGCAAATAAAAGAGTAGGCCTAGTAGTAAAAATATCATTTCGATCAATAACCAAGAACGAACATTTTGAACTTTTGCCTATCCTTTTCTGTATGGTCGGTAAATCAGCTTTCGTTGTACCTTTTTGGTAGAAGTTGAAGGCAGGGGCAGATCCACCGAGTAAGCTTAGGGGTAGGGTTGTATTATCCGGATAACGATTAACCGGATAACCTTGAGTTTTTTGCTATCCGATATCTGGATATTTTTCTGGCGGTTAATCAGATACAAAAGTAACGTTACTAATGAGTTTTACGCTTTTTAACGCCCTGCAAATCTTCAAACGCACTAAGAAGCTCACTATCCAGCCCGATTAAGTGGAAGCAGAAAGGACATTCAGTGCATGTGGGTTGTGGACTCTTTGCTACGACTCCACAATCGATGCGTTGTGCTTCATACGAAATGCGTTGCCGAAGCAGTGAATGTTAAAATTGCATGGTTTTCGTCATACATGCAGCGTTGACTTTAACCCGATTTGACCGGTTACTTCTAATGGGACCTCTCGCACTACGCCTACTAACCTACGCAAACTCGCTGCTTGTGTAGTGCCGGCTATAGTCTATCCCAGAAAGTTTACGACGCCAATCAGTGTGAGATTGATGCCATGATTGTTTTATCGGTGGTATTTCATGATGCCGCTTTCAACACAAGAACTAAGAACATCATGAAGCTTATCCACGTGAACCAAACTGTCGCTTCTGTTACTTTGTAAATGGTTTAACTGTTAGTATTCATTTCTGTTACTTTTTAAGGACCGTTACTTTTGCACACCTATATAACAGAATCGATATTCATGCAGTTGGCATAATCGAAACTAGGATTTTTCAAACGTTTTTGCCAATGTCAGGTAGCAGCGTCAGATCTCTGAAGGGAAATTAAATAAGACTGACCAAGCAGCCCACATTTGCAATTACGAACTAAACTTAACCTTCAGAAGTGATTACTGAAGTGGCACAACTATCAATCCGAACCACATTTCACACTTCATCTGCCAAATACAAAACGTTTTTATAAACAAACAAGTAAACAGCTTCAAAACGTAAAACCCTCTCTGCATTAACCAGGTGCTATTAAAATAAACACGCTACAAATTACAGAAAAACAATGAGCATTGTAACAATTACAGTACAAAAACGAATTATGATCGGGGCGAAAACCACGCAGTTCACTTTGATTTTCGTTGGCAACGAATCCCACCGCGCGCCGGCACTACGCAAGCAGCAAGTTTGCGTAGGTTAGTAGGCGTAGTGCGAGAGGCCCCATCAGAAGTAATCGGTCAAATCGGGTTAAAGCCAACGCTGCATGTATGACGAAAACCATGCATTTTTAACATTTGCTGCTTCGGCAACGCATTTCGTATGAAGCACAACGCATCGATTGTGGAGTCGTAGCAAAGAGTTCACAACCCACATGCACTGAATGTCCTGTCTGCTTCCACATAATCGGGCTGGATAGTGAGCTTCTTAGTGCGTTTGAAGATTTGCAGGGCGTTAAAAAGTGTAAAACTCATTAGTAACGTTACTTTTGTATCTGATCAACCGCCAGAGAAATATAGACAGAAGAAAAAATGGACCGATAACATCACGGAGTGAGCAATGAATACCTTTGCAGAAACCCAGGCAGTCGCACACAACCGTCAACTATGGACTCAGTTGGTGCAGCAATCCTTAACGATGGCGCCCCAACGACCTTAAAAAATAAGGTTATGGGATAAGAAGAATAAGAAGAAGAAGAAGATTTAAAAATATGTTATTTTTCTGTAAATAATCTAAATGCCATTAGCCAAAGGCCAAGTGACTTCGGCCAAAAACATTGAGTGACAATCAAAAGAGGGCTATTTAAAACTAAGGCAAAAAAGACTGAAGCCGAGAAAGAGGATAGTGCGTTGGACAACTATTTTAACAGAGCTACCTCCGAATACGAAGGAAAACTTTAGAAGAGCCACACCACAGTGAAAATTACGACAACGTAAGCAACCAGACTGTTGATGTTGTGCCAGACACCCAAAGGGAAGCTAAAGTACAAGAAGTGAAGTAAGTCATTTCGAAAGTGTTGATTCTGACAAACAAGGAAGTTCATCGGCTGATGCATCTGATCAGTCTTACGAGCACGAAAATTCAAAATTTGCCGGAACCATTGCATGAACAAACGATCCTGCTACTTGGCCACGTGTCACGGAGCGGAATGTTTGGGACTATTTAGCCCAAAGAGAACCACAATCACGGTAGAATATTCGCCAGAAACGAAAGTGATAGGACGGTTTTAGTTTCACTGCAACATTACTGCCACATGTGAGACGGTACGTCATCCATGTCTCGGCGCCAACCTTTCCGGCCTATCTTTTTCACATCACTGACCTCTATCATTATAACCTGATGACCCCCTATAAGATTTTTGCACGCACAACTCAGTGGCCCCCCGCAAAGTACTTCCAGTCGGGCCCTGCACGTGCTAAATCCGACCCTGTCCACATTTGTATATTTACAGTAGAACTGTGTCATGAGTTTGCATTCAATTTATCAAGAAAACCGTGAAATCAATTATATAACAGTTAACGGTTATTATCCAGTTAATTGGTTAGCTAAAATACAAATATCCGGATATATCCGTTACCCGGATACTAAAAATTATTGAAATGCGAACTAACCCTATTTACGGGGAGGCGATTTCAGTAATATTTGGTACTCAAATCTCATAACGGCTTCGCTACTGTAAGAGGGATGAAGTATACTTCACAACACTGCTGTGACAAAACAGTGAACGGCAAAATGGCCTAATATCGCGAATACTGTTTTCCCAAATTGTAAAAATCATGGTAAATAAAGTTACTTTCGCAGGTTTTAGATACTTACGATATCTCAAGTAGACCGTGATTACACGTATGCTGATCAGGAACCAACGAGAAAAAGGTTTGACAAAAATTAAATGGTGGAGCACAGAAAGTACGTGACCACGCAGCAGTGACGTATTCACATCCGCACCAAATTTTATCCAAGTACGAAGAGATTGTTGCAGGGCTTCACATCAACCGACGTGTCGCCCGACTAAGTTTCATTTTAGGTTTGGAGGCGGTATTCCTTCTAAGGTGCGCAAATGCGCAACACCGTCAGACCTTTTGCGCAGTGAAATCTCAGTCTCGCGCACTTGTAACACTTTAGATTTAAATCGTATATATGTATTGCAATATCCCAGCTACATAGGTGTACGAGCAGGCAATTTTTTTGGGGTGCGAAGGATTTTTGCCTGAATTCTCCCAAACTTGCCCGAAAAAAACACCAAAAATAAGTGACCTCCATAGAAAAGCTCTTCATGTCATTTTGGGGGCCATTTTTTCAAATCAAAGCATGTTGGGCTCCCATTTTTGCTCATTTTTTCAGGGAGTTTGCTCAGATTTTCAGGGAGTTCTTGAAAGTTTTCAAATATTTTACTCGGATTTTACAGGCTTTTGCCAGTATTTTAAGGGATTTTCCCGAATATTCACCAAACCAACACTTTTGGAGGTGGATTTTCACCCTCTGCACCCCCGCCTCCTTCCTTGTCGTAAAACTCAAATTTGTTACGTTTCTTGCAAGTGCGGTTAAAGTATTATGAGCATCAGAGCAGTTCAAAAATAATCTCATGAAATTGCAGTCATTTCAATTTAAGACATAAGCTTACGGCATGGGGATGCAGGGGATGTGGTCGCATCCCCAACACTGAAAAATTGGCCATTATTCGGGCAAAAATTTTCAAAATTTGGGCAAAGTATACAGCTACATTCACATGTAATGAGGTAGTGTCTTTTTTCCAAACTGAGGCAAAATAATAACCAAATCAACGGCAAAATATTTGGCCATTTTTTTGCCCCTGATGGCAAAATAAACATTGGAATCATGTGGTAAATCCAGCAGCCTTCATCGCATTTGGACCAACTGAAAAACTTTACTAACGTTTTGTGTAAAGTTAGAAACATTTGAGTAAAATAGGAGCATTTGGGTAAGGTCCAAAAGCCTCAATTAAATCTTGGCAAATGAGAAAAGCTTCAATCAAATGTGGGTAAAAACAAAAAGATTTATAATAATTGGAAACACTTGGGTGAAGTTCATCAGTCAAAACAAATTATGCCAGTTTGCAGCAGCTTCATTCAATTGTGGGCAACTTCAAACAGTCTTGTTCAAAGATGGGCTATATAGAAAAGCTCCCTTAAAATTTTAGTACGTTCAGAAATGTCT
>JGI24159J19872_10005035_pt1 | contig 17006 bp, 10 predicted proteins | sample Ectturendosymbi4_FD_19872 | JGI IMG/M metagenome (IMG submission 19872) | reverse complement strand
CTGTAATGTGCGCTGATGTATAGCTAACCACTTTTTGTGCTCTTGTGTCTGTGATATGGACCATGAGTCCGCAATAAAATATCATTATTATTATTATATTATATGCAACTTGAACTGCACATTGCACGTGGATGAAGTGCAATAACCTTCACATTTGAACAATGGACGGTGAAGTTGCTTGATTCTTGAAGTCGCACAACATGCCGTTTGAATCCGAATGTGTTGACAAGTTTTAGGTTTCAAATCACCTCGCTCCTCCATGCAGAATCCGTAAAACCTCTGCCTTTCTGAGTAAGCTTGCATCGGTCCCAAACATCCTTACTGAAACGTATAGGACATACGTGTTACAGAAGCACACCTATTGAGGCGTTTAACACTAGGTTTTAATGAGTTGAACGTCAACACATCTGAACAAAACAAGTAAAAAAAACGATAAATAGCGACGAATAAATAAAAGCCAAAAGTCCACTTAACAGTTGAGTGTCACTTCACGACTGAGAAACACAGAACAAAACGGTGACACGTCAACTTCTAATCCGCACTTGTCAGCGCTGCGCCATCAATCACGAATCGCCGTTCTAGCAGAGCAAATTCCTCACAACCTCCCCAACAAATAAAAATAAGCAAAAGGGTAAATGCTTCTGGTTAAACTGTACATTCCCCGTAATGGTCAGGGGGTCGTCGCTGTCGTGTTGAACGTTGCAACATGCGTACAGACGAATCACAGTTCGGCGCTGGCGAGCCGTCGTCGGACACTTCAAGTTCGTTGTCACGTGGTGTCACGCTAGAATCAGTCGTCAGCTGCGTCGGCGTCGAGTGCTTGAGAAACCTCGGAGTTTTCGAGGACAGGCGCCTCAGAAGGACGTTGGGTTTGGACTTCATGTGGTCTCAGGTAAGGATCCAAATCAGATGTTGACAGAGTGCTCTCTTGTCCATCTCTGTGACGATTGACGGCGTAATTTCCGTTAGCCTCGATCAGTTCGACAGGTTCGCACAGCGGTTCTNCCTTGTTTCGCGCAAAACGTCTCAGAAGCACAGTACCTGACGAGAGCAGCCACAAAGGAAGTGCGGCACCGAANATGGCTTTGTGAGAGAAACGAAACAAACGTTCATGCAGAGTTTCATTCGTCAAAAGGCATACGAGAGAACGGATCGCATGCAAAGCTTCCAACAGAACAGATTCCCACCTTTCTTCGGGCAAGTGTTTACCGTGCAACAAAAGCTCAGTTGTCCTCCACACGGTTTGATTCACGCGTTCACACTGGCTGTTGCCTTCCGGGTGATAAGAAGTCGAAGTACTGAACGCAATTTCATGTTCTGTGAGAAAACTCCGAGCCTCTCGGCTGACGAATGGTGCTCCTCTATCACTGAGAATACAACTGGGAAAGCCTAGAAAACAGAAAAGCGAAGAGAGACAGTCCGTGATGGTGGACGAGTTCATATTTTTACAGGGAAACATAAAAGGGAAACACGAGTACTCGTCGACGACAATTAATAGGTAAGGACGAGGCCCTCATACCGAACCTTTAAGTCAACGCTCACTCGATTCGAACCGCTTTTATCAACGTTCGGGAAGCGGGCTAGAAGTATTGCGGCGTTACTTCCGCGCACGTTTTGCAGTTCCGACAAATACCTTTCGTTTCTTCACTCGAAAACGGTAGATTCCGTTGACGAACAAAGTGATACAGTCTGGCATAGCCTGGGTGGCCGAGAGACTGGTGCAACTCCTGCAATTTCGAACTGTGACTAGAGTTAGACGTTACAAGGCAAACTCGTGAAAACGCATCAGGTGCAACATTGTCAACTCCGGGCCGATGATGTATGTCGTAACTGAACTGAGTCAATTCAAGCCGCCATGAAAGGATTTTTGTGTTTTTGATCTTGCTTTTATGATGCTGATCGAACATGTAAGAAATAGCCTGTTGATCAGCAACCAGTGAAAAATGTCGTCCCTTCAAGTAATGCTTCCAACAGCGCACAGCTTCAATTATTGCACAGGCCTCTTTCTCTACAGCTGGATAACGTCTTTCACAAGATGTTAAAGTTCGGGACATAAATGCCACCGGCCGAACATCTTGTGACAGTATGGCCGTCAGGGCAAAATCTTATATGTCAGTCTCAACTTCAAAAGGCAAGTCATCCGCTATAGCACCTAAACAAGCCTTGGTGAATCGTCTTTTAATCTTTGGAAGGAATTCAAGGCGTCATCGTCAATGGAAAAAGTGGAAGCGTGGAGCAAAGGACTAGCCTTCTCAGAAAACTTAGAGATCGATTTCGAATAGTACGAGAACATGCCTGAGACACGTTTGAGCTCTTTGGAAGTGGACAGCAGCGGGAGGTCTAGCAAGGGTTGCAGTCTCTGAGGGTCGGATTTCACTTGGTTGTGGGAAATTCTATACCAAAGCATATCGAGAGTGCTCGTGCGGAACTTCGATTTTGTTTCATTTAAAGGTTGCACTCATCGGCCGCATCAGCACATCGGCCGCATTGGAGGCAACAATACGTTAACAGGTTTATGAAGTCTGTCTTTCGACAAATCTTGGATTTCACCCAAAGCAGTACTAAAAGCAGACGAACTGTTACAACATTTAAGTATTAACGTCTTGATATCAGCTTTGCGACAACTTTTCTTTAACAGCAGAAAGTGCACTGCATTTGCGTAACACCCTCGGAAAGTATTTTAATATTGAATTTAAACCGATAGTCGCGCAACACGAGAATCTGACAGCAAATGGCATTTTTGGTGTTAGAGGGCTTTTGCGATTTTTCTTCTCATTTCGTTTAAAGAAAAATAACCCCCGCGATTTTTTCTCATATAAATAGTTTGATAAACTCTGAAGATTTTGATAAAATATTTGTCATGATCACCCCCTCGGAAAGTATTTTAATATTGAATTTAAACCGATAGTCGCGCAACACAAGAATCTGACAGCAAATGGCATTTTTGGTGTTAGAGGGCCTTTGCAATTTTTCTTCTCATTTCGTTTAAAGAAAAATAACCCCCGCGATTTTTTCACATATCAATAGTTCGATAAACTCTGAAGATTTTGATAAAATATTTGTCATGATAACCCCCTCGGAAAGTATTTTAATATTGAATTGAAATCTCTAGTCGCGCAACACGAGAATTTGGCAGCGAAAGGCATTATTCGTGTTAAAGTGCCTTTGCGAAAGTTCTTCTCATTTTCTTTCAACAAAAATAACCCCCGCGATTTCTTTACAGATCAATAGTTCGATAAATTCTCAATATTTTGATATACAATTTGTTATCATAACCACCTCGGACAGTATCTTAATATTGCATTGAAGTCGATAGTCGCGCAACACGAGAATCTGGCAGCGAAAGGCATTATTGGTGTTAGAGTGCCTTGGCGATTTTTCTTCTCATTTCGTTTAAACAAAAATAAACTCCCGCGATTTTTTCACAGATCAATAGCTCGATAAATTCTCAAGATTTTGATATAATATTTTTTATGATAACCCCCTCGGAAAGTATTTTAATTTTTCGTTGAACTATTACTAATTTTCAAAAAGTGGCTTGTTTTGAACAATCGTTACGAGCTTGGCACAACATGTTTGGAAGTTTTTTTTGATGTTATGTTCAGAGAACTTTTTCTTTCATTTGTGTGTGTATGTTTTGTCGTATCAGCTCATTTTATGCCTTTTTGAGGCTTTTCAATCTTACGCGCGAACCTCGCATCCGTTGAAAAAAGTTCGGTTGTACAGTCTTTAGTTCGGTTGTACAGGTTTCTTTTACAAGGTAGCGTACCTAGTCCTACTGTATGTTGTCTTTTTAACTTTTGGGCCTCTTGCATTTCATTGATTCAAAGTTTTTCAGTTATGTAACTCCCTAGATATTCTCGAGTTCTTGTAACATGTTCTCTTCAATCACATCATGGAGTACCATCATGATCTAATTACTTAAAATCTCTGAATGAATTGCATCAGATTTGAGTTGCTATTTTCATTTGGTCAAGTAATGAAGTATCAAACTAAAAAGTGCAAGTGATTGTTAATCATGGAAACTGTTCTGGAAAGAGTTGGATCTTCTAATGCTGGTGAATGGTTGCATGTTCCAAACAATAAAACGGTAAGAAAATGGCTTTCAAATCTGTTTACTTGTTATTATTTTCACTCAGTTTCTGAGAGAGATATAGATCATCATGCTCAGTTAGATTGGATATATGCATAGTTGTAGAAACATTTTTGAGAGGTGTTTACATTATAGTATATGAACCTTGCTTGTTTTTTTTAAAGGAAGTGGGTATAGGTCTGCCACACATGATGCGGTTCAAATAAAGCACTGAATTTGTCACTTCAGCAGAGGACCGTTGTGGTAGTGTAGCGGATGCGTTTACGTACATCTGCTGTGCGAATGGTTTTCGGTTTGACTCTCACCTTAGCAACTTTTGTTTAGGTAGTAGTGGTTGCACGTTTCATGGGACTAAGTCTTAGTCTTTCTTCACTTTTTTCAAAAGTTTCCAAACTTATCTGTTCAGATTTACAGTTTATGTTTAGGGGTTAGGTTTAGCTTTTTAGAGGTTAGGTTTTGGTTTAGGTTCAGGGTTTAGGATTTAGGGTGTAAGTTTAGGGTTTAGATTTTGGGTTTAGGTCTAGGGTTTAGGTTTACTTAGGGGTTAGGTCTAGTAGGTTTAAGGTTTAGTACAATTTTACGAAGCCTACTGCAGTCCACTGCACACTCGTGTGTTACAGGTGACAGATGAATAAGTTTGAAAATATAAAAGTCCACTAAACATAAACTGTAGACCTGTAGCCACTGGCTTTTTAAAATGCTAATTTTTGTTAAATTATTAGAATATTTTCATATATGTTATAAACTAAATATTCAATCTAAAAATATGTCCAAAAATTGGTTCGAAAAACAACTGTTTTTAAAGCCTAGAGAACAGAACAGTCTTGAAGTAAAAATTGCAGCAAATGATGCAAACAACAACCAAAAAACTTAACTACCGACTTTCTAAACTGGCAGATTGTTCAGTTGTTGTACAATCATGGAATAATCAATCATCATGGAAATAATTATATTTGAATATGTTTGATATTCAAATATAATTGCCTTTGTGATCATTATATAAATGTGCTTGCAATATTGTATTAAAAAGATGAGCAGCTTAGACTTGTATAATTAATTTCCAAACACAAATGCCTTTCAAATGTGGCACTACTTGAGATTTTTGTCGTGTTTGAATTATGTGTGATGAGGAAGTTCCCAGGTTTTAATGTCATATTTTGTGACGTCGTTGATTTCACACACCAGTAGAAATATCAAACTCGGCACCTATGGCTGGATGCATTTGTGTTACACCTTTTGTATGCATTAACTTTTATTCGTGTAAACCAGGGGGTTACAAGCTGCAGCCCTTAGACCAAATCCGACTCACAAAACAATTTCATCCGGCCGCAAAACATTTTGTCAAAAATGACAAATAATTTACAAAAATTTTGTTGATGTGGTAGACTGCAGCGTATCCTGAAACAATCACATTACGTAAGATGTCTGGCCCCTGAACTGTTGTGTAATAGCTTATGTTGCCCTTGGACAAAAAGTTTGAAGACCCCTGGGGTAAGTGTTGTATTGATGTTGATTACAAATTTGAAGCAAATAGCGCAATACAAACATAACTGTGAGCTTACATTATGAGAAGTCTTGCTGACTAGTTGGATTATTTTAACTGGCACAGTTGTTTGTCAATTCATGCAGTTTTGGGTGGACATTTCAAAATTCAGTTTCTATCTTCAGGTGGTTTTTGGTCGTGCTGTTACATGTGACATTCGCTTGTATTCGGAGTTTATTTCACGTCGCCATGCAGTAATCAACTGCAATAATGGCAGAGTTGACATCACTGACTTACAGGTATGCAATCCAACAACTTGTAGCAATGACTTTTTCAATGATGGGTTGCTATAGCATGATTAAATATTTTATGGAAATCACTGAAATTTTCCATGCATGAGCTAATTAATACAGCTGTGGTCATCAAGATTCCTCAATTGAAGGAACTGGTGGTTTCAATTCATAAATTTTTTTTTCGGTGCCATGCCTTTTATGTTGGATGTTATTGCTTATCTGTAGATTCACTTTGCTATCCCTTTGCATTTTTCAAAGCTGAGTTGATTGTCATTCAGTGGTTTCATGTTTGCTTAAAAAGTTCTTTCTGTCATATTATTGCAAACTTCCAACCAAAGCTGTTCACCTAATAAAAATTTTCCACAGCCTGCGATTATGCTTTAACTAACTTATCTGGACAAAGTAAGACACTGTTCCACACAAGTTTTCGATTCTGATGGTTGATGGTTTAACTTAACTATGAGCATCATATTGGTTCCAACGTTAATGAAGCAATGCTTTAAAATATTATGTTGGGGTATGTTTGTCACTGCTAAGTGGTTATAGGGAAACAGATAATGCTGAAGAAGAAAAGTTATTATGTAATCTTATTCTCCAGTTTAATTTGCCAAGATTGTCAAATGCAGTTGTAATGATTTAGACAAAATGGGATAAAATATTATGCAGACTTATAAAAGCAACATGCATTTGTCACTGATCAAGCTATTTTCTTTATACAGTCAGTAAATGGTGTTCATGTGAACTCACTGAAATTAGTGCCGAATGAACCACACGTTTTGAATGCTGGTGACAAGGTAGAGATTGGTAAACCATCTGATGAAGAAGAATGGGATCATCTGCAGCTCTGTGATCGTTTTGTGTATATTGTAAAGGTAAGTTATTTTACACTAGTTTTGTTCGACCCTAAACGTGCATTGATAGCATTAACTTTTTTCCAAAAATTTGTTTGCGGCAGCAGCGATTTTTGCAATATGCAACAACAAACTATGCGCACTGTGCAGAAACGCACTTGTCTATTACCGCGAGGCTTTGCTTAACTGACGTTGCTAGAAAAGAACGAACTCCAGCAATGGAGTAATCTAGGGTCCTGAGCCTGCAACATGCGTGCCGCTACTGCAGCGACTCTCCAGACAGCACCAGTGACACCGACAACACGAAATGTCAGTCAACGCGCGCAAAGTGCTCGAGGCATATCGTGAGATGCATATGAACGCACGCTACAGTTTTGACAAAAGAATGGTGTTTTGGATACATCAATAATTGCCATTAGCTGAGAGCTTTCATATCACGATGCGTAAAGGATGAACACTGGGAATGGGAAGTGCTTTTTGTTGTCTGTTGTGCAGTCACTGTGCAAATTTTCGCTGATAGTTTCTTTACTAAGCCCGTCACCTCATGTGAGCCTAATCTACTTTTTGGAAGTTTGGTGTGTCAAAAGCGCTCTTTTTAACATGTTTGGGTTGACAATTACGAAGTAATGTGCAAAAAGCGTATTTGCTGTAATGAGTTTTCGGCTATTGCACGTTGCGTGGGGTTTACTTTTGCAAGGGCCAAATGATCGTCATACAACGTATTTCTTCCTCAAGGAAGAAGATCGTGGCCTTGTGCACAGTCGCCCCACACCGGTTCGTGTTCACAAAAGTGCGTTCACAGTCAAACAGAAAGAAGAACGTCTGAAGACCTGTCACGAAAACAAGCATCCCGTTGTTGAGTCAGATGGAGTAACTGATGCCCAGCGATGCAAAGCGTAAGAGTGGTGCATTTGCAATTTTAGCCAAGCGTTGGCACGGGAAGCAACGTGCTTTAAATTCTGACTATTTCGCGTGACAACGCTCGCGCTCGTGGAATGTTGAGCACAATCGGCAGTAATTAAGTTACTGGGGCACTTGCTGCCGTGGCACTCGAGTAACGCTGATCTCGAAAAAAATTGTGCTCGTAAATTAAATTTTCTCAATATCAGCCTAAATTCAGAGGTGTTTCGTGTGTTTTGTTTAAGTCATTGCCAACCTACATGGTCGATTCTCTTGATGATCAAAACCGCACTCAGCAAGATCTTAAATCTGAAGCCCCTTTAGTAATAACATGTTTAGTTTAAAAATATAAGCGAATGTATTCAACGTTTTCCACTTGTGTCTTCAATTAATTTATTTTAGTAACGGCAATTGGGCTGAAGCCTGTAACTTGTTCCTTTCTTGAAACTTGCTTTTGGCGGTTGAGTTGAACGCTCTTGCCCAAGAAGCGCTACGGCAATTAGCTCGGCGGCCGTGGGTTGAACACCCTATATTCCAATTGGGAAGCAGATACTTTACCATTGAGCTATCAGTGGTCGCCATACTTGCGTCTTTTGAACGTGACTACTCACTGTGCACAAAAGAATATGAGTATCTACAGAAAGGTTGTTGCTGTCAAACCTGTTTTTTTTTGCTGAGACATTTCGGTCATTTGTCCCGTAATAGTATTGAAACTCGCCGAAACAGCACTCACTAGCCTACCTTTTCGGACACTATGACCGAATTGGCTTAATTTTTTTCGGTAATTTAAAAAAAATTCGGTCTATGACCTAAAAACAGTATCAAATGACTTAAACTGCATCGGCACACAAACTTTATATTTTAACACAGTGACACGTGGTAGTTGTGATAGTGTTGTGAATCTTGCGTAAGCTCTGAGCACAGAAGGGCCGGTTTCTGTTTGGTGTGACAAGATGTGGAAAATGCAATGAACTTTTAATTTCTTACTCGCGGTTATGTTGAAAATATGAGTATTTTTAATTGTAATGTAAACAATGTGTGTTTCATTGCACTGGAAGTTCAATGCATGTGCAATATAGATAGAACGTTTAATCGAGGTAAAGTGAAAGTTGGAGATGACTTCTTTTTATCTCGAATATTTATTCACTTCACACGGAACATATTTTACGACTGAAAAGAGTGTAGCCTGTTAGCACTTGTACATTAGTCAGTTTTGTACACCTGCGTCACATTTTTTCTGTTGAATTTTGCTGTTCAACAGCTTTTTCATTCCCCAAACCACATTTTTCTGTATCGTTGAGATACTTTCTGGTGCTACACACGATGCAGGACGAAGTGATGTGATGCTTTTCAAGAGTAGTGAATGTTTTTTTGTCCACTGAAATCGTTAGAAAACAATCTGATGTTTACCGGTATGTCTCACGTTTGTACCCGTGCCACAGTGGATTCCCGGTAGTATCACGTCATTTGTATGTTTCAGTGTTTCCGATACAATTTCTGTTCCATCTGAAGTCATGGCGAACAGCGTTCAGGTAGGCGTGTATTAGAAAAGCAAATTGCGTGCTTTGTATAGTGGTGCTGTAGGAAACTTGGTCTGAAAACACCATGGTGAGAGAAGTAGCTGTGTTGTTTCTGTATATATATCATTAAAGTTCCAGTTAAAATTGTAGCTTTTTAGCGCTATGAAATGTCTGCCAACGTGTCCAGCAAACTTTAGATGAACAAACCTGAGCGATAAGCGTGCTGAATTGTACGAACGGTTTATAAACATTCTGCGCGGGTAGATTTCCAGCTGACGCGCAGACAGCGACACCGGTTTTGCTCCAACGTCTTGTGCAGTCGTTCGCGCTTGCATTGTAGGCGGAGTTTACATCGATCGAAAATCAAAAACTAGAATCGGCTGATGCGAAACTGGCTGCGTTGGAGCGGAGGCTTCTGGTTCAGAGGCAAGAAGCCAGCAAGGTAGGATGTCCACCATTTAGCTGACCAGAAAAACGCTGAATGTTTTGGTACTTTTTAAGATCTGAACACCAAATCGCTTTAGCAGACGCGGGTACTCATTTCTGCTGTTGCAGGAGAAGCAACTGCTGGAAGATGTTTTCCGAGACCAGGTTGGGGCCCTCAAAGCAGAACTTGCTGGATATAAGTCAAAGTTACTGGAAAGCACTTCATCTGTAAGTTAAACTGTCAGCGAAAAACGTACGTCTTTTCGTCCCGCCTTGTGTGATTGGTTGGGCGCGCGGAGCCATTTCTCTCTTTTACGAGAGTCATTGGCTGTTGTGCGGAAAGCTGTGGAATGATTTGAGAAACAGAGAACGTCTGAATTATAAACGCAGCATTTAATGTTGGAGGTTCTTTAACACCCTGTAACGCCAGCGCGAGCCACAGTCTTGGCTCGGACATGTTCGGCCACAACTGGCCAACCGACGGAGCTAGAGAGCTAATCGAACCATCTGAAGATGCGGAAAGTCTAGTTTCGATTTTAAAAAATTAAGAATTTTTCAATGTGAAAATCTTGTTGGGCAGCGTGACGTCACGGGGTGGTAACGGTGACATCATCAGGACTTGAGAAAAATTTTCCAGTGGCAATTTACTTGTTTTTCTTTTAAAATAAACTAAGCGAAAATCCTCATCTTCAGAACCCTTGATTGGCTATTTAACGTTAGTGTGGCAATTTATAGCCAACAATAGATATTTTTGGAAAATTCTAAACACTTGTAACTCGGGACTTCCTCTCTGGAATTGACCAATTCAAGCTTGTGGTCATGTAATTGGTTCACGCTCTTCTGTTGTCGATCTGGATTTATCTTCCATACACAGTACTGCAATGCCTCCTGAGACGTCTAGCGTGTAGCATCAATAAAAAAAACTTTTCGATTTCATGTTCTTCCCAAAATAGCTGCTAGAATTAATTAACGGGAATGTTAACCCGCTTGAGTTTCGGTTCTTGGCGACTTCAAAATTTTTCAGTTAATTGCGATGTCGCAATTTCTTACACATGTCGTTTGCGATACAGAAAGAAAAAGACGAGCTTCAAAGAAAAGAAGCAGAACTGTCAGAAAAATTACGTGAAATGAAACGAAAGGAAGAGGTGAGTTAATAAAAAACTGCAATTTTTAAAAAGAATGTTGTTTTATCGAAGACCCGAGAAAAGTTTGGTCGACATAAAGTAGTCCTTTAAATTATTCGTCGAAATGCACATAAGCTGGAACATTTCCTGACTTCAGGCTGATAAAATCGGTTAATTTAATAATGAGATGTCGTACGCTCAGCAAGGTAGAATTCTACTTTTGTACGGGATTGTTAGGAAAATGGCTCCTTCACGAAACGCGCTTGTTGTTGGCAAAAGAAAGTATTATTTCCTTTCTGCAGCATACTTACATGCTACAAACTTATCTCTTTGTACTCGGAGGTAAAAAAAACGTCGTAACGTTAGCTTTTTGAACTCCGCACTCCGCATTTTTTTTTCAAGCTGGTCTGCACGATGGGACATGTTGATTTGCGTCTGCAGGCAGAACGCGCCGAACTCCGGCGAAAAGAAGAAATGCTAAGGAGGAAAGAAGAGCTATTGAAGGAAGAGCTCTTAAAAGAAAAAGCACTCGCTCGTCAGCGGGAGGAGGTAAAATTTTGCCTGGCAGGCCACGTCAGCGCAGTGTTGCAAACCGAAGAGAAGAGAGAAATCGCATTCTGACATTTTTCCTTGCAACACATTACATTAACGGTTTTTATTTTTATAAATTTTCAATCCCCGTATCATCTCGTGGTTCAACTGAACGATTCCATTAATGCTTATGGGTCATTTTGAAACATCTAAGAAGTTTGTGGGTTTGGGAAGTGTTTCCATCAAGCGCTTTCTCATAATTTGACGCAGTAAACTGCAGAGCTTGATACATTGCCAAATTTGGGTAGTCGAGCTGTTCTGCTCCAAAGTCTCAAAACAGCTTTGCTAATGCGGATTGAATTATTTTAGGAATGCCGGACCACAGCCAGCGACCCCTCTCCCCCAGACGCGAGCGCATGCTTCGATGGCTATTCCCGAAAAGAACAGTTAACGATCCTTTTTTATAACCGCGTATCACCTGCAGGTCCCATACTGTCGCCGCCAGGGACCGAGTTTCAGGGGGTACATGTCCCCCCAACTTTGGACAACGGGGGACACAATATCTTTTGTCCCAACAATATTTTGTGATAAAAAATAATGTAGCTGTACAAATTTCGCTGCCAAGATACTGCCAACGAACTGTGAGGTCCAATGATGCAAAGTGCCGTGTGTTTGGCAAAATTTAAATACTATCCCGATGTACATGACAAACAACGGTATGATTTAGGCGTGCTTTGGGTCATTGTAGTGCGCAGCCATGCCAGTTAATAGAATCTCTGAGATACAGGATTATTAGTTGGAATTGCATTATGTAACTGCCAATTATTTGAATCTCAGAGATATGTTCATAAATTCTACTTTTAATGTATTGTTATTTTTTAAAGAATAACTGAAATGTTGTGTTTCTTTTTTCTACTTTGACAAACAACCCTTCAAGTGTTAATGCTAAAGTTTTGTGCACTTAGTAAAGAAACAAATACCTAGTAATCATTGTCAAGTACTAGCACAGTACTATGCAACTGCCATAACACCATGGGCGTAGCCAAGGGGTACTTGGGCAATGGCCCCCAACATATATTATATCCACAATTTGCCAATTTTACAAAATGTCGTACTACGTTCGAGTGAACACGGTGACGTCATCGAAACGCATACAATAATATTATTCCCTGGTCGCCGCGCACGAACTTGCTCGCTAAAAAGTGAAAAAATGACTTTGTTCGGTTAAAATTCAGTTCGCTGACTAACCATGGAAGTTCAACCGATAAATACTGTGATGTCATAATACCTCTCCTAATTTTGCTGAAGTGACTGTGAACCAATGAGATTAGGTTCCAAATAATATAAAGGAGCTGCGTACGAACTGGATGGCTATCGCTTGTCACCATGTGGTACGCGCACCAACCGATGGGAACGACTGAGTCAAGTGTATGCGTCTCTGATAATTCCCAACTGTGGGTTTGTCGTTAAAGAATTACCCTGACAGGGGCAGAGGGACGCGAAGTTAGTTCTTCGGTTTGCACAACGCAGGAGGCGGCGGTATTGGCGCGCGCCGAGGCCGAGAAGCGCGCGAAGCAGAAGGTTGTGGGGAGGATCGAAGAGGAACTGCAGTGTATCGTGTGCAGCGAGCCGTTCATTAAGTCGACCACCCTCAACTGCAGTCATACGTTTTGTCAGGTAAGTATTCAGTCGTTCATTGTTGTCTGTGCGTCTTGCATGGCATCTCTGTTACGAGAGTTCATGTCTTTATTGACTGAACAGAAAAGTCGACATAGCTAAAAAAACAAACAAAAGTAGTGAAATGGACCAACTCAACACCGAACTGTTCACTCTAATTCGTGCTACTCGGTACTGACTCGCAATGGTCTGAAACTGATATAATTGGAGTCCATGCATGAGCGTGACCCCCCAAGCGCGATACCGAACAGCACTTTACGCACCAAATTGATTAGACAATTAAATAAGTACATTCATGACAGCATGTGACCATTGGGTGCTCACCTCGGAATTAAGAATGTTAAATTCCTGAGACTTTGCGGTGCTACCTATAGCAAGAGAGTGCTTAAGAAAGCAAACGGACATTTGTAAGCTGCGTAACACGTCAGTTTCCGCTTTTACGTCGCACCGTTTATGCTTCAAGCTGAAGGCAACGTGGCCCTCTTCCTTAAAACTGGAAAATATATAAATATACTTCAAACATTAGCATTAGTTTGGCAAACGTGTCTTTGTGATGAAGACAGTGTTTTTTTTCCGTAAATGTGATGGCAGCGGGAAGAGGTAAGACCTTTGCGGAACTGCTGTTAAGACGTTTTGTTCTAAGAATTTTTTACTGCGTCATGCTGTGGATCCTACGCTAGCTTGTGCAATGATCTGCGAGAATGATCACGTCAGAGGCATTTGCCAGAATACAGCATTACATTGGGTATAAACAGATTAACCAACTTAAAACTGCTGTGCCAACCGTTACTGGCTACTTCAGTTAACCTTTACAGGAATACCTTACTGAAAGGTTAGGTAGAAAATGTGGCTGCCGCTTGAAATATTAATTTCACACTTGCCTTCGCCAATTCATTCGCATCCTCTTCGTTGGAAGTGGTATCCGTGCTCACGTGGCGAGATCATTGCACTACAAGGTCGCACCTGGACCCTATGTACAGGAAGGCATGCATATGCGGCCTTTCTTAAGCGAATCGTTTAATATTTTTCTGCTGAACCGTCGAAATATTCTGTCCTTACATTGGTTTTTCTTTTCACCGAGACATTTCGGTCATTTGTCCGAAACAGCGTGAAAACGTCTGTCATTTATCTTTTCCAGATAAAAAATCCCCGGTCTTTACACATTATTTTGCAGTTCTGCATCGAGGCATGGCTGAGCAGGCAGTCGATATGTCCGGTTTGTCGAACGGAAGTGACGTCACGCAACCGCTCGCTCGTCCTGGATAATTACATCGACACCGTGATTGCGGAAATGTCGCCCGAACTCCAAGAGAGGAGGAAAGCGCTGATCGATGAGCGATCAAAAGCAGGTGCGGGATGCCTTTGATGTCCACGGACGTTTTTTGGATTCGTAAGCGAGTTCGATCACTTCATTGTTACGTCAGACCTCATGACACACGACAACAGCATAGGCGTAGCCAGGGGGGCAAGGGGTCCATGTCCCCCAAATTTCTAGCTTATCCTGTCATTTGGTGTCATGAGAGGCGTTGTCGCAAACAAAATACTGTTGCTCGCTTGAAGACAAAATATTTGCCCCCCCAAAATTTTGGGCTGGCTACACTACTGGATAACAATAATATAATTTTGATTTGGTGATGCGGAATGCATGATGACGCTTTGTACCTGGAAGATCACAGTCACTCAGCACTGGTGTCGTGCAGCGAATTAATGCAGATGCTTTGTTTGACAGTTGCTCATGCGCCTAAGAAGAAAAAGAAACGAAAATGAACGAATCAGTGCTTTTTGATTAGAAGCTCAATTTCGGGTTCATTGTCATTCGATGCTGCGTCTCGCGTTCCCCATGAGTCGAGCAGCCACAACTTTTCACGGAACCAAACACTGACAGAAGCGGGTTTAGAAGAGCGCAGTGCGTGATTTTAACGCTTCGCTCGAAGGAAATCGTGTGTTGGACAAGGGCTGCGTTCCACGCAGCGAGTGGTTGGAGATGCTTGGACGCTGGCGTGGACTGATCATTTCGTCTTCAAATTTCGGGGCATGATCTTCGCACTGTTCTTCGCCGAATCACTTCGAGTCGACGTCATTAACGTGACGCTGGCGGCCCCCAAGTCAACGTTCTTCGAAACTTCTTGGGGCCAGGCCATTGCTAGACTTCTGTTATGAGTTCGAAATCTTCACTTTTTCGACGCGCTACTGTTGTCCTACCAGCTGTTGAACGGACTCGCCATTCAGAATAATCCTATGTTTTCCATCCTTAGCGGACGGACTAGATTTCTTAAGCCATTGACAAGCAGGTTAGCCTGTCTGTTGCGTACGCAGCAAAAGGAATAGGGTGTTAAAATCGAGTCCGAAAGGGTGGAAAATGCACTGAAAGGTGACATCTTGAAGAACGGTACAAATGGCTGAAAAGCTAAAGTTTCAGTTACCATGACATCGAGACAGTGAGTTGTAAGAAATTGACCCAAATATACACACTGAGAAGCTGATTATTTGCAGTAATTTTCTGTTTACAATAAAGCATTTTCGATCCAAAAGCGAAACGTTCCAAGGTTTTATGAAAAGCCCCATAGGCCGTTCTGCCGTTGACCTGTAGATGGGTAATCCCCCTTGCGCTAACTTTCTTGCAGGGTAGAGTTTAAAAGTCACCTGATGAAAATGCAACCCACAGCAAACTGATATCATTTGTGCAGATGTTGTCCATGTTGGTTGGTGGTTTTATTGAACAGAAAAACTTTTGTACCTTTTTACGAATCGCCGTTAAATCGTTTTTTTTTCCTAAAGAATGTGCGACATGTTCATTTGCAAAATTACACGTTTCATTGCGCAAACTTGTTGTGACGTTTTTAATCGCCATCCGTGGATTGATCGCGAGGCATGGAGTCGGCTTCGTCGTATCAACATGATCAGGAAAGTTACTCAGTAAAAATCGAGACAAGAACAGTGGATCTTTGAAAAGGTCGGCAGTTCTACTGACAGAACATCGCAATTAGAAGCAAAAGTACATTTCAAATCGTACCATCGAAGTTCTACATCCTACGCTAAGATAATTTTAGCTGAACGAAGTGTATAGTCGAACGTCAGGACATTGTTATCAGCTGTAGCCTTCGACGTCAGCAGTCATCCACCGCAGAGTTGTTAACAAGATGATGGATTAATTACAGTAACTAGTTTTTAACGCTTTGTGTAGAATGTTTGATTCGGAGCTCATTGCTTGGATATGTTCATTGGAGGACTAATTTGTGAGTTGTCATAAAACCAAGCCACATATACTCTTTCAATTTCCAAGTTGCTACTGACTCTTCATCAAATGGCGACCACTCGCAGCATGCTCAACTCGAGACAAGAAAAACGGATATGAGGCACATCCGCTTAAACTTTTAACAATAGCACAGAGTTGCAAACGGGCCTCATTTTGAAGCCGGAACCCGACCAGAAATCACAAGCCCGAATCCGGTCCGATCCCGACATTTATTTTTGAAGCCCGATTTAGACCCGAAAACCGGATTAACCGAGCGAGTCAAGATGAACGCAACAGCGTGGTATTGGTGGCGTCAGCGCCGGATTTAGGGGGGCCCAGGGCCCCCCACCACGTTCATGTGTTTAGCCGTATGTGCGACATTTGCGTGCCACTTAGTCGTTTTTAGCGAGAAAACTTTGTTTGTAGACGCTATTAATTACTGGTCGGCCAAACAGCAGTATTTCACTTGAAGAATATTTGATATTTTGACGAAACAACTATTAGACTTATTGGTTTCCTGAAAGTCGGTCAGGTATCTGAATCTAGTGAATGCAAGGCCAAGCCACGTAGAACACTTTAGCTTACGTCTCTACTCATATCTGGTAGATTTTGCATCTGCTTTACTCAGATTTGCGTAATATCAGTATCAGTTTATTTAGGAACAACCATAAACAAACATCAAATCATGACGTAAAAAACAAACCACATTAGAACACTATTTACTTTGTTCCCAGGACATCTGAAATAACCATACGGTTTTCTAGTCAGATGCCCTGATCAGAGCCGGATTAAAGGGTAGGGGGGCCCGGGGCAATTTTTACCGGTGGGCCCCTATGACGTAATTCATGACGTCATCGTTTGTAAAAGTTATGT
>JGI24159J19872_10005034_pt1 | contig 17009 bp, 9 predicted proteins | sample Ectturendosymbi4_FD_19872 | JGI IMG/M metagenome (IMG submission 19872) | reverse complement strand
TTTCAAGATTTTCAGCCAAAATCACTTTTGTTATTTCGTGGTTTCATTTTCCTGACGAGAAACTTGAAATGCTAAAGTACTTTAGCATTTCAAGTTTCTCGTCAGGAAAATGAAACCACGAAATAACAAAAGTGATTTTGGCTGAAAATCTTGAAATCTCACATAAAAAGATAGAACGTAGTAAAATCCGTATTCTGTGTTTGACGGGAATGAATAGAACCCTGAATTAAAAGGTACTTGTTCGGATGCAAGGCGCGTTCTCAGAAACTGATTTCTTCATCTGGAAAGCGGTGAACGATGATTCACAACGCATGATACTTGATTGCCGACAGCGCAGCAGACTGATCCTTGCTGCACAACCGTCAATCTGTCTCTGCTCTGTAAATAATCGAACACAAGATTGGTGGCGTGACATAACCAATGTTATTACGACATCGTACGCGTGACACTGGGCTTCGTTTATTTTGATTGACTGCCGTGATTTCCTGTTGACTCTGCTGCGAGCCCAAGGCAAGCGCGCGGCGTGAGGCTTTGAATGGGGGGAGACGCAATCGCCGACCTGCTGCAAGTAAGTCACTGACTGTGCAAAGTGGTACCAGGAAACTTTCGACTCTCATCAACGCTACGAGTTACAGCCTCTGCAATTCCAAGCTGCCGACTGTGAATCGCCTGATTGATACACGACCTGCTGTAGTTGCCAAACCGCATTGCGCCTCACATTTAGCAAAACATGCCCGCTGTATCGCAAAGAAATACTATCGTAGACGAGCAACACGCATGCGTGTACAAATAGGTTGGAATCACACAAAAAACAGTACATTGCGGCGCTGGAGTCCTTATCTCTGTCATTTCTAATTCACTGAAACTTGTGCATGCTTGTACCGGCCTTCGCTCACTTGTCTTATTTCCTTCACGGTTCTCATGCGAACGTTGGTTGCTTTTGCGAATACTGCCAGGAAACCATTATCGGTAATAACATTTTGAAAAGTTTTTTCAACCTTTTTTTAATCAGAAAGGACAGTCAGCTAGAAGTGTATTGCAAGCATTACCGTAGAGGTGTCGCGGCAAACTTTGTTAAGAGACAGTAACTTTTCAGGGAAATTGTTTGTGTTTCGGCGGAAAAAGAAAATAATCTCCCGATAATAATAAAAACTAAACACAAAAATTCACTGCAAGTAGGTTTCTACTAAAGTCAGCTCCCGCTTAAGTGCGCAACTTGATTATGAGTAGTTTGTACGAACTTGTAGCTGGCAGATGCGTACATAGCAGTTTGGCAGCCACTTGACAAATGTGTGGGTTTCCCTGCATGCTTGCATCTACGAAAAACGTGTGTATATGAGACAAAACCAAGTTTAAGCATGTATGATGAAAAGACTAGTCATGGCAAGGCTTGCCTGCCAACTCTGCGAAGAGCAATTATGCAAAAACATGTTTGAGAATATAGTAAACTTTATTGCAAAATACCAAAACTACCTTTCTCAAGCTCAGGAGATTTGACTTACACAACCGCAGCTGTAATCCTCGTTGTGGTCGTACCATGTACCGCACGCGTCTCTTGAAATCGTTAGTGAACGCCAGCAGAACTTTCGTAAATATTTGGTATTAATAGCGCATCTCTAGAGACCGGTAACTTCGGCGAAAAAAATAAACTAACCTATGACATCATCGACTGGAGTTCCTCAGTGAAGTAAAGCGATGCAGCAGTTCCAGCGTGGCTACGTTTTTTAATGATTTTGTAGCAAGTTTCAAGCAAAAGAAGAGTTCAGCATTTTGTGCACATCAAAGTGTTAACTGCGAAATATACCAGAAATATCCCAATTTGTCATAAATATTAAAACACAAATGTGTGTATTTACCAAAGGACTTCCATCTATAGAATTCCTGATTGTTGGTACTTAAATACGCCAGTGAGTAACTGTGGAAACATCGGAACCTATGTAATCTTTGGAGGCTTTGTACCAAACAGGTTCCAGATTGCGAAATCAGTTGCTGTGTACGGATGTACAAACTCAAGTAGATGCTTATTATGATTTGAAACGCACCTTGAAATTCCTTCAGTGAAAGCAGAGACAGGTGGTGTTGAGAATTAATCACACTAGGACGTGAAGTGTGCGTTTGAAAAATTCATGACTTGTTCAAACGCTAAACAATGCTGGCTTTTAATTTTCTTGGTAATCAATTGCTTGATGTGTTTTGCTGTTCAAAACTAACACAATTTCCTAACATGGGCGTCGGAAGGAGGTCAAGGGGAGGCTTTTGGTCCCCTCGATTTTGAAATTTGACATTTTCCTGTGACATTTTGTAGCTAAAAAAGGTTGTTTTTTAGTTTCGAGAGGGCAACTCGAAATTTAACCATTTTTGCCCCCCCCCCAGGAAAAATACACTTTTGACTTCGCCCTTGAAAAAATCCTTCAGATGCCCAGTTATTGCTGATAAAGTTGAATCCAGAATTCGCGACATTTTTGTGTATTTATCCGGGACGTGAACTTAAACGGGAGTTGACTGTACTTGTTTGTGTCGAACTAATTATAAACTGTCATCGCCAAGATAATACCTCACACTGCTGATAATCATTCAAAGCAATCTAGCGTTGGCAGGGAAACGTTAGCAGTTTCGCATCTGACATGGCGTTCACTGGCATCAAACATGAGGTGTTGTGTTTCAAGTCGTTTTATCAAATTGTTGTTCTTGTTAGCACCTGGTGAAAAAAGCAAATCGATTCTTAATTAATATGGAAATAATGTTTTTTCGAATATTGGGTTTGCGAAAGAAACGAGTGGCACAACCCAACCAACCACTCACATCTAAAGATGTACAGCAGCATTGCCAAAGGATGAAATTACTTAATTGCGAGATTTCAAACACCACTTGAGGCGCAGTATCGGCTTGAACTGCAGAATTGCAGCTGGTGCGGAAAGCTTGACAATAAAAATGGCGACTCGCGTAGTCAGAGCTCGGAAACCAAGGTTCCTTTGAGCGATTGGTGGCGATGTCCTTCAAACCGACTTTTCATGCCTGTAGCGTTATCCTAGATCAGTGGTTCTTAACCTTTTTCACACATCTTACCGTTTCATCAAACAAGATCACCAGATTTACCCCCCTATGCACTCAATGGTGGTCATTTATTGAAAATACGAAAGTAGCGAACTACTACAGTTGTATAAAAATATATATTGGCTGCAATTGATGGTTAAGTAAATTTACCCCTTGGGAGATGAAATTTACCCCCAGGGCTAAATTTGCCCCAGGTTAAGAACCCCTGTGTTCTGGATAGTTTTTGTATGCCTATAGCGCTATCGTGGATAGTTTCGTGATATTTTCTTTTTTTCTGGAAAAACATTGCATTCCGCAGTATTATGGTTGACTAACAAGCTAAGTTTGTGCAAGATTATGCCAATGTTGTGGTGAAGGGGGTTGCTAGTTTGGGTGTGATAAGCCGTGTACCTGCAGCTACATCCGTACACTACGATTTTTGTTCCCCCGCAGTTGCGCATATCGCAACTCACTCGGCAAATTTGGCTTTCGGGCCTAAATCGGGCTTCACTTCAAAAATAAATGCCGGGCTCGGGCTTCAAAATGAGGCCCGTTTGCAACTCTGCAATTCTTTGCAAAACTTTTGTTCCCAGGAAAGAACTTCGATACAAAACTGTGGCACACTCTTATCTAACGGAGTAGCTCAATTATGTTCCATGTAATTAAATTTTTTCCAGGCGAGAAAATACCCCTCTTCCCCTCTGCGAACGCCCATGCCTGCGAGCCTAGAATTATAAACCACTATGGGCATGCTCAAACTTTCACGCCCCGTCACTGCTTTAAGCGTCGAAAACAATAAACTATAGTATGCTGGAAAAAGCATATGACAATTGATGCAAACAACGCCAATGAGTCAATCACTGGTAGACGTGTTCAGGAAACACAACGTTCAAAGTCACGCGATAGTGCCGCGTTGAAACCTACTGGAAAAACAATACCTGCAAGCATAGGCGTAGCCAGGGGTTCACTGCGTGTGAGCGCCAACAACGCGGGTTTAGGTCAGGATGCATATTATATATAATGGAGGGAATCAAGTACCACACAACGTGTATCGATTTAAACTCGTCTAAGGCAGTTGGCGCCATCCGACTATCTAAAATAGTCAACAATCCAAAAACCTATCTCCATATATTCGGGTCAGTAGCGGTAGGCAGATGAGTAACACGATTTGTAGGTAAGATTTATTTCTTTCCATTGTCTTGCGGCGCGAATGCCTATCAAAGCTTATTGGAGAAAGTTCCGTCGCCAAAAGCTGCGCACTGTCGCGTTCATTCCGAGAGCAACTTCCACTTCGTTGCTGTTGTCGATGAATCACAAGCGTATTTATCTGACACAGAAACACTTAAATCTCGCGTTGCCCGCACAGCGTTGCCAAGCGTGTTGTGTCCAACACTCGGCGGTTGCTTTTCTCTTGTTTCGCTTCCTCTTATGAGCAAGTGAGGAACAAGGAAACTGCTGCTCTGTGGCGTTGAGACGCCCAGCCTTGCGGTATCTAAATAAACGTACTGGTAGGATGATTTATCCGCTTTTCACTTCTTTGGTGAAACGTGCAAGGAACAAGTAACTCCTTTTTGCAAAATGCTCCAGCTGTTTGAAATGGTTTCAAAACGCAGTTGTACCAACCGCATTTATTACAACGAGCTGGATAAACAAAATATTCAGAAGTATCCCAACAACCATTCAAACCACAAAAATCAGCTGCCTGCTTACGTACTTTCTAGTCCGATGCGACAAACGCCTTTGTTACTTTATTGTTCAACTCTGCAACCACTTTGTCAAATTATGCAAAAACACTTCGAAGACGCTTCCTCGGGCAAGTCCGGCCTTTTGCTTGAGCGCGATTCACCAAAAAACGTTAAAGCCACGAACTCGAACTTCACAACAGCTCAGTGGTAGAAACCGTTCGCATGCAACCGAGACGTTTGCCTCCCACGACTATGACCTAAATGTAGAACGCAGTGCACAGGGCAGCCCTAAACGAAGTAGACCAGGCGTGGAGATCACGGAAAGGTCAGCACCTTGCACGACAAAACGTCGAAATCTGTTTTTGTACCACTTCGGCCCAGTGTAGTCCATCGTAAGATATTGCGCCTGCCTCACACCCAATTTCTCGTTCCCCCCATACCTGATCTGAAGCAACAAAACCATTTTCACGTATGATCGTGAGGACATGTATCTGGAAGCGAAATTATTCTAACAGGGTGCACATATTCGAAGCATATGGAATAATTTTAACGCTGTCAAGACCACATAGACCAGGAGTCTCCAACACGCGGGCCACATCAGGTCCGCGAGGGCATTTCGTGCGGCCAGCGATGCTCTTTGGGAATATTCAAATAACTTACATTAAAGATATTTAGTTAATTCACCGGTGTTTAAAAGTCCTCGGCCAGCGAGTGAACAAGTTCATTTTGAAAGAACGTAGAGACGGCTAGAAGTGATTTGCCTATAACTCACGATACCTTATGCAGACAATAAAATGTAAAAGGTGTTTCTAGTAAGACTCAGGTAGCAACATCATTGCGTCAGCGTCATAATGGGGCTCTCTGGTAATTTCATAAGTCCACACTGGGCCCTTGGAGCGATTTGAGTTTGAGACCCCTGACATAGACCTTGCCAATTCCCACATATCAACCAAACACTATCGCCGCAATAAGACCAGGGTACCGCGCGAGCGTTTCCAGAATTGTTTAACGGTTTAAACTTTTTTGTTTCTCGTTAAAGTTTCTCTCTCAGCCCAGAAATCTACTTTTGATCCTTTCGCCTGAAAACGGCAACCAATGTCCAGCAAAGAGATGATACCGGCTTAGTCGCTTTTGATTCTTCCGTCATAATGAAGCAACCAGTGGTCGCGTTACACGTGACTGCGCTCATACGTCACCGGGGAAAATGTGATTAACTTTTGCTTGTTTGATGCATCCCTGGTTGAGGCGGACTTTGACTTGCTCCTCATTGTAATAAAACGCCTTGCGACGAACAAACTTAATGTTAACATGTTTCTCAAACAGTTTGCAATAATGTCTGCATGTTGTTGCATTTGCATCAAGATTCACTGGCGCGTTGATCACTTGCTGCAACCTGACCTAAATGTATTTCCTGACGATTGCTGCAGCACGTGCACTTGCTGGGAGGCAGGCAAGGGTGGCTGGGGGCGTCCTTGTTTCTGCTAACAGGAAATTCAGCGCTGCTCCGTGTCCTTACCCAGCACTGTCACTTGAATGAACAGCGGGATGTTCTCGAACAAAAACAACAACAAATAAACAATGACGCTGCACCCTTCAATCAACATGCGCTTGTGACCTCACAGTAAACAAAAGGTGATTTTCTCCCTACTCGAGCGGATGCAAACTGGTTTGCTGAAATTGCACTGCGTGGTTTCCTGGACTGTGACGAAACTGAAGCATCAGCGCTCTGTCGCAAGTTTGTTTCTTTCAACGTGCGGTGCTTTCACTTTGCTGCATTGACTCATTCACAGACATAACGTTGTAAATCGGGTGCAACTTCCAAAAAACGATCCCACTATCGCACATTCCAGAACCAAGCTCAAGTCAGACAGGCGCACGAACCGAAAATGAATGTCTTCATTTGTTAGTGTTTCAAAAAGCCTGTATTTCGCCGTTCGTTACCAGACATTGGTCATGCAATCAAAGCAGGCCCACTGAAGAGCTAATACTCAAAACAATAAAATTTCACAAGAATTACAGACACGCTTGAATTGCTAAGAGTGCACAAGTCAACATTGAAAGTTGTTTTTTCAATTGATTTATTCCAAGTTCACATCTTTCCTTGCTTTTCGTTCCAACGCAAGCGCTTATTTTGCAGAACCGCACTGCTATGTTTGATAGCAGCTAAGCCGCTAAACCGAAGGACGAGTCCTTCACAGTAAATTTGTCGAGTGGCGCAGACCCAAATTCAACGAATGTCAGCGACAAATTTTTTATCTCAGTTGCTTCAGAGCAAACTACGAGGCCTGTTTTGGTTTCACTGCAATGTGGTTCTTATTGACATAAAATATGAATAAAAATATGTTCGAAAAACGAAAAACGGAAACAACTACGAGTTCAAGCACAAGAACCCAAAATCGACTATTTTTAATCACACGTAGCAACAGGTTTTTGTACTTCAAACTTTTTTTGGCAAGTTTCGGGTTCATTGTCCAACATCAGACGCAATGGACATTTCATTTTTACATTTGACGACACCCTCACTGACCACAGTTAAAAGTTGGTCATGCTAACAGAATTGTAGAGACTGCTTGTTTGCATAGATTATTTGAGTGCTCTGTTTCTTGTGGAATTGCAATGGACGGCATAGTTGCTATAGATCAGTGATTCTCAACCTGGTTTCAGGTGGAACACCGGTGGTGGTCCACCTGGAATTTCTAGTGATCCACAGAGAGTTCCATAAATCCTTGATTATTGTTTTAGGACTAAGATTGAACATGCTCTTGAGTTTACTGACCTATGTGCAAACGTTTCGACCAGTTGTGCATGTGGTGTCAGCATAGCGAAGGACTCCATCGGATATTTTTTTTAAATGGTCCTTGGGCCAAAAAAGGTTGAGAGCCACTGCAGTATAGATTCACGTGAACTGTTATCCGGTAACCTGTAACTAATTAATTACTGAAGATGCCGTAGTAATTTTGTGGAACGCTTTGGTGGAACGCGGCACCGGCCCTACAGATAGAGACAGATGTTTTAAAAATCAAGCACTCTATCACCACCGTGAGGCCGAAAACTTCTACATCTTTGGCGCAGTGGATAAGTTGAACGATGACAACTTAAGCTTTGAATACAGAGAAAGAAGTTAAGTTTTCTGCCAAACACAGCATCTTGTTACTTTTCAGGAAAAAAACTCATTCTTCAGATGTATGTTGTTATTGCCCATAAAAGTCTGCACGTTTTCACAGTGGAATTGCTACAATTTCATCTCTGTCGCATCGTCTGATGAACAAATGACACAAGAGCATTTCATAGTTCTAATCTATTGGTCACTTAACAAGCCTTTGCACATCAGCCTACATTCTTGCCTGCGGAAAAACAGAGCGCTTAAAGGGACAGGTGTGGCAGCGCTGCTGCTTGATGACAGGAGTCAGCAAAAAATTGTAATCGGGGGCACTTGTGAATAACTCAACATCCTCTTCTGTCATAGCGCAACACGCCAGCGAAAACAAAAGCACGGGCTGCACCTGGAACACGTGCTTGGACAGCACAAGTTGCGGACACACTCGAGAAGACAGCGACTACAACATCCGTAAAGGGTTAAAGTGATTTATACAGAGGTCGGAACCGCCTGAACCTAAAAGTATACAAGTCGCTCCAACAAACAACCAACTGTAAAAAGCAACCGGTTTCTATTTATGTTGCGTTACTTTGCGTGTAAAGCTTACGTTTTACGCAACACTATGGCGTGAACAATACTTTTCACGCAAAAGGTTTGATGAAGAGCAAAAAATGCTCGACCTAACTCATTTGTTTATATTTACTCTTTTTTTTAAATCTGGGGCTGATCGTAACGTTGGTTTTGTGACGTATAACAAGCGCAAGTATGACGCAAAAAATCCGTCCAACAGCTGAAAAATGAAACCAATGCTTTTCTCCAACTGCTCGTGATTGTCTCACCATGATTGCCTCACCACGATTGTCTCACCGTGATTGCTTCACCATGATTGTCTCACCATGATTGTCTCACCATGATTGCCTCACCATGACCGCCTCACCATGACTGCCGCGCCTGTACTTGATCTTAGTATTTACAAACAAGTTCTCCGGAGAATGACAATGGCTTCGACGAAGACAAGAAACAGAAAACGACCATTTTCGTCTTTCCGTCGCTGCGTTGTCCAACGATCGATTTTTTTCATCACCTTCTGACTTCATGAAATCTCCGTACAGTTTCATGGCATGGAACATTTGCTGACCGCATTAAACATTAATTTCTTTTGTAACAACATACAGAATTAAACGGGAATTTTTCTTGGAAAAACCTGTATCTGGCTTGGAACTATTGAAGCGAAGGCTTTGTCGGCAGGGTAGCAATTGTAAACCGCATGCGACCCGCCGATCCAAAACCCTGTTTGTGCCTTGCTACGAAAAATCCGTAGGGCAGTAAGAATTACGGAGCTGAGACGTAAGAAAGCAAGTGTGCAGTTGAAACGACACGCTCCGAAAACTGTTCAATGCAAATGGACGTCGCTCACTGTAAAGGTGTAAAACTGTAAGTCGGCAGAAATGCAGATGCACTTTAACGATATTGTAGCAACTGATCATGACCTTGTTCCCAAATCACCAACACCTGCTGATTCAGACAAAAATAATATATGATTAATGAACAAAATCCGTTACATTCTAGCTTTTGCGAGTGAGTAACTGCTTATATCATTTTTTTTTAAGGAAAACGTTAGGTACCCGATATAGATCTGTAGGCACCCGATTTCTCTGATTCTAGGGACCCGATTTTCTCTGATTTTAGGGACGCGATTATAATTTTCTGTGATTCTAGGGACCCAAATCGGGTCCCTAAAACGCCTTAAAAAAAACCTGCTTATGTAATAAAATGAATCCGCGCCTATAGCAACAATTTCAGTNTTTCATTGAACTTAGTCAAAAAAAATATATTGCAAAGATATTAACGGCAATTAATTATCAAGCAAAATCACGTACAGGGCTTGTATAGAACCAAAGATTGAAGTGGCAGCTGGTTCATGTTCAACTATTTATTTTGTTTGAGGATGACGGGCGCGTATACGTCTTCTCTGCGCTCTGTAGCTAATAAATGTTTCTGTGTATTGTGCACTGCTTGTCTGCTACTGACTCGCGTGATACACACCTCAAGTATGAAATAAAATAATAACTAAATAAAGATAAAATGCTCCATTTAATAGCATCAAGACACCACAAGGGTGACGCAGCCGAATCTGATCGAAACTTGTTTTGCTAGGAAATCGATTTCGAGATAATAGCTGTGATTACCAGAGTGGGGGGAAATCAACACTACCCGCATGCTGGTTGATGATATTTCTGCATTACATTGTCTCCTAATTTTTTTTGCTGACAACATCTTTTCCGTCCTGCTGGAAAGTTAGCGGCTGAACCATTACACATTTCGAGAGGCTGGAAGTTCATACCAGGAACCAGTTAACTTACTAAAATCATGCGGTCACCAGGTTGATTCCACGATTTTAGAAAATCTGTATTTCTGTTTTTCTTTATATTCAGTCGGGTGAACAGCATGGAGCTCCATAAACCCGTTTGTCAACCTGGTCAGCTGGGCCGCCCAGTACAATTTCACAACGGTTCTGGTGCTCGAATTCTTGCGCAGGGCAGGTAAGTTGCAGCAGAGGAAACCGAGAAGAGTGGAGCCGATGATTTCTCGGTTTCGCGTTTTCCGACGTGACCACAAGCGCAGATACGTTCGTTTGGCCCGTGGGGCAGAGATGGGCCACAGGCTGCTATAGACACCTGACCCACGCAAAGCGAGATTTACTTAATTGTTTCACTTCTTTCTCAAGTGATGGTCAGAGTTTGGCAAACACAACGCTCCTCTCGGACAACTCACGCCAATCGAAAAAAAAATGCTGGTCATGTGAACAATCCACCGTGCTTCGATTTCTTGGGCAGCTTCCTTTGTAAGTTTTTAAATCGTGACATTAGCCATCAGGGGCAGTATTAGTCAATTCTTGAAATGTCCTTTTGGCCCCGGGCATGACACTTAAACATTAGATGAACATGCTAATCGCCGTAAGCTTTTCCGTTTCAAACTATTTCCGTGTCTGTTTGAAGCGCACATCAAAATGCTTTCTTGGCCACCGCGTGACATGGCAGTCATTTCTATTGCGCAGTGTCAGGCACTTTACAGCACAGGCAGACTAGTCACTGAGTACACAAGCCAGCAGTCTCATCCGCAGCAATGTGGTTGTCAAAACAAAATTTTGTTGACACTAACTAACTTTTTGCTTAAGCATATTTGAGTACGGATGCTGTGTGTGTGCCCGACTTTGTGTCGTCACAATGGTGGGAGACGCTGAACAAATGACATATTTTCAGATAAGTGATTCAAGCAAAAATAAACATTGTTGCGAAACAAACCGACGTATAATTGAATCATTGTTGATTTTAGGGGCCGTTCCAGTTGAGCGTGGGCGGTTGAAACTGGATGGAACCGGATTTTTAGACATAACAAACAGCACTGTTTGGACGGGAAGCTCGAGAGATACACTCAAACAAACAGACCGAAGCTAAATAACTTACTGAGATTAAATTTTAACTTCGGTAACTTTGAGCGCTGGAAAGGCAAGCCTGGCTGAAGCAAACAAAACACTAAAACGACACAGCAACAAAGCGAGCAACTTCGCTCGATACAATGCTTACATTGGTGAAACACGCGCAACTGGGATCGTTCGAGTTACAAAGCATTAAGCGCATGTTTACAAAACCTACTTTCGCTTGTATGATAATGTCCTAGGGTTTTTACAACGAATAGGTGTCTGACATGAACTTGCGGGAGGCTTACGACTGGCATGATCACTCACGTAAAGGTTCGAAGGCGCAGGATTTCTCGATGAAACAGACAAATCTGAAGATACTGTCCGAAACTACTTTTCCATTAACTTTTATTGGGCAGTAAATGCGAAGAGTTGCTTGTTCCGTTGAAGAGGACGGCCAAAAACAGTTCACTTGAAAAATTTTTATCTTTCACAAAAATGTATTCAGCTTAACTGCGAACTACACGCTTTGGCAACGTGTTTCCAAAAACCTGTGGAACGCGTACCCATCCGTTTTAACTGCAAGAGCCGCGGCACAAGCGGCGTTTTACTCCATGTTGCATTCAAAACTCGAAGCTAAGACGGTTGTTCGAGATGCAGATTGTTTATCAGAGGTCAAACCACTCGCCCGTTTGGGAGTGTGTGAACGCCAGACTTGTTTACATGTTGTTCCAGCGATAATATGGGAAACCTTCGTTTCGCAACAAAACAACGAAGGCTACACTTCTGAGTTCCAGCAATCCTGCTCAGTTCGAACCGGAAGCTCTCGGAAGTGACCGCGGCGGCGGTGGCGCGTTCTAACGCCTGGATTCGAACTCAAAAACACGTTTTGTGACATTACAGTTGTTGCAAAGAGCAAAGGACTCAGGTGATACTCGCAGCAGTTAATTTGTTACAGCTTTTGCCACACACCGGGTTTTGCAACACGTTTTCCACTTGTCCTAAGCATTTTCCAGCAGTGCGAATGATGAATCATTACCGCCGCGAACGAACGCTTCCTGTTACTGTTGACGACAACCGTAGCTCGTTTCCATCGATGTAGGAAAAGGACATACACCTTTTGCTTTCCTCATATTTTAAATAGAAAGTTAACGTCTTTTTAATAAGATTTTTATTATATCAGTTTTCTTTCAAGCGGAACAAACCATTCTTTATAAACCATCCCTGCGGCAGAAAACCGCACGACTTCGTGTGAGTGTGCATGTTCTGGCACCGGCATAAAAATTTAATGCGCTTCATTGAGAGAAATTAGGAACTGTGCAAAGTTCCCAGCCTGTAACATGCTTTCATAAATGGTCCATAAGTGCTAACAATCTGCAAAAATTAAAGTTGTTTTTTCGTGCTTGGCTGGCAAGAAAAAATGAAAACTCCTTCACAAACACGACGATAAGTTATCCATGTTTTAAAGAGGCGAGCAGGTTGTCATTCATGTCAATCCATGGCGCCAACCACGTGGCGAACTTGTCACGTGATATTCCATGATTCGTCACGTGACAAGAACGTGAGTGACGTGATAGTCATGCGCTCACATGACGGGGCTGTCACAGTTTCATTTTCACCGAAAAATACACAAAAGTTAATTAGGGCACAATAACTAGACAATTCAAAGTGATTCGCAAATTATTTTAAACATTTCATCATCAAAACTCCCAGTGAATTATATAATTTGACAATCAGCATCGTATTGAAACATGTCCTGAAGATCATGCCGCTTTTCAAAATTATAATTGTTTCAGGGTTGCCGTGTTTTCATCGCACAAAACGAGGACACCTGCAGCCGCTAACTGATTCAAATTTCTGGAAAGCATGTTAGCTGCTGCTGCTATTCAATGTGCTTTCACTTCGTAAAAAAGCCAAGACACGCCTACAAGACCCGTCAAGCAAAGTGCTTTGATCAGAATTTACCGTAGTTCCTTCGATACATCCTGGGACGGAAAATAATCAAAACCACCCAAAACTTTGCTAAATTATTAAGTATGAGCCGAAGGTTGTAATAAAGAAACACGCGAAAATCAAAAAGGACATTTTGGCATTTTTAGCGCCCTCGAAGGACAGTTATTTTTTTTTAAAGAGGACATGTTCTCCAAAACGAGCGCGGATGGTCATCCTACATTATTTGCTCAACGTACAGAAACCTCTAAGTTTGACTGAAAAGTTGTCGGGAAGGAACTCTGATATTGAGCTTTTTTCCTTAAGACACTTGAAAACATTCTGTTTCAAGATTTTTGTTATAGGAGTAAGCTGGGTCAAGAAATTGGTCAGAAACAAAGTCTGTGAGGCGCACACTGTAAATTTTTCACTGTCCGTCGATGAACCGAAGGCTTTCTTCATGACGTAAAAATGACCCTGTCTCGCAACCAGAATAGCAATCATCATTTTCTCAGAAACACAACTTGAAAATACCAAATTTCCCGAAGATTCTCGTCTGTGTTGGGCAATTTCGCCCGCTTTGTAAGTGAAATGTTTTCGAAAAATATTTATTGTTTTTGTTAATTTGAGATGAGTGTTCCCATTCTTAAATCACAAAGGCTGCGAACCGTGGCGAGGTAATCCATCGCGAAGAGGGTTTTGACCGCAGGACTATGTTTAATGTCAGCAGCAGTACGCTCTTTGTTTGGACTTGGCCTGATGACCAGGGCAGGACCAGATGCGGCGACAAGTTTTTAATTTTCCGTTTGTGTTCTACAAACCTTTCATAGCTGCAGGTGAAGCATCAAAATATTTGCTAAAAATCTCACAGTTCTTGCAGCAGTTCGTTCAATTGTTTTGATGCTTATTGAACTCTGCGCCACGTATGGTAACGTAAGACAGAATCTGTTTCAAGAAAAAAAGCACCAAAGACACTTTGAACGCTGCTAAATTCTGACCTAATGCTACATTAGCTGATGTTTGACCGTCATCGATTCCGCTATGGAAATTTTAGCTTTGAAAACAAGATGATGCAGAGTTCAAACAAAGAACAACTGCTTCCTGGAGAAATTAAGACGGAACTACGTTGATTAGACTCGCAGAACTGGGTAACGTCCCCATTTGCGAGACAACGATGAGCTTATCTCAAGTAAGTACTCTCCACATTGAGGGTAAGCAATGAATCGATCTGCAAACTTATAGAAAAGTACCAGACTGAGACGCAAAAATTCATCAATGTTTACTTTGTCTTTCCTGCTGCTCACTGGTTTGCTGAACCGAAATTGAAGTTTTATCTTCCTGCGTTTTGACGTTTTGTCTTCCTGCAGTTCAGAAACGTTTTCTTCAACTTCTCAGTTTCAACACAAGGACAAAGTCAACAGTTTGCGCAAAAAATTACTGGCAATCTCGTAAGTACAAGACACTGGTGATGATAAGAAGCCCTGAGCTGTAGCTTTTAACTACTGAACTATATTTTACGTTTCTTAAAAAATTTCTGTCTTTCGAATGAGATGTCATAAATCACTGATTCACAAGTGTTTATAAATCACAAGCATTGGCCCAGTGGATTTCCTGTCAACAAACGCATACTTGTCAGTGGTTTAAACTTTTCTGCAAAACAACCTTTCATGACCTCCAGCTCATGTTTAGTTTTCATGCCCTTGCAGATATTGTTTCAGCCTTCACGTCATTTTCACAAAAAAAAACACTTCTACAGGTCAATAACTACATCCCACGGTCCGTCAGAAACAGGCGGCTAATACAGACCATCACCAAACACAGGCGAAGATAAAGTGTTGTCAACAACGATTATCAACAGCCTACGTACGTTGGGACAACGGCTTCACGATAATCAGACAGATTCAAGGAACGGAGCTCGAAATGTTAACAACAAAAAGAGGCCGTTGTGTGTTGATACTCCCGAAAAACGTGACATCCGCTTTAAGACACTTTTTTGGAGACATCAACGTCTCAGACAGACCTTTCCAGTTCACGACCGCGTGCTTGTCAATGCAGCTGCGCTAATTGCGGCCGGAAATAGAGAATTTCGCGTTTATGCTGAAGCACCACTGCCCGCTTATGATTGATGATGCGAAAGCACCAGCTCTGAGGGCGGTCAGCTCGAAACGCCCTTTTGATGACATGGGTTGCATCGTCCACGGACGGCCGCCACGTTCAACATTCAGTTATATTGTTTTGCGCGCGATTAACTTGCGATTTTTATGCCTCTGTGATTGAGCAACGAGGCAACCTTGCATGGGTTCCAACAGCAGCAAGTCCTCTACGTACGGCATCGAAAACAGAGAAAGGTTTGGCTTACCTTGAGCTGGCATCGTTCTTCGCGTTCGCCACTTTTCCAGAGCTTGTTTACGATGTTCCAGCGAGACGACCTGCGGGTGCTGGAAATAAGTTGTGTTATCGAAGAGGCCGGGAGAGACTTCGCCGCCGACGCTAGCATAGCCACTGCAGGAAAAACAATCGATCGAAGGCAAACATTGGCCTGGCTAATATTCCACAGCGCTGACGCCGAGTACAGGTCTTGTTTGTGCCCCGCGCGACCCTGCGCTAAACAACAATAAAAAATAACGGGAAACGAAACGGAGCTTGTTAACAGCGCAGCCTTCGTCACGGGCTGTATAAACATCGCATGCGCCTGCACTATGTACACCCGTCACGAGGAGGGCGACGCCTAACCTTCCCTGCGGTGAAGATACAACCATGGACTGCAGTTGCAGGTAGCCATGTGCTTCAACCACGGTTTTTAACCTGGGGCGCGCGCGCCTGGCGAAGTCCGAATCGTGCTGCTCTACGTGAATATCTAGAACGTCGTATTGTTTAGTAACCAATCAACCAGCGGGTGTCCCAGCTCCCTAACAAAGGAACGTTTCTGTATTATGCATTCTTCTTTCTCCCCTTCTCCGCCTAGTAACACTTCCTCTCATAGCAAAAGTGTTGTTCACGACAATTTTGACATATAAATGTTTGGAATGTCTTGAAGTGAGCGAAGTATTTTATACTGTTATGCATAGACTCGCTGTAATACCAACTTAAAACGTGCAATATTTCAAGGCTTCTAGAAGTTATCTTTTTCGTAATCTGTGTATCATTACATTAGTTCAGTAAAAACAAAAAATTGCACTAAACCCACAAGAGCACTGGTAGCATTATGGACTCAAACGGAGGAAAGTTGTAAACAATTTCTTGTGGAGACCACAGTCGTGCGAACCGTGGCTTCAACGTCCTCAGCAAACATCAGGAAGAGAATTAGAAAACGTGAAAACTGTTAAACGTTTCATTCTTCTGATGTGAAGCATTAACAACTTATTTTTTCACTTCAATACAAAAAAACTCTAATTACTTATCAATAGAAAAATTTATGTCTATTGTTAACTTTCTTTTGTCTTTCTTTTCAAAGTTATTCGAAAAAAACAATGGGCTTCATTGCCCACTTTCAAACTGATGAATCAGTGGTTTTCACTTCAAATGTGATGCATAACGAGAGGTCGTGACCCCACGCACACAATTTAAACATCAACAAGATTTATAGTTTGCGTGGAGTGAAGTGACATGCCGATTAAACGTTCAAAACATAGATTCGGGCGTTTTGCTTCTGGTTTTCTTGAAACAGGTCAAGTCACAATCAGTTGGATCCGCAGAATAGCAGTTGTACTTTATTCACAGTACAGTTAAGAAATGTGGTGCATAATGTAGGGTTGCCATACGTCAGGTTTTTCCCGGACATGTCCGGGATTTTATTGGCCAAATATGCGTCAGGGAGAAATGTTAAAAAGTGCTTCAATGTCCG
>JGI24159J19872_10005031_pt1 | contig 17011 bp, 13 predicted proteins | sample Ectturendosymbi4_FD_19872 | JGI IMG/M metagenome (IMG submission 19872) | reverse complement strand
TATATATATATATATATCTATATGTGCAGTATATATGTTGTATCTGCCGCGATGCGCGGGGTTTGGATTCTTCACTCACCTGACGTTGGTTGCCACGAGAAATCGCTTACGATTTTCGCCCACGTTGAAAGCGTTTTTTCTTAACAGAGCAGCTCAGTTCAGAAGCAGACAATTGCCAGCCTTATTTTGAAACAAAGAACGTAGCTACTGCAAAGCAGCGGTATTGATTTTTTGGCAAATAACGCGGTTGTCTTTCATGACACGGAGGATCTTGTGTTTTGCCGCGTCGCTGCATTCATAAAACGCTAATCGAAGCGAAACTACTTACTGGCGCGCTGCGACGAACAAACTCTCGTTTTATTTGTCTACAGCCCAGCCCCGTAGCGGTTTACTCCAAGCGTCGGTTGTCAGCCTTTATTGCATCTATCTCACTTGGTCGGCAATGAGCAGCGATCCCAACAAGAGCTGCAATCCCAGCCTGATCACTGTAGCTGAAGTGAGTCAAAAGCGTTATTTTACTTCATTCTTATTATAAGCCTAACAACGGCTGTGAAAAAGACAAAAAGAGTAACCAACACGGAAAAGGGAAGAACCATTTTTGTTATACTCTCGTTTTAAAGCACCGCATTCTTGTTTTGATGAAAAAGCAATGTGGAATGTGAGTGCATTTTCCAATACCAGCTAACCACAGCGGCACACACCATTACTCATCAGTTTCCTGCTGACACTGCATACTAGCTGCGTCCCCGATAATGTCAGCCACTACAATGCTGGTTGCTATCTGCGGAAAACCAGCTCGTTTCATGCTTGATCGCTTTCAGATCTTCAAGCACCGCGCGTGACATTTTAAGATTGGCTCTCGGGGCAGCAGCGTTTCGGTTTTCTGCCACCATGTCGACCTTTGCCAGCAAGTTCGCCTAAAGGAGCAACGTGACGACTGTATCTTTTCGATCTATGACTTTGGTGTTTTAATTGGTGCAGAAGCCTACAAACTGATGTAGAGAAATTGCTCACCACATTGATCACGGTAATCGATGTTACCGAAAATATTTGGATGATAATTCTCATGTCTGTTTCATTTGCTTTCTCCGTTTTTCGTGGACCAAAGATAGAAAGAGTTTGCCATCGTAGGCCTACGTGGTTGCAGTAGCCTACTTTCCTTAGCTTAAATCCCGGTTAACTTTGCACTCGGTCGTTACTGATCTGTGTCCAGCAATTTTAAGACAAGGTTATGAAATTCGTTGCCAATTCTGTATCTACATCAAAACACAGTTTAAATTGTTTATTTTCACGAACATCAAGTAGGACAATGGACCATGTGATAAAAACGCACAATTTTTATTTTTTGTAATTGTATCTATAAACTTCAAGCATTTGCGCAAGTAATCGTCCAAGCGTGAACTGTTAGGCATTGTGCTCAAATTCTTATGCATACACAAGGTTAGTTGTGCAGAGGGAAACGCATTTTTTTATTTTTGAACAAAATGTGGCTGGCTGACTGGTACAGTGGATTCAACACGCGTCATTAGAGCTGATGTAAGCTGGGTTCGATTATTATCGTCATGCCGAAGACGTGTGAAACGATACTTACGGCTGTCCAGTCTCGCATTAAAGCCTTAATGAAATTTTCTCTCTACACAGGGATTAGATTGGTAAAAGTTGGTAAAAGCAAAAAAGAATCGTGATTTTTGCTTATATTTAAAGTTGAAAAGAAAAACAGCATGTTTTTTGCTTATTTTTTTTTAAGCCGCTTATAAACGTTGGTATTCTTTGTTAACGAGTGCTTGTTAACTTGCGAAAAAAAATTAAGAAGTTACTACTTTTACATATTTGTTTCACGGTGATGCTCTTCTTCGTGCTTTCGTGCCAATAAGAGTATCGCGCGAAAGTCGCACTTTTGATAATGTTTTTGCATTATGCCAGTTTAGTGCGCAAAGACTTTAAACTTTTCAATCAAATCATCGCGGGGCTTGGAAATTTTTTAGATGTGCGCATGTTTGTTATGAGCGTGGACTAACGCTCACCATATCGCTAAACACTTTGACTCTGCCCTTTGAGGCACTTGGGCGATGTATGGTGAGCGCGAACTGGCGATAATTCGTAACTTTGGACAGACAGCGGGTGTGCAGTATCGGAGCGTGTGTGTGTTGGAAGCATTTTTGAAGTAATGCTTGCAATACCTCTTACAGGCGTTTAAATAGGAGAACCGCCTAAGATTTCGAAAGAGTTGGTGAAGTATCTTACAGTATTTGTACGTCGTGTTACGATCTCTACGCTGATCAGCAAATGCTCTGAAACGTTCTGTTTTGAAAAGTTTTACGCCAGCCAAACACACGTGCTGAGCTACCGTACGTTGCCCAAGTCACACGACTCTATCGTGACTCAGCCTCGCCTCGTGATGTTTCGTGTGACGCTTCACCGTTGGTATCAGATCGTACAATTGTGTTTTGCTGCAAGCATGTGCCCATTTCAAGTTCACTTTGATGTTCGTCACGTCGTGTAAACCGGCGTGTCGGTGTGGAACGCAGTAGCCGTGCTACACAGCCCGTTCGTGTGGCGCGTCTGCCACCGATGGTGAAGATCTTGCTCGCTTGTTGCTGTCTGTTGTGCGCTTAGCGGTGATGGCGTTAAAAACGGTTTTCTTTGCCAAAGTCAACATTTCCGCTAGAAAGGTCGTATCAGTGAAGCTTGTGTTCTTGTCGCTGTGGTGTACCTCAATAAGTTATCAGGCGAGATCGATGCTGTTTTGCTCAACCGCCTTGGAAAAAAACACTAATATGTTTCTACCTTGCTAGGAATAGCAAAACCAAGGCTGTGATCTGTGGGGTTGTCTTCATCTTCCATGTGGGCGTGTTATATTAGCACTAAAGTATGATTGTGCAATGTGTGCACGGACTGTTTTATGGCATGAAACAAGTCGTAGGTAGATCCGACATAAGAGCCTAATGCCCACGTTTGCAAGCAAGGCAGCATATACGTGTTGCTTTACCACCTTTGGTTAAAAGAAGCCAGGTCGCTTACGATGTCACAAGAAGGACGATGAAAAATTGTGCAGCGCAATTGCATATCTCCCATCAAACACAATACGGCTGAACGTTCTTCAAATTTTTTTTACGTACCAAATGTTCGCGGACTTGTTGCGGCGCTATTGAAGGTTTTTTGAAACGGAAGCTATGCGAAGAAGTAAAAGATTTTTTTCGGCCCTCAGTGTATGAAAAACATGGAGAAAAATCTCCGTCAGCTCTAATTTACGCTTTTGTATTTCAGGATATTGTCGGTAAAGGCAGCAAGCATCCCAATACCACCGTCACACCATCCCCGAAAACCAACGTGCAGTTCTGGGACGAACAGAGCATTGCCGGGCTGTTTGTTTTCTTCGTTTGCGTTCTGTATTCCAGGTATCTAGCCACGTTTTTCGAATTGTCAGTGTGTCTCCTTGCGTCGAACACCTTTATCGACTCGACTTGTTGAAACGTCCGAACGCCCTTTTTTCTCACAAGACATTTCCCCTTGATAACAGGGGTTCCCAACCTCGAGTACCTGTACCCCTAAATATCTACAAGTACATTTGCCTATCTGAAGGGGTACACTTAAGGTTAGCAATGGAAGAGAAAAAATATATTTATGTAGTTAGTTCCAAATATTGGTACATGTATCTGTGAATATTATTTTCAAAAATCTTTATATGCTTGTTGTTAAATATATGTATAATCACTAATCATAGATCATTGATTAGTCATGATAAAATATTTTGTCATAAGAAATTTTAGGGCTACGTGCTCATCTGTTGCAATGCTGAAGGAGTACAACGTCAAAGAAAGGTTGGGAGCCATTGCTTTAGAAGATTAGCTGGTATTCACCCTTTGCGCAAAATGTACTTGAAGATATTTTACCCAAGAGTCTTGGCATTTACTTGTTGTACATTATGTTAAAAACAATGATGCAACAGCACCTTTGCTAAAATCCCGCACAAATAACGGAACGATCCTATTCGCCGTTTCACTGCAAGATTCCAGGTGTCCTGCGTGCGTCTGAAGTACTTTTCTGAGAAAAACCTTGTCGTGACCGGCGTACCCTGACCGTGAAAGTTCGCTGTAGCCCGCGCAAATCACCCTTCTAGGCTTTTCAGGTGGTTAACGTTAAAAAACGTTAAATGTGCTGGTCCAAACGATACAACCAACGAGATAATATAAACTGACGAATTTTCCAGCGCCAGTTATGTAGATTGGCGAAGATGTCTCATCTTACCCGGGAATCGGAATCGCGGAACCCGTTGGTTATTACAGAGGAGCAAAAGCACCAGTCAGCTGGGAATGAAGTGTCCGAGCCTGTTAATTACTGAGCTCATTTCGTCTGATAGTCAGAGACGTAAATGCATTTTTTGCAAATGTGTGCTATTTTGTATCGCCTTTTAGTTTTTTGAAACCTCAAGCTTTTGATGGCAGGCTACTCGTGAACAACAAGTTGCAAACGCGATTGGCGCAGAAGTGGGGCTTTTGCCGACGCGTGTAACGTGTCGAAGAAATGTGCTTGCAACACCACAGCCTCAGATCCAACGCACGAAATCACCATTTCAGGCTCCTGTCGTGGGCACCACAGCTAACTTGTTTCAGTGCGTAGCACCGGAAGCGCCATAAGAGCTGAAAACATTGTTGCGCGGTTGATTTGCTTTTTAGAAAAAACATGGATTTGAATAATGGCTTACCAAAGAGTCTCGCCAAATTGAGTCTGTTATATGTGCTGTATTGCTGTGCACCCGATAACTTCGAAAAGAGTAGATCCATGGATTTAACGATTTGTCACTTCAGGTGCCATTGTGCTTTGGCTGACTTGACTGCGTTTCAGGAGTATATCGCGGTGAGCCAGTCTCTCCTGGTGGCCAGTGAAGCTGTGGCAGGAGCTGATTAACTCACAGCGTACCCGCATACCTATTAAAGTGTTTGAGCTCTTCAGGGTATAGCGCAGGGGTGGCCAAACTGCGGATTGCGAGCCGCATGCGACTCTTTGAGCTTTCCGAAAAATCATATATTTGTTTTTTATTTTTTATTTCTGTTGCAAAGTGTAAAAATATTGTAAAGTGGTCAGTGGTGTGTTTTAGGGGAGGCGAGCGAGGCACTTGCCTCGGGCCCCCCCTTTTTGGGTCCCCACCGTCAGGTGTTACGCGCATAAATTTTCCTTATTTCGGTGAAAAACTTATTATTCACTCATATTAATGTACTACAAAGCAGATCATAAGCGATTACTCTGATTTCAAAGGAGCCCCAACAGTTACTGTTATGTAAAATTCTTTGCTTTCAAAGAGGTCCCCAACAGCTATTGTAATTTGTAAGTACCATGCTTTCAAAGGGGCCCCCAACAGCAATCGTAAAGTGTAAGTACTATGCTTTCAAAAGGACCCTCAACAGCATCAGTAATGTAAAATTTCTTGCTTTCCAAAAGGCTGCCAACGGCAATTGTAATGTGTAAGTACTATGCTTTCAAAGGGGCCCCCAATAGCAATCGTAATGTGTTGGTAATATGGGCCCCAACAGCAACTGTAATGGAAAATTTCTTGCTTTCCAAGAGGCTGCCAACAGCAATTGTAATTTATAAGTACTATGCTTTCAAAGGGGCCCCCAATAGCAACTGTAATGTAAAATTCTTTGCTTTCAAAGAGGCTCCCAACAGCTATTGTAATTTGTAAGTACCATGCTTTCTAAGGGGCCCCCAGTAGCAATCGTAATGTGTTAGTAATATGCTTTCAAAGGGGTCCCAAACAGCAACTGTAATGTAAAATTTCTTGCTTTCCAAGAGGCTGCCAACAGCAATTGTAATGTGTAAGTACTATGCTTTCAAAGGGCCCCCAACAGCAATTGTAGTGTGTAAGTACTATGCTTTCAAAGGGACCACCAACAGCAACTGCAATGTGCAAGTACTGTTCTTTGAAAGGGGACCAAACAGCAACTGTAATGTATAAGTACTATACTGTCCAAGGGACCCATCCACCAACTCCAATGTGCAAATAAAGAAAAACTTCAAACCAACTTTATACCTAAAAAATTTTGTTGGTTAAATTTCTTCCAAAAAGTTCTGAAAAGACCCTATCAAATAAGAGCAAATATTTACACCAAATGATAAATTTTTATACCAAATGATAATTTTTTACACCAACTGATGGTTTTTAGAGATTTGAAAATTTGGTTTATTGATAATTTTATGAAAATGCCACATTTGAACAGAAAGTATCCAAGTGGAGCAGCAAAAAGGATTAAATTTAAAGCAAATTTAGTGTTGTAAATCTTCTTGGTTGTTGTTGTTTATGGTTTCATGCATTTCCATAAAGACATGAATGTGAACGAATTCGGTTTACCAACTACCAAGCATTTTATCAAAAGGGAAGTGTGAAACTTTCAAAGGGGTAAACTTTGTAGTTTATTGATGATGAATGCAGAGAAATGGGGCGTGAAAATAAAGAAGTGGAGGCAATGCCAACTTGCTATTGCCTAACTTTTATGTGTTGCCAGCCTTGTCTTCCCACCTTTCAGTGTTTTCAAAGTTGCGTATCATGAACACACCTTTACATTATCTCCTGCTATGTCAGTCATGCCGTAGTCTCAGGAACGTATCCTTCGGTGGTCGTATCTTAGGCTTGATCAAAAGTGCTTATCACGGTTGGCTGAATATGATGACGTCATCAGAGGGGCCCTTTTTGGTCGTGCCTCGGCCCCCCCAACCTTAAACCTACCACCGAAAGTGGTACTGTGGTAGCTAGTGTGCCGTACAGTTTTGCTTTTGCAAGCCGTTCCAAAAATAATTATGATGTCACAGAAGCGTACATTGCAAATAAATTCGTGTTTTTAAACTTATATGTTGCGGCTCTTTGTAACTTGGGTTTTCCGATATGCGGCTCATACATGGAGCAGGTTTGGCCATCCCTGGTATAGCGCGTCCGATCAGCTTTTGGTTATGGCCTTTAAACATTCTACTTATCTTTTTACGACATTCACCAGCCACAAAAAGATCGAACTGAATAAGCACGGTTAACCACCCCTTTACCGATGAAGATTCCTTACTTTGCACGAACTAGAACGGCATTGTGTTTGCTCAGTGTACATCTCGGCGCCAATGACTTACGGGCGTCCGTCTTAGCGAAAAGCGTTTTTTTGCTGCACCCTCTTGTGCCTATTTTTTGCTTTATTTAGTTCTTCCCTGTTTCGTACCTGTTTGCACTTGATGGTGTGTCCATCTTCACGTAACCTGGCGCACATATGAGCACGCTGTGTAATTTGTTATGACGGAAGCTAAGATCGTGACGACCGCCGCTTAATTTTGAAACGTCCCGTTGCGGTCACAACCTTCCCCCCTGCTAGCCCATCAGTGATTGGTTCGCAATCTTATTCTTTATTTTTACTACTACAAGCGATTGAAATTTTTTTTCATGAGCAGGTTGAAGGCAAAAATTTAAGTCAATGTATCGATTTTGGAAGCTGTTAGTCTGAGTATTGATGATCGCTGTTATCGTTTGTCGTTAAAAGCAGCAATAATTTTAAATATTAAATTTGTGGTGCAAGTCTTCTCTTCAACACTTGTTACAACTTTCTGCTGGAAACGTTTATCATTTATGAAATGCACCTGGATACCAGAACATTTGCTATGCCATGCATCAAATTTTCTTGCCTGGTGTTCATCAGTAAATCTACGTTTATCTTCGAACGTTATATTTTTGAAAACATCCCACATTGCTATTGCGCAACACTTCGGGGTTTGGCTAAAAGTCCTTTAGTTTCGGTGGTCTCAAGAATCATAAATTGATTGCCTTTCTCGTTGTTCTCTTTAAGGATTGACTGACTTGTTGACCTCGCAGTCATTTTGCCAATCGTCGTAAAATACAATTGATTGATTGATCTGTCGTGACCCACTGTCTCCGTCGCAGTAGCGGCTAAACTGTTTCTGTCTTCGCCTTTCCGCGTGTTGGTCACGTAGGACTACAACAAGGGAAGCTACCACAGGTGGTCTGTGGGTAACCCGCACCTTATGCAAAAGAAACGACTTGTGAAGGAATTCAATAATTTATCCTATGCCGCGAAGCTCGTTGCATCTTAAAGCGTTTTTTTCTTTGCTAATCTTTTTTCATCCAAATCGAAGTTTCGCCACACACTTCTTAAAATTTTGCACGATCTCGGCGAAATACGCCGACTCCGTTTCGCATCAATCGTTGACAATGTATGTCGAGATTTGTGGGCGGCTTGTTTTCGACTCCGTCTGCTCGAAACAGCGCAGTGCGTTCTTATCAAAGATCCACCGCCCCGGCGGGGCTCTAGCAGAAAATATGAACCGTATTTTCCTCGTGTTTCAGCATCCGCTCATCGACCCAGAGCAATGTCAATCGCCTCACCTTCCATGAAAATGTGGTCTTGGACGATGGGGAGAGCACCAACGACAAAGATGTACGTATTCACTGTAGGTGTAGCGGTGTGAATGTCTGCTGTGAAGAACGTGACGTCATTTCCTAAACGTAACTGTGATTATGACGCATTTCGGTCTTTTCTGCTGCTCCATAAGCGCGAGGTCGTCCTTCTTTGAGGCAGGCTTATCAGCTTCTTCGTACCTGAAACTGATGTCGAAACCTGCGTGTATAGCGCCAGCGTTTTGGGAGAACCGTGTGCTAGCTACTTGTATATTAGTGTTGCGAAGTGCGAATGTTTGCCTACACTACATTTTTGAGGTTTCGTTTGTAAACGATGTTGAAATCCTGTTCGAAAATGCGATCGGGATATCGGACACGAAAGCGATCATTTGCATCGTATTCGGGCAGGTTTTCTTCGGAAGTTGGCGCGACGGCCTCGAGTTACAGTGCTCTGACTTCTGAAAAACGCGCAGTTAGCTACTTTTCAATGAGCAAAATAGAATTATTCAAACCAGAGCGTGTGATTGTCCTCGCATTCGGAAAATTAGTAGTTCCGCCAACAATTGGTTTTGCTTGGTGAATATTGCCTTTCATGTTAAACGCAGCTATTACCGCGCAGTCAAATCTTTATATCGCAAAGTAAAAATTTAATAGTAGCCTTTTGTATGCGTCACAGTTTCCAAGAAATGACTGGGGTCGTGACTTGTTCGAGTGTGTAGAGCAAACTTCATTGTGAGTTATTTGGTAAACGCTATGCAATCATACTAGAGATAGACATTTCAGGTGCACGTTACAAGCTCTTTAGTACTGGGAAATGACAATTCGTCGCTTGCATTTTTCCCTGGAGAGCTTGTATCTCGTACTGCTTGCATGGATCGCTGGAACCGATTTTGACCCTCCGCTCTTGTGGTCAACAGTCAGGTTACGTTCGCGTGGATTCGCGCATGGTGCTTCAGTCCCGGTCTAGATGGGACGCGGTGTGATAAAACGACAATGTGGCGTACAGCTGTATTTTTTATGCTTAAGTTGTATTTTCGGTGCTTCACCCGCAAAACGAACAAATGTGTTTGTGTTCCCCAAAAAAAAAAAAATGTTTTCGCTTGGAAGCTATCAAAGTTGTTTGTTGTATGTTGCTGTCGCTGTGTATTTCAGCCTGCCATCACTTCATAAAGTTTTCAATGTGATCGAAAAACCTTCGTCCTCGCAGGTTCTCGTAAAAGATGCGGAAAAGGGCGGCCAGCGCGTGTACGACAACGAGCAAGAGGCGGTGGCGTATTCTTACTCCTTCTTCCACTTCATGTTTTTCCTCGCCTCACTCTACATCATGATGACTCTGACCAACTGGTACCGGTAAGCAAATACGTGACTCGCTTGTTTGTCTTCTCCTCTCGTTTTGTTTGTCTTGGTTAGCGTAGTATCATGTAAGTATCCAACCTGTCAACGATTCTTTGTGTGTGCGTGTGGACAACGAACGAACGTCTTACTGTTGCGCATTGTCAAGTCGTTTTGAGCGTTTCCTGTGACGTCACCCGCAGCAGGTGCACACCCCTTCTTCTTCCTAGAACGGGGTTCTTATCTTTGACGACGTTTCTAAGTTGCTTGAAACTGGCTCGCAGTCAGCAGATTTTTACCAGAAGACATGAAGAAACACTGGAAATCGTGAGCATTTAAACGAAACAACAAACACCTTCGCTTACCAAGAAAAACGTGTTTGTTTTCTCGGCGCGAGTTGCCTTTTTAACGAATTGTTCAGCGCGCGTTCGAAAGGGGTGAAATTTCTTCTTGTTTCGATGGAATCCACTTGTTCCTTCTTCGTGCATTGCCATTGAGAAATGATCGTGTCCGGGTCAGATTACTGTGGACGGTGTAGAGAGGACTGGTTGTACGCGACAGATCTACATCCCAGTCGAACTTTTTTCGTCGATTTTAACTTCGTTTAACGCGAACTGCGTTCTCGTGGTCGTGCTTGATGCTGATTTTTCTTTATGACAGGAAGTAGGGTTACGGAATGCTGCGTTCTGTAAGTGGTTTCGTTACATCGAAAATCCGATGAAAGTCATTTCGTCCTTCCGCTCCTCAGCACAAAATACGAGGACCACTCGCATAGCGCATCGATTTTCAACTTAAACCGCCGATACAAGTTCGGTCTTCGGTTGAGATAAAGAAGGAATGTGAAATGCTTTCCTTCGTGGAAAGACGAGCTGAGAGTCGGTTTGTTGTTTGTTTCGAGAAACTTCTCGACGGCGTAGTTGTGATTGGATCTATTTCCAGGAATCAATTGTGACAATTGCTCCTCTGATGCTGTTTTCTTGGACGTAAAAAGTTTGCAGCCAGCGAGTAATCTGACTTGAACACGATCATGCCGCCAACCCTGCTGCCCGGATGACGAAGCCCCTTACGTAGTTACTGCTTGGCATTCGTGCAAAATAGGCTTGAAACCGCATTCGCAATTCCAACCACCTGAGACGTGTGCAGTTTGGCGTTTGACAAGTTAACTTCCCACGCGGACATTGTCCGCCTTGTACGTATTGCGAATATTTGTCAGTGGTGAGAAAAAAGCGTCACTAGAGGTTGTGGCCACGCACCGCGTTCGTACGGCAAAGATCGATTTGTGTCCAGCAAGAAATTATTTGTCGTCCACGTGCAGTTGACAACATTGCGATGACAATAATCGACCCGTCAAGTTTCCTACTCGAACGCGGCTCATGCAGCAAAAAAGCAATTTGCTGTCAAAGCTGTGGGCCGTCGTCTGCGTTTCCGATTTTATTTCAAGAAAAAACGTTGCTATTTCTGATTTGCCAGTTGACAAAGTTATTTTCGTTTTGTTTTCAAGCCGTCGTGCCCCTTGGCGGCGGTTCTTCCATCAAGCTGTCGATTGCAGCATCACTGCGTCGCTGGCCACACGTGAACGCCCCTTATGTCTTCATTTTTGTATGAACGGCGGCAAAGGACGATTGGTATTAGTTTTCGCTGAAGACGGCCGGAGCTCGCACAAATTGCCGAAAAGCTGCTGTTGCCCGCAGACGCTTTATACTTAGTTCTTTCTTTTTGGAGGGGAGAGGCAGGGCCATGTTGCTTTGAGGTTGCTTTGCACGCACGGTGCTAGGTAGAACCATTGCAGGTCCTGTTTGTGCTTAAGACGCTTGTTTTGCTTTAATGAACCGTTAGTCTTTTCCTGTCTCCCACTACTGGCGTGACGCGCTGTAGAACGCACGGGCAACAACCGCGTCGCCAGCTGACGTCACCGCAATATATCATACTGAGCGTTTTGTTGACATCGTCTTCAGCGAAGGCGGAAGTGTTGCCAACTTCTCTAGTTGCTGCAAAACTCTTTTTTGTAGAAACCTCGCGCACCCACCTCATCCGGCCATTCTAATACAAGCACGTGCCGCCTCTCACATCCCGCCTGTTCTTCCGTGTGAACGGGTCGCGAGGTTGTGGTTTTCCAACAATTGCGCGATGGCATTGCCTTCCTTAGATTCACGATCGCAATCATGTTCATTTGACAAGCTTGCTCCATACAACGGATCTGGAACTCTCGTCTTCAGCGCACCGTCCCAAACAGGCATGGCTCGGCGCAACCATCCGAATTTGCCGCAGAGTCCCGGTGTAGGTATCGGGAGATCTTGTTTGACACACGAAATCAGCACATGAAGTTGTAAAAACTGCCACGACCTTCGAATTTACTCAAAGATGCCAATTGTGGAACGAGGGTTCCGAAGTCCAAAAAATGAAAAACCACTGCTTTATTTGAAAGTCAATATCATAAACAAGACTTTCACATCCACTAACTGTTAAAGTTTGAGATCAATGGGATGTTTGTTTCCTCTTTTGAAACGATGTACGTTTTTGGCAGGTGATATGTGATACAGGCACTTGTGTTACCTACTGTATCTACAATGTCTTGGACGTTGCTTCGGGTGGGAAGAGAATACGGCATCGTCGAGCTTTTGTGTGGTTCCGATAAAATTTAGCGTGGGAACCTCGCCACGTAGAGCATATTCGATGAAAATCCTCTATGTCGTCTAACCCCCTATTTTTTTGTAGAAAGAAAGAACGATATTTTGCTTGCGCCCCAGCCATTCAGTGCGCTGCACTCGTCAGCTAGTTGATCGGGTGATCATTTCACTGCTTCGTGTCTGAAAATTTGACTCGTATCTCTCGTGTTTTATTGTTTGTTTCACCTCCCAAGACAAAAAAACGTCATCGTCCGCTCCACCTTTTTTTGTAAGCGGTGTCAAAGTTACGGTTGTGCCACAATTACTGTCAAAAAAAGCTTTCTACCTAAACCAGCACTTCCCATTGGAATTTTCCGAATAAGCGCCCGCAATTGTTGTCAAAACCTTATTGGCCAGCGCACTCCTTATCAATCTGTCGTAAGCAAGATTGTAGTTTCGGAATTACACAGAAAAGGTTCCACGAAAGAACGACAGGTTTTTATCGAAACCGGTTGGCGATGTTGTTCGCTGCCCTGTTCGAATCGCCCTCACCGCATCTCTTGGTTTGCTGCGCAGGGCCGGAGAAGATTTCAAAACCATGGAAAGAACTCTTCCCGCGATGTGGGTCAAGATCTCGTCGAGCTGGATATGCTTCGCCCTGTACGCATGGACCCTGATCGCTCCTGTCGTTCTCACCAACCGTTCTTTTGACTGAAGACGTGAAAGAAACTGATAACATTTGTTTGTAAGTCCAGTGTAGTTTTTGTACACACAGTTCGCCTGTTTGCTTCCACGCCGTATCGCTTCTTCTTGGTGCAAAAAGCGCACAGCACCTTACCACAGTACCTGCCTCTCACTGCACACCGGTGTTCTTCGCTGTTTCTGTCAAGTAATGTGTCCAACAAATACGATATTTTCGATTTTTCCGCTACAGCCTTTGCCGTAGTGTAAGTTTTCTCCGAACTTGAAGTGAGTGATACGACAGAATAGCGTCACGCGTCAATCGTATATTAATCAATGTATGTCGTTTCCGCAGCGCAATTGGTTTAATCGCTTGTCGAAACTTCCTAGTTTGACCAAGTTCAGAGGCTGTATGCTTAGTGAGCATGTCGATTCTTTTCATCTGTATATAGCGCAGAACAGGCACTTTTTTGTTTGTTAAGTATGTTTCCGAAAGATTGTTAACGTAACGCTATTAAAAGTTTTTATCGCCTCGCCAACAGTTCATAGTAGTACGTTTGTGATTGTGCATCCGCTAATGGATTGCTTTCTTTCGTTTCGCTGATGGCTCATGTTGCATACGAGTTTTAAGTGCGAACAGTTAGGAGTCCGATGCGCTGTCAGCAAATAGTGATTGCCCTGTTGGATTGTGTTTTTCTGTGCGATTGTTTCCAAACCCGGCTTATCGACTGTGGCGTGTCATTTCAGCATTGTACCCAACTGTGCTGTAATCACCGAGTATACCAAGTCTTTTTTTGCTGTGAACTTTCACTTCGACTTAAGGTCGTTGCGGTGTAAAATTAACATTTGAATGTGTACAAAACTTATTTCATTGTGGTCCAGTCTCTGGATTGTCCTGCAGCGATTGTTAAGGGTGCGCGGATGGCGCGTTGTTCGCGCGCATTAAAATCCATCCTTGCGTTAAGCATTCATCACTGGCAACCGTCGCTGCACATCCGGGAACCTGTCTACAACGACACAAAGCGAATTACGTTTTCGTTGCTCTGCCGGGTCACGAGATCTCGGCAATGCATTGCTGCGACTGATTCAGAATTACGGTGGATGCGACGTTCCGTAGCTTTTTGTGTTCCTGGAAGTGTTTCCGCAATCCAGCAGTAGGTCGCTGACGCGCTTCACGGACGGGGCTTCTTCTGCGATAGAGGTCGCTTGTTGCTACGCGATGTTTCCTGGGCACGGGCTTCTTGGAACGTTCGAACCGAATTGCGTTATTCGTGCGTCATGACTTCGAAGTCGGCGAAACGTACCTGCGTTCTCCCCACCCTCCTATTTGCCTGGCTTGTCGGACGTGGTCGTTAAGTTAGGTGAAAATTGAGTCTGTTTGTTTGGAGGCATGGCATGACATTTTACTCGATAGGCGTGGTAGTTTCAAAGTCGGAATCTGAGATTTGCAAAAAACAGTCATCATTACTAACAAAGGTTCTTTAGCGATTGGGCTTGCGTACTCGCAACAAACCCGGTAGTAACCGGCTGCTTCGGAGTTGCAGCTTTCAGTTCTTTATCAACGCATTTATGTCCACACTTACTTTTACCCACCAAATGCATTTTTTACCCATAGAATGCATTTCTCCAAGGACAAAAATTTTATCCAAAGAAGAGTTTTTCCTCTGTCAACATTTTACCTCGATGAAGGAAGGTGTTTTTGTCAAAAAAATAACAATTTTAATCAACTTCCTGCTTTTTTTCATGAAAGATTCCGGACGATCAAAGTACAGATTCTACCAAAACGTGATTCATCATGCATTTGATTTGTCCTGCTTATTTCTGGTCTTAAATTTTACCCAGCAAGCCGCAGTTTGTTTTTAAGTATATAATTTTGAGAGGGTACCTTGTCTGTTTAGACTCTGACCTCAGATTGGATTGCAGTTCAAAAAGTGGCCCTTGATTGCGATTTTACACTCCCGCTTGCAGAACGTTTGCTCAACGGCAAGAGTATGGATAACCAAAAGCAATCTAGGTGCTTCGTATTGGTCGTAGTCATGTGTAGTGCAAGGAACACGCCAGTTAAATGTGCGTTTATTTGTAAGCAATAGCTTGCGCCATTCGCAGGGCTCGTTATACTGTTTCCTCAGATACATGTTTCCTGTTCAAAAACATCGTAATGGATAAGATCAAAGTCAAACATAAAGTAAATAGTAATATATGCTAGGGGTACCAGTATATTTTGAAAACGCTCAAGGATGTTTATGAAGATGTAAGGGTACATCGACGCTGTTACGGCATCTTCAGTTATAATTCTTTTATAAAAGATTGACACCGTTATCTGTGACATCACTGCTCTCTTGTTTGTTCGTTCATACTTCACGTCGTGGAAAAAATGTTTTGGGGGCAATGATGGGATGAATCAGTTCTTTGAAGTTTTTACGCATAAGTTTGCAAATTAATCTACGAAAGTCTTCTACGAAAAATCAAACGTTCGCCCTGAAATTCGATGCCCCACTGCCTAGCTTTCAACACATCTTTTAAATTATTTTGCCATGCAAGTCCGACTGCGAAGACCATAATTGCACATTTGTGCTGACGTTTGCTGCACAAACGTGAGCTTTCGGTTTATTTTGTCACGCCAGCAATTGAAGATAACACAGAGTGAATGGAACACGTCATTTCCATGCATCTTTGATTCTGCCACACTAGTGTGACCTGAGACTAGTGATTGTGGAATTGATGCAAAGGTTGCAGCCGCAAATGGTCCCAGTTTCTCCAAATCCATCTTTTGAATGGTTCCGTAAGAAGTCGAGGATCTGAACAATTAACAATAGGAAACAATATTCATGTTGAGGCATGACAATATACTGGAATAAAAAATATCCCCTGACTACTTCATCCTCCATGATTCCATCCAGTGGCGGATCCGGACCAGGCGTTTGGGGGCAGTCAAATAGGGGGCGCCAAGAAGGACTTCACTTGCTTAAATACCAAAGATCTGCCACAATCGTTGGGTGTCACACAAAAGTGGTTACCATTGGTAGGCCAAAAAAGGTTATTTTTGTTGGTCAACTATGCGATTTTTCAGAAAATATCCAGTTTGAAAGCGCTGTATATCATTAATTCAGTAAACGTTTGAAACAGGTCCTAAACACTGGGCCTNATTTTTCACAAGCTACACAAATCTCGTATATCTACAAAATGTATTTCAAAGGTATAAGAGCATGCTGCTTGCCAGAGTTTGCCACTGTTTTGGCTATCCGTAGCGAAATCAGTGAAGAACAATGTCTGAAACGCATACCCGACCTGGTAAGAAGACGGTTCTTCTTAGACTTGGAAGTGACCACTCATGTCCAGAGCCGGATTAAAGGGTAGGGGGACCCGGGGCAGTTTTGACTGGAGGGCCCCTATGACGTCATCGTTTGTAAAATTTGTTTTTGCTGATTCGCAACGTTCTTGTTTGCTTTTTCCGGTAGTCGATTACGTGCCTGCCGACTTTACTCGATTGTTAGCCGCCTTTGATTGCAAGCCGCACGAAATGGTGTTAAAAATTAATATAAGCTGCCCTTATTGTAAACCGCACTTGAACACAGGTTACCAAGCCTCTGAGCTGCATTCGCAACGTTCGTGTACTCGTGCGTTTCCCGTTAATTGGCAGCCCCAGTACTTTAATGATGCTTACACCACCACAACTGCCTTCTGTTTATCATAATCCCTCCTGTGACGGATGTGCAAGTGATGCTGAAGAAAATCGAATGCGAAAGAAGAGTTTGGTCGACAAAACGTAACCAAAGAAAGACTGAGCGTCATCTAAACCTTGCGATAAAGTAAACAAATAAAATATGTAAGCCGCATGAAATGATGAAATACTTTATAACCCGCGGCTTACAGTCGAATAAATACGATACTCAGCTGCACATATAGTTGGCTGCGAGAAGAGAGTTTGTGATATAAACACCACAGTGTATTCTTACTAAGAAAAAATATTTCCACAGGCTAGAGAGTTACTCGGCAAGAAACAACA
>JGI24159J19872_10005030_pt1 | contig 17014 bp, 9 predicted proteins | sample Ectturendosymbi4_FD_19872 | JGI IMG/M metagenome (IMG submission 19872) | reverse complement strand
AGTTTTGGTGTTAACACAGGAGTTAAACAGGGCTGTGTCCTAGCACCTGTTATTTTCAACCTCTTCCTTGTGGCAGTGACTCTCGTCTTTCGTCACAACATCTCTGCTGCAGATGGCATTCGCATTAAGTACAGGCTCGATGGCAGCTTGTTTAATATATGCCGTTTGCCAGCAGTGACGACAGTTACAAATGACACCATCTTTGATCTACAATACGCAGACGACGCTGTGCTGCCCAGCCACACACAAGGATCAATTTGGCCTCATTGAACAGTTCACGTACCTGGTAAGTATCATTACCTCCACATATGATCTCACTGTGGTGATTCAACGTCATGTTAACCTAGCGTCCGCTTCCTTCGGGAGGCTGTCCAAGCGAGTTTTTACAAACTATGACCTTTCCACATGCACCAAGATGGCCGTTTACAATGCTATCTACGTCTCGACACTGCTCTATGCATGTGAGGGATGGACACCGTACCATCATCACATCAGAACCCTTGAGGCCTTTAAAATTCGGTGTCTTCAAACTATCCTGCACGTGCACTGGTGGGACAAAATACCTCATGTTGAGATTCACCGCAGAGCAAGCACAACATCCCTCGAGACGATACTACTCAGAAGACAACTGAGGTGGCTTGGCCATGTGATAAGGATGCCTGGAAACAGACTTCCCGACGCCTACTTTATAGTGAACTCTCCTGCGCCCAACGTTCGGTGGGGGGTCAAAAGAAGAGTTTTAAGGATCACATTAAGTCATCCTTAATTAAATGTGGGATCCCTTTCGACAGCTTGAGGAATTGGGCAGGGATCGAGAAGAATGGCGTGCAGTTTGCAACAACAGGCTGGCAACGTTCGAACAGCAACATATTGATGTGGCAGTAGCAAAGTGTGTGCGCAGACACCAACAGTGCAACCAACCACCTTCAACGACAACGCGGCAGGGATCTGTCTGTACAGTATGTGGCCATGTTTGCACCTCAGCCTTTGGACTAATGAGCCACATGCACCAACACAAGAAAACGNGTTGAGCAGCGTCACTGTCGAACTGACGGGCAACTAAGAGAGAGAGAGAGAGCGAGTGAGTCCATTGTGTGATATATTCATATCCTGTAAAAGACTCCATGAGTGCGGTCACTGATTGCACAAACGGCCTTCACGATCCAAGGTGAGATCTCATTTTTCACATTACTAAGCTCTTGATGTGTTCTGTCAGAGCACACCTCAAGGTGAGTTGGAGAGTATCGGCATTGTGTCAGACAGATACTGGTGCAACACATGCCAGGACTGGCAAGTATTGCTTCGGCATTGGTTGTAAGCATCCAGTGATAGTTTGTAAGACAAAATTTAGAGCCACATCGACCTGTTTCATATGCTTGATTTTCGACCAATCTTGGGAGCAGCAGTCAGATGTGGGCTGCTTGTCCTGAACGTGCTCACGGAGCTCTGTACTGCTGCTGTCCACAGATTCATCACATTGAATGTTATTCCAACTGCACTTTGCCAGATTCCAATGCAGCTGATCAGCCATGTTCCCAGACGCAGCCAACACTCTTCTTACTGTTGTAGTTGCCCCCAGTTAAACATTAACGAAAATGGTAATTACGTCCATATTTTGAAATTAGTAGTATTAATTCTTTTATGAATAACCCTTCTGAAAATGCTTTCTTTTTCGTAATGAGGAAACACGTAGGTCCAAATGAAGCTTCAGTTGCTTTTTTGGAGCAATGTACCTACATGCATAGTAAGACTGCCAGTGAGTTGGTATAGGAATCAGACAATGCAAGTGATTTACATCACTTCCCTTTCAGAACCCTTCATTATGCAGGGTAAGATGAAGGACGGTCTTGAGCCCATAATTATTTGCTCTTTACCTTGATGAAGTTTCGGTCCAGCTGGGTGCGGCAGGCAAAATGCTTGTGAATCACCGACTGTTGTTTGTTGATATATGCTTGGTCCCAGTATCACTGGTCTTCAATGTCTTCTGAATACGTGTTGTGACCAGGACTGTGGAGCTGGATCCCAAGCAAGTTTGCAATGCCAGAATCGAAAACTTTTAGTTGGTGGAGCCGGAGCCTGAAATTTGGGTTCCGGTTCCACAGAGATAGTTTGTGGAGCAAGCCAGTTATAGAAAAAATACAATGTTTTTTTTCTGATTTTTGGACCAAATTGTTCTGGAGTCGGAGCCAAGAGTTTCTAGATGTTGGAACCGGAACTGAGGCCAAAAATTTAGATGCCTGGAGCCGGTGCCTGAAATTTGAGTAACAGCTCCACAGGCCTGGTTGTGACTATGCTTTTGAACATGAACTTTTTTTTAACACCAGTTGTTTCCTGAATGGCAAAAGTGTGACGATCGCTGGCCAAGTCCAGCATCTTTGTGTTTTGCTTCATGCTTCACTAAACCACCTAAAGGGTGGTAATGACACTCAGAACCAAGTGAGATCACTTCGGTGTGCATGAAAAAGCTCAGAGGCTTCTTTTCACGGTGCTCCACTGCAGTTTAAAAACACTCTGATTGGTGCCTATTGCATGTCAATGTGTGCCTGTCAATTATGGTGCAAGTATACACAGTCTAGTATCAAACAATTCTACGTTACCTGCAATGATGCCTGTCGCATTTTGCATTACATCCCCAGTAATGTAAGTGTTTGCTCACATCAAGTCACCCATTTCGTCATGGCATACTTCTAGATGCCTTGATAAGAAACAGCCTGTATTCCTTTGTCCAACGATGCATCCAAATGTTATATTAGCTTATTTCATCTGTCTGATGTTTTTGCAAAATGTAAATAATGCTGTTGGTGCCTTGCTTCAGTGTTTGTTGTTCCTCTTCAGTATTCAATGGAGTACCAATCATCACCTTCCCTGTGATGCGTTGTTCCTAAGTATTTTTGTGTCTTTTTGTTTTTTTGACTGCTCTGTGATATGAACCATGTATCTGAACCAACCAAGCACTTAAGTAAAAAACAAGTGCTGTCGTATTCTTAAAAAAATCAAAGCGTTTGTTATTCGAGCTCAAGGGAGCTTTTTTCAGAATTGAAGACGGTAAATAACTGCGTCGAATTTTGTTGTGCCTGCCCCGGCAGAACAAACACCGAAGCTATTGATGCTTAGTTAGTGCTTATAACCTCACAAACAATCTGAGGCTGGTATTGGTTGTAAACAGGTTGTTGTTCTGTTCATTTCTCTGCTTTAGTTGTGGCCCACTGGCAAAAGTTGTATTTTTTCCGAAAGTACAGTTTGTTCTAGGAAGGCTAATCAGGTCGTTTACTGGTGTATTTTTGCATCATATTTCGATCTTTTCATTCTCCAGATCTTTGTTTACGATTACAAGCGCAAAGGCGGTGCAAGAACAGCAAGATCATGTCCAAGGCAGACCAATCCTGTCACTTTGGTGTGCTTCCTTGCGCTCGCCCCGTTCGTTATTCCGCGCACTGTGATCGTAACACCAAAGAAAAAACGGCCCGTCAGGTTGCTGCCGAAGAACATCACGGGTGGTATGTATTAAAATGCTATCTGTGTTGCATTTTTTCTGGTAACGATCTAAGATCGGTGTTTGCTTTTCGTTAAGTTTTGCTCGTGTCCGGTCAAACTGCATAACTGAAAAATTGCTCATATATAGTCATTGATTGCACTGCGTTTACATTGCTGGAATTTACTGATAAAATGATAATGTTGTTAATGCACTTTGGTAGTTTCGGTAAACTACAGCTGACCGCAGAACGTCTGTTTTAGGTAAAAACCCCAAAACGTCGAACAAAGAAGAGTTGCGCACCAAACCTCGCAAGGCATGGGATACTTGCCATCGGTGCAGTATTTGTGCCGGGGCTCATTCGTATGTAGAGGTGCGTAGTGTTTTCACTTTTTTGTGCACTAAGGTGAGTTTGGGTGTTGCTTGCTTGCCTTCTGTAAATCGCGTAATTTTGTCAAAGCCATGTAAGTAGCTTTGAAATCTCATACCGTGTTTGTTGTGGCCAATGTTCCCTCAAAGAAAATTTTACACTGAGCGAAGTTTTGCTTCATTGCGTATGCAATTGGGCAACCATGCAGACACACAACCAGTGAAGCGTTTTAAGCGGTGAAAGGCTATGCGATATGATATCCAATTTGGAATGCGATATGATATCCAATTGGATACGATATCCAATTTGGAATGTTGGAAGTGCGCGAGAATGAGATTTCACTGCGCAATTGCGCATCTCAGAGGGCGCACTGATTGTGGCATACTGTTAAGAGTGCGAAATCTTGTTACGAAAACCTGTTGTCTGAAAACTCTTGTGAAACAGCAAATGTTGAAAACATTGTAATCAAAGCGACGTTTTTAGCCTTTCCGTTGGCAATTTTAAAGCTTTGTGTGATTTCCAGCATGGTTTGACTAGATGGAGTTTTGGTTTCTGATAATCCTTCAGAAAGTTGTGCGACGTGAAAGCACTTTTAACATGTTACCTTCTGGCACTGTAGAGGAATCAGATGACGTGTTTTTGTATGGATGGGTACCTTTGTAATCTTTTTGTGGATTGACAATTTCAAAGCAAAAAATTAAATATGCATGATATTGAGCCCGGGAGTAGCCAGACTGCAACTTTTTGGTTGTCGCAAACCGTCCATGTCACGTCAGCGAATCTTTTCTCGCTCGCAAGCCGCATGAATGTTTTTTTTCGCTCTCATCGAGCCTGCGAACATACCACGTTGAGTACACCCATCTCGTCTGATCTGGGAAGTTAAAGGAACGCCGGCTCCGGTTAGTACTTGGATGGGTAACCGCCTGGGAATACCGGGTGTTGTTGGCTGTTGCACTTTTCTGCAGGAGTGCGACAGCTATATTTCTACTGCGTAACTCCATTTCAACTAAAAAAAAAAAAACAGATCTAACTTACGTTTCAGCTATTTTTCGCGTATTTGCTTGCTAGCGCATTTGTTACCTCAGAACTGGGTGATGCTCGCCCGAAGTGATTTTGATGTGGGGTTATGTGGTAATAGAGTGTGTCTTTTATAATGGATGTGTTTCTTGCTTGTTTTTCAACAAGCGATTTTGCGAGCGAGATCTTACCTTTCTTGATGGCAAAGTTTCCGAAAGTTTTTCAATTTAGGGCACGTCGCATGTGTGAACTTCATCAGATCACATATCGCCAACATGAAATCTTTGAAAGACCTGCGGCCTGTCGTGCTAACAAAGTGCCACCTCTCTGTTTCAGCCATTATTCACGTTTTTGCGTTGCCAGACCGGCTAAATTCTCCCGAGTGCGTGATTTTTTGTCCTCTTTTTGGGTGACACGTTGATTGTGCAGAAGATTGTACCATGCTTTTATTAACTTCGCTAATTCCAAATGTAAGTGGAGCTCATAGTGACATCAAGAAAAAAGTTTCTAGGAGGCTTCACACCCATCAGCATAGTGCAGAACTTTGCGTGGAATAAAGTATGTGTTTCCAAAATACGAAAGTTTCGCCACTTCTATCATGCAAGCAGCGGGAATTGCCCATTCTCCAAACCAAGGCTGTTCTTCTCTTGGTCACTGATAACTAACCGAGTGACCGGGCAAACATACCATTGCAGTTTCGGGAGACTGCTCCAAACATTGTCTCACAGTCATGATGTGATTTCTGTCCTGACTGATCGTTGCCGGCCCCTGCGACCGTTAGTGTTATCCTGTACACCCCCCGTTTACCTCCTGTCCAGGAGGTGCTTCACTGTGAGTCTGGTTGAAGCGTTTCTGTCTGGAAACTCCGTCCGAAATTTTTATTGAGTTTGGACAACTGATTTCGTTGCGAAATAGGCCTCTACGTTCTTGATCATCTCCTGCACGGAATATCTTGCTGCTCGGTCCATTAAGCCTGAGAAATAAAACTTTTGATCTCTGCGTGTGATTCACATGGAAAACAGAAGACTGGGTTAATTTGGTATGAAATGATAGCCATAATAAAATGGGTACATCATTTTGGACCACCCAGCATAATGACTTTGCAAGTCTAGCCGTGTATTCATGTTATACGTGACAGACTGATTTTGGTACTGTCAACTGTACATCCCCTTAACTCTGCTTAAGGCTAAAAGAAACTGTGACACCGTTGGTAACAAAACCTCAATTAGGCAAATATTGTTCCCACCATTACTGAGGCTTACGGAAACGTTTTACAGCACATGCGTTTTTTTCAACAGCTCAGCATTTAATCTCCAGCTCATCTGATCGACCCGAAAAAACGAGGTTATATTTCGTAAATTTTAATAATTTCTCCCCAAAATGCTGGAGGTGGGCATACTACAGGCACCAAAACGGCAGGAAAAATGCGGGAATTCCGCCAGTAACCATTATTGGCGGTCGGTTGAAGATAATAATGGTGTTCTGCTCGAAGCTTGCGGTGGTACATGCAACAGAATAAATTTTGTTGTGACATGAAGATATGGTATATTCAAATGTATTTTGTATCTCACAGCCACCTTTAACGCTTACAAATGATATAATTATAATGACAAGACCGATCACAAACATGTGAAAGTGTGTGCAATACTGTTCGTATAGGTGCAGATTCTACTTTGAGCACTGTAGCCTTTTTATCAAACTTCCGGAAGATTTGCCCAGATTGTCCTTCTTGCTGCACGTCGGGTATACAAGGCCGGATTGCGCAATCCCCTCTCAAAAATAGAAAATCTATTCAATTTTCGAAAATATTGCTCGACAGAACGCATAAAATATCAGCTACTGGAAACATCAGCCCTAACGTTCGTTCTAAGTATGTTCACAATTTAGTTGAAAAAACGACTTGCCCAAACTGGGGAAGTACACCTGAACAGAGTTTTTGTATGTCATTTGTTGATGGACAAACAGGTGTTGTTTGTTTATCAAAAATGCCCTTTTCATTTTCTATGATGTTACAGATAGGTAGTCAATGAACAATCCAATCTTTTGCGAAAATCGTGCATTTATAAATATCTGTCTTATAGCAGTATATGTTCATGTGCTGTGTGAGTCAACATACTTTAAGCTGTCCATCCTCAATGTTTTTATTTAGATTATCTTTCGTAGTGCTGTGCTTCTTATTGCAATGGCTTGAAAGAATGTTAGCATTCCAGCGAGTAACATCAGAGTTCATTTGAAAATTGGGATATTTATTTCCACGTAATCATTACACGCTGTTTTTTGTATTAAGTTCAGAGAGCTTGTGACATTCCAACACCAAAAAACTTTGTAGACACGAGCACAAAATATTTTGTTCAAAAAAACTTGCTCTCAACATCTTTTGCTTGAGAGTTGAGCACGCTAAAATGTGTAAATTCAAGTATTTTAGTGCATTTGGAATAAAGCCGCAGCTGTAAAACAAAATGCTAGAAATGTTTCTGTTCCTACCGTATTTTTTCCTTGTTTCCAGTTAATTCTGGTCACGGTTAGAAACAAATCTTGAATCTGTCACGTCTTAATGGTGTCTGTCGTATTATTTCATACTTTTTTTCAAAATCTTCCCTTGGTGGAAGTGTTATTGTGAGACATTCAAGGTGTTGCTGGTATTTTATTTTAACTTCGTGTTGTAGTGCAACAAGCAGCTTTTTGTTTCAGGGAAACTGCTGGCTTGTCCCGGCGGCCTCTTCAGCTGACACAACGACTGCGCCTGCTTCACGAACTGAAGAAAGGAATGTCGGAACCGTGTCATATACATCATCTGTAGATTTAATATCAGCGGCTGCCCGTAGCGCCGGGGTGCTTGACGACCCTGTCAGGCCTAGTTATGATACACAGATTGTTGTACTCTCACCGAATAGCTCCTTGGTCACGTCGTCAATGTCTGCAGCTACTGCGGGATCCCAGCCCGGAGGGTCGAACCCAGACAAAGTCGGGAGCAACATTGACTTACTGTCTTCCATGCAGGATAGATCGATCGCTTCACTGTGCGAGGAAGCTGGCCTACATCTTGACCTTACCCAACCTCTCTCACCAGTCCACGGAGAAAGAAGAGATTGTGGAGCTCATACGGCTTGTTGCATGCGACAGCGCCAGAAGCTGCTGCTTTCAAACAGTTTTCCTCGACCACCTGATACACCACTACTACCCCAGGCAGTTGTCAGTGACAATTCTGAGGATTGCGCTGTACTGCATCAAAATGCTTTTTTTGGCGCAACTGCCAGCACATTATCAACAGATTGTTCTGTTCGCCATGTTGCGGGAAGCGATATCACTCCCTTGGAGTTGGTAACTTCCGATGCATCGTGCCTTGCACCGGCAGTTACTATGGACGACGACAACATTTTCGACATTCTTGGCAATCTCCTGTCAACAACAGATGGCGATCAAAAGGACCCTAGTCCAAGGTCACCTGATCAGGCCCTCGAAGTCTTGCTCTCTTCAACTGCAGCTGCAAACACAACTAATAAGGACCGAACTGCAGTGCCTTTTGACTGCGCAACTGCTGAGTTGAATGATTCCAGCGAAACGCCGGATATGGTAGTTGCTTCAGAGGCTGAAGATCGAGAGTTAGCGGCTGTTAGATCGGTCTGTGCAAACCCTGATTCAAATAATGCCCAGGAAACATTTGCAACAGCAAATTTCATGCAATCGGAAGAGCATCAACGACCAGCCAAAGAATCGGATTCGAGCAGCCGGCCTTGTTCTTCTCGCGTTCAAATTCGTGATTGCCTTGCGAATGATTTTGAAATTGCAGAACAGCCGAGCGGGGCAGGAGGCGATGACGTCATGGCAGTTGGCGCCAATTTGATTCCGTCAAACGCTGCGGTATCGAGAGAAGAGCGTGGAGGTGGCTGTGCTATCGATTGTGCGCTGTCTCTGATTGGTCGCCCGCTTCGTGACGCACAGGCTCAGGAAGCGTCACTAGGAATAAACGAAGAGAAGCAAGCTGCTGGTGTCGAAGGAAGTTGTGAAGAGAAGAATGGCGAAAGTCGCCTTATTTGTCCAGTCCATCACCGCTCAGGTGCGACCAATGAAAGCTGGAGTCAGGACGTTCAGACCGGTCTGTCTACTGCGGAAGCAAGCCGTGATCAGGACGCAATGTCTGACTGTCCAGCAACCTGTTATTCTGCACCACCTGGGTGTGTTAACAGACCAAGAACTCCAACCGGTTCCGCCTGTTTGGAACGTGATGAAAGCCCGCGCCGTCAATCACAGACACTTGCGAAGTTGGTTCGGCAGAAAGACTATTCGGTTCAGCGCAAGAACCCAACCCACGCTGCACACTCCTCATCCCCTTCTTGCATCTGTGCCACTGCAGATTCCTCTGCCCATGTTAATCATCATAAGGATACAGGGTTGTCCGAATCGTCTGCGTTCAGCTCTCCACGCCAAGCTTCGTGTTTCGAGCGCTTCTCTTCACCTAAGCCTCACGCAAACGGCGTCAGACGTTCCAGGCGCAACTCAGCCAAATTTAAGTCGCAAAGAAAAAAAGAGCATCGAATCAGGGCCCGAGACACTGTTTTGGTGAGGTTCGACGATTCTCCGCGTGTAATTCGCGGTTCGGAACAAAACCTCGTTGAAGTCAAAGAGTCGCCGCCGAGCAAACGAGTGCTGAGACTGGGAAGGCCGGTGTTGAGGCCAGCGACCGCGGCGGTGGCTTCGACACCTGATACTGTCCGCACTTCACCGTCACGCAGCTCGACTGTCGCTGCTGGTCTCGTTCAACGCGTAAATGGGCCGCGAGCGCTGTTCGCTGCCGAGGCACTTGTTGTTCCTTACGGATCGCAAGCTGCGGAAAGACAAACCTTGTCGGGCAACCGCGGCGAGAGTTCGTCGTCATTACGCGACGATCAGGACTTGACTGGTGAACCTGCTGGTCAAATGGTTGTTGTTATGTCAGAAGTAGCTGCTACAAACCAGGGAAGTGAGGCTGAACTGGTCTCTGCAATTTGTGATGCTGAGAACCAAGGGTTCGTTGTTATGTCAGCTGCTTGCAGTGGTGCGAACGCAGCAGCGCGCGCAACACATGCTGTCGACCAACGCCAAACAGACACTCCAGCTTCAGCAGCAGTGCGACTTGAGGTAACTCCGTTCAGTTTGGCGCAACAGCCCAATGATAGAAACACATCGTTGGCACTGACTGATGCCTGCCTGATCACCCGTCATGCCGTGGCCAGTGAGGTGGCAGTTGCATCTGGCCGTGAATCAACTGCACGTCAAGTTCACTCCAGTTCAGCTACTGTCGTAAGTTCCGGTGAAAATACGAAGTGCGTCAAAAGGCGCAAGTTATTTCACGGCCATCACTTGCTGGTGAAAAAGAAAGATACGCCGCGTGTTATTAAATGGACTCGCGACGCAGACGTCGCGACGACAGACCCGCGAAGGAGGCGTCCGCGACAAACGGAAGCACCCTCGCGACCTCTCGCCAGATGTGCTTGGACAGGTGCGCGTTCGTCAGCTACTCAAGGATGTTTATCAGAATCGAGTGAATGTTGCCGATCATCTGCGCATGCAGTTGCTGCTGCTGCATCGGCGCAGCTTCCTCCTCAGCGTCTGGTTTTGTCGTCGGAGACCAGAGTCGTTGCTTCCAACGTCACGCCGAAATGCGCCGTAGTTCCGATAGTCAAAAACTGCCCCGGAGAAGAATCGAGACAAAAGAAGTCCATTTGCTTGAAAGCAAAAGTGCCTGTTTTGGCTGCGCTTGCGTCTTGTGTCAATGAAATCAATGCTGCTGCCCCCACCACCGCGCTGACCGGAAAGTTACATGGCAATGAAGGAACCAGGAGTCTTTTGCAAAATAATATTCCGACCGCACTTGTCACGCTCACGAGTGGCGTTCGGGAAACAACAGCAGTCGATGTTCTCTCGTCTGTCCCCATCCCATCAACCGACGACGCATACGCGTTCCGCCTGAACCTTTTCCTCAGCAGGGCAGCGTCGCCGGCCTCCACCACGAGGAGACTGGACACTTCCCAGGAGTCAGTCGCAAGCGACGTCGACGACGAAATACCTTTCGGTTCCTCCCCAGTCGATTACTTTCCGTGCTACTTAACCGAAACTGCGAATCCCAGCTTTGAGGTCCCCAAGGACGTTTGCAAAGAGACGTCGCAGCAAGCAGCCGCTGCTGGCGCCGATGCGCTTAGAGATACGGAGAAGATGATGGGCTCGGATTCCCGCCCGATCACCAATTCCGGTGCTGCGGGTGGCAAAGGGCGAAAAACATTTTCCCATGTGCCGTGCGGGCGTTTGCTGCGAAAAAACTCTGGTTCGATCGAAGACAATTCCAGCACGCCGCCTAAATTTCGACGTTCCAACACGAATCGCCAGCCCGAGCATGATCCCGAGAAACAGTCGACAACGTTCGAGCTACAGAGAGAATCCGATCCAGCGAACGTTCACTGCACCGGCACTGCGCAATCGGCAAGCACACGTTCGGCCTCGCAAAATTTCGAGGCAAACCTGCCAAGCACATTTAATCGTTCGGATGAAGCCTTGAGGCTTCCTCCTCGTACTCTACGGCAGCCTAAGCAACTGCAGGCCACAAACATGAGTTGCTTGGCTTCGTGCGCTGGAAACTTACACGAAACGTCCGGAAAGAAGCGCACGATATTCGCAAGCGCTGTCACGAACTTAACTTGCCAAGCATCACGTCCACTGTCCTGTCCTCAGCCATCGGCCGGGGGGGAAATGAGTGGTCCGACTCCAAAGTCGTTGATGCCTGGTAACAGCAGCCGCTCGTCTTTCGCGCCACAGCCGCGCACAAAGGGACTTGCTGGCCTCTGTAATTCTTCCTTGCGTGTACCTCGCTCTGCCCATTGGCCATATTGACGTTGTTTAATTGTTCATGTGTTGTTCATTACGGTTCTGAAATTAGAGCAGCTTCCAGCAACATCGTTTGGAATGCAGAAGTTGTTTTTGTTGCGGCATTGTGCAAAAAATGACATCGTGTGAAAAAAATGGCATTGAGCCGAAGAAACGGTGAACTTGTGATTCGATATGAATTTTCGGCCTGCTCACATGTTGTATGCAAGCACTTAGCCAGAAAAAATGTGGGGCGAGAATTGTCTACCCCCGCAAACGATTGGTTTCACGAGTTCATGACAATTTCTACTCAACGGTTCAATAATTGACGTCCAAAGTTAAAGGGGAGCGGCCGCGCATTTCCCCCGCACTGGTCATGTGTGCTTGAATTTGTTTTGCAGAGCAGTGCGTTCTGGTTGCTGCTATTTTCTGCGTTACATTTTTGTGGTCTTATCAACGTGGTAAGCCTAAAGCCAAGAGCCTGCTGGTATAGCAGTGCTTAGCCTGTTTTTTACGAGCTGCTAGCTTGCTGCTATTCAGTTCGTTTTTTTTTGTAATATTTTACCCAAATTTAGCCTTGGCGCATTGATCATTTGCTTTTGGCCTCCCGTTTGTGTGGCAGGCTTCTAAACTTTTTTGCAGGCAGCGCCGAAATATTTGATGAAATACCACCATCTGTGTTTCATCCGCACAATCGCGTGAATAAGGTTGCAGATGATGTTTGTGAAGGCCTAACCACTGTCGTAGACTTTCCAGCCTTCATAAGTTTTCGATGGTTATATCAAGCGAATCGCTGTGTGCTTCATCTTTACTCGCGTGAGCATCAGAAAGTTTCTGCTCAGAAAAATGTAGCCCTATCAAATTTTAGGAGCGGTAACCAAGGTTTGGACGTTCAACGTTTTGCGCTGCATTGTTTGGTAGTTGCGTTACAGCGTTGAACTTCCTCAGTTACGTCTGTATGAGACACTATGGGTCATTTTGCTGAAGTGAATCGCGACCACTTGCAAGTTGGCACTTGTTGCGGTCATGGTCGTTGCAGCAACCCGCTCATTCGCTGTTAGCGCGAAGCGTTTTGAACGTGTGGGAATTGTTGTCGTTGGTCAGACGAGTGCTGATATTGACAAGGTCATGCGAAAAAATTTTTTGCGTCGCGGTATAAATTTTCTTAAAAAGTTCGGCATACGATTTTTGACAACCGTAGTGAATGTAGTATACTCTTCGGAAGTCAGGCGAAGCTGATCCCCACATCGTACTGCACATTTGAGAAACAAGTGGACACAGGCTTGCGTGCGTTGCAGGCTTTTCCCGTTTCCTTTTTTGTGGCGCTTGTTTCTTCAACTTGCTGCGCAATGAATTCATGGCCGCGTTCTCCGCTTTGCTCCCGCAGGTTCGAAAGAATGTCTACCATGGGTTCTTTTTCCACATTTTTTGGATACAAGGTCGCCTGGTTTGTTTTCACAAAATTTAATGTTACGATTAAACTTTGCACCAGCTGATCGCTGTTACAAAGGAAATGCTTCCGCTCTCGCATAAGTGTTTAAATTAAGTTCACGTATCTCAAGGCCTGAATTTCCCTGGAAAACAGACAAACTTTTCAAGACCTGCCGGACAAGGATAGTGGAGTGCTGTTGGTAAATGTCTAATGGCTGTCTCACTTGTTGAGTGTGATGCATGTTGTTTCGGCGAAACTGTTACGATTACTTTTTTGCGATTTTTGCCAACGCAAGTCGCTACGTTTTTGCGTGTTGCATGTGTTCTGTGACAGTTCGTCATCCTTGTTCCGTTACTTCGCTTTCGTTCCTTCTACAAAAGAAGTTCCCATGAGGGGGTGTGCTTTTGGAGTGCAGTATTCGGGAAGGGTAGAGCAGTTGATTGCTTTGGTCAGCTGTAGTTATAGCGTCGGTGCTCTTGCTTAGTGACCACGAACGATGCGCTCTACATATTCTGTCGTAAAAGAGCAGCGTCTTGCAAGTGCCTTAAATTGTTGCAGCAATTGAACCGACGTACAGGTCCAATTCTTGCAGTTAGTTTCCGTCATAGTTTTACATTAAAACGGAGGTGATATTTACCAATCCACTTGGGGCTTGTTCAGAGTAACACAGTTGGTGTTGCTGACATACACAGCTTTAGCATTGAGCTCGTATGACACCTGCGGCACTGGCCCTATATTTTCTTATGCGATATAAGGCTTCCGGCAACATACACCTTCGTGTTTCCAGCAACGACTATTGCGTACTACAGACTGATTGGCAACTGCTACTCCACCGGATGTAGGTGGTAAAAAGCATCTGTGCGTTACTTCAAATAACCTTGCAAAAGCACGAAACTTCACGTCGTTTACGCAAACGTTATTAAAGTCTTACCAGCATTCTCTGAATCAGGAGATACCTCCGCAATGTTATGTGCAACGTCATTAAGGGGCATAGGCGTAGCCAGGGGGGCCACGCCCCCAAATTTTTGGACAACAGTCGTTTTGTGCTTTTAGAGGCGTTTTTCCAAACAAAATAGCGTTATTCGCCTAAAATCAAACATTTTGGCCCCCCAAAATTTTTGGGCTGGCTACGCCACTGTTAAGGGGCAGACAGAAAAATCCGCCCCAGAGGCAAACGGCTTGCTCAGTTTTTTGCTGCAAGATTAAGTTTCGATCAGGTGGTTCTGGTGAAGGCACTGAAGTCGAATTAACCCTAAAATGTTGTTTGTTTTATGAAGTACAGCTACTGGTAAAACAAGTCCATCTGAGGTAACTGATCAACAAGCCAGTTACCGAAGGATACCGTGGCTCATAATACGGCAAACATTAGTTTATTCCCTTTGGCAAATTTCGTTAAAATGAAAAAATCACACCACTGATGTGAGATCCATCCGCCGATGGGCACTTGGTTACCCACTGTGTTTAACAAAAGTTTCAAGTGTCCCAATTGCAGTTGTGGAACATACTGTATAAACTTTGAAATGCAAACGGACTATTAAGTCAGTTATTTGGTTCACATACTAAAGATGTTTGCTTAAAATAATGATGCAACCCACCACGTGGGGTAGCCTACGTTGTCTTTCATTTTCAAACCCGTTCCTCTCGGTAGGGTCGCGTGGGCAGCAGGACTCGAAATAGCCAATCTGTTTTCAACGATCACATTTATGTTGGCCCCACTGAAAGCTGGGACCAAGCCAGGTCGGAGATGTAATGATACGACTTGGTCCTTGGTCGACGTCTGCCTCATTCCTGTAGCAGTAGCCAACAGGACTCCTCAATCCTTCGTGAGGCATTTGGGTCACGTGGCCGAACCATCGTAGGTGAGATCCCTCTATTTGGAAACGTGGCTCGATGTTCAGGAATTTCACAGCTGCGCATTTTGTCATGAAGTGTCGCACCGTGAACTCTCCGCACAATTTCCAAATTTGCTGCTTGTAAATAAGATAGCATTCTTTCAAGATTCATGACCGTAGTTGGCAGGCCCGTAACCAGGTTCTAAGACTTGGAGGCAAAATTTTTGTTTTATAATATGTTAAAAACAAAATTTTCTGGGCACTGTTAAAGCTTACACGGAGTTTGTACGACTGTGACTGGCATTTGAATTAAGCATTGAAAACGACTGACTGGCAGTTCCAAATTTCTTGCACAAGCAGATTTCGTCTTCAATTTAGTATTGATTTATGGCATGCCAACAATAGTACTTGACCATAAAAACGACTGACTGACAGTTCCAAATTCCTTGCACAAGCAGATTTCGTCTTCAATTCAGTATTGATTTGTGGCATGACAACAATGGTAGCCTACTTGACAGTGGCGTAACTGACGGGGGTCAAGGGTGCGCGCCTCCCCCCCTGGCAAGCTCAATGTTAAAAATGGCCCCCCTTAGAGATTTCATGAACTGTGGAATATGAAAGTGCTTCTGCAAGTTTTGGAAATCCGTTGGTGTTGACATTTTAAATACTGCAGTGTTTAGCAAACCAACAGTGATCAAATGAATCGAAAATTCAAATTTGTTGCAGCGGTGTGCAATGTACAGTACATCAGCGTGAACGTGCATATTGTGTGTGATGTAATAATCGCCCGTAGTTGTGGAACGTTGGCGGCCATTATACTTCTACTTGGTTTGGACTGTGTGATGCAGTTGTGAATACGTCTATGTCTGAAAGCTGTCGTGTAGGCTACTTTTGCTTGACATTGGGCAGTAAGCTTGAGAGTAGAATGAAGAGAAAATTGTGTAGTGACACTACAATCTTTTTTTTTTTTACAAAGCCAAATGAACAAAGCTGTCTGCAATTCACCGCTGGAAATTGAACCAGAGATATTGATTTTAACATCTCGGCTGTAGGTGATAACTTTGTTTTCTGGCCATCCCAGCGGGGAACCGTGGCTTTCATCTGCGCAGCGCACTTTACACCTTGTTGAAGTGAAGTATGCGATTAAGTGATACAAATCTACAAATTAAAACAGGTTTATGTGTTAAGCCAGTGGTTCCGATAGTATGGATCGCGACCCAAACAAGGGTTGCGATTTCGCAAAGGGTCAGAAAATAGGTTGTGCCGAGGCGATCAAAACCTAAACCTGAGTTGTATTTTTTCAAACTTGTCTGTTTGTAGTGTAGCGTAGGTACTTGAGAAAAGAATAGAATGCTGACATTGAAAACGAACGTAGCAACCTACTGCCAAATACCATGCACACAATCAACATGTTTGTCATGTTAACATACGCTGTTTGAGGCTTGCTTTGCAAGATGTTCACCAAACTCGGATTTCAGTCACGCTCGAAAAAGTTTTGGAACCGCTGGTTACTGAGCAATATGCAATTATTGCAGGAGTCGTCTGATAAACATCCCACATCCGGATTCATTATCATTTCTCAATTTTTTCTGCGTACTGCGAACGCTGTACATGGCAGTTTGACACTAGTGTTATCAATCAAAAATTTTGGTGTGTATCCCATCTCTTTACTTAGTGATCTTTGTAATGTTGATTATACAGTGCAGATTGCAGTTTTGACAACGAAATACGAATACGTGGAACATAAGTAGTTGTCCGTGAATTGTTTCGGCAGTAGTTGTCCGTGAATTGTTTCGGAGTTTGCGTCTCACCAGTATTGCTTTTGTGTAGTAAAATATGTGGACACTGTGTACACACCAAGTATAAAAAAGTAAGAAGTGCTGGGAAAGGTCTTGCTCCTCTCAAGGCTGGACACGTACTAACACCGGTTGTGTAATGCCCTACTGTATGGTTACCTATTTTCTGTGCTTTTGCGAATGACGATACAGCTGTGGAGAGGATAAACTGCTTTGCTCCTCCCAGTGTTGGTCATGTGCTAACACCGTTTCTGTAAT
>JGI24159J19872_10005027_pt1 | contig 17016 bp, 11 predicted proteins | sample Ectturendosymbi4_FD_19872 | JGI IMG/M metagenome (IMG submission 19872) | reverse complement strand
ATGTTTGGTAGATGCACAACTTTAATATTTTCTGCTGCATATTTTGAAAACGCAATTTTTATATGACCACAGCGATGGAATAATCGTTTTCAACTTATGGTATTACTTTCTCCACACGAAGACGCAAGCGAGCGTTTTAACTTTCGAAGAAAGGCAGCGTGCCTGACAAGCCACGTGTCGTGTTTGTAAACCTGCTGGACAAGGTGTGCTACAGTATTCCTTTAAGCTAAGAAATTTGAATAGCCTGCTTGACTGTCGTCATGTTGTCGATAACAGTGATGCCGCCTTGCATTCCTACTCTCTAAACCCGAATTGGGAATATGGTGCGTCGTATATATGACACTTAATCTCAGGTGGATTTATGTTTTGGCTAATTGCCTTGGGGCTTTGAGCCAGGCTACGTGGATGAAACTATTCGCTCCAAATGACTCAGCATCAACTAGGAGGTAACAGACTGTCTTGTTTATTAACTGCAAAGAGTTTTTTGAAATTATGTCAGTGTACACTTCCGTTGCAAATGGAAAATATTTTGTAGACCGCGAGTGTATTGCGATACTACTTACTTTTCTTTGGCTCTGTCCTCGAAAGCCATGTCAGAGGTACTTTGTGATCGATCTGTTTGATTTGACTATTCAAATTCGCGAACCTGTAGATGTTAATTGGGACTTCCTAGCAGCAGCAGTTAGCACTTTGCTATTTTGCACATTTTTTAACCGCATCGCTGCCAGTGAACAGGATATCGTCGCTGCAGGTAGATATTAAAACACTGTCGCTTTTCGCGATGGACCGTGAAAGCACGTGACCATCATCGTATGCACGTCACGTGGTGCAGGTGTTCTTTCTTGCAAATATGTTATTGGTTTAGTTTAGGGTTAGATTAGGTTGGGTTAGCTTAATTCTCATAAAGCAAAGGCAATAAGATATAGATGTCAAACTGCACGGAAGCGTTGAAGGCGCGTCGTGCTCGTGCACTCACGGTTGTCCACTCACGGTGAATCACGAAAACCGACAGTTTTTCAAATCTACCCTCTCTACACCACTAAAAGTTTTGTTGGGCGCTTTATTGTATGAAATTTTATTCTCACTAAAATTTACACCTGTGTTTGCGAGATTCTAAATGTTGGTATTTGGCTTTTGGTGCCTTTTGCGAATCAACCGTATAAGAGGTTTGAAACGTGCTGATATCTGGTGAAGACGCACCAAGGTTGACAGGCCATTGACAACTGTCAATGTTACCACAGTGCACAAGCCGCACGCTTTATTACAACCTCCCTTTTGAAGCGAACGTTCAACATGTCGATTTCGAATTGCAGGGCTGCGATTGCAATAAGTCATCCTTTCACTTTTTTGCGGACAAGCACATATAGGCAATAGCAGTATTGCAGAACCGTAGTTAGTCGTCATGTTTTGGATACTAAGTGGTTTTCCAGCGATGCTAACATTTCTTGATGTTCCGACATTACGCGCTTGAAAAAATCGAAATGCTTTACACTTCGAAAAAAACGTATACGCAAACGTTTATACCACTACTTCCCAGACTACGACTTGCACGCTCCTGAAAATATCGCTAATTGAAAACGAACCCCTACTACCTGCTGACTATTTAAAATCACTGATAGTTGCATTGATGTTTGGACTTTTGTCATAAAAATGAGCAACCTTGGGCGAAACAATCTAACTTGCTGTGCAAAGCTCGGTAACATTTTCTCGAGAGAGAAGTGCGGTCTGCGCCCTGCATGAGAAAAGTAGACTTCATCGCATATGCTGTCACCAACTGTTGCTCATGAACCAGCAGTGCCGCTGCAACGCATGACAGTCGTCAAACCTATAGATTTGCTTCGAGTTACTTTAAATCATGGTGGCCAATCCTACTTCACGTCGCAGCCGCAAACAGTGAAACTCAAATCAGGAGCTGCAACAAACAAAAAGAGTTTCGAACGTCAGTTTAAAAAACTCGGTGAAAATTACATGTAACAAATAATAATGCCACTTGAGGTTCTTGTGAGTCTCGATCTAAGCTGTAAGAGTAAGTTGTTTTAAAATTTGGCTTATAAGACGCCAAAGCTGTTCGAATTAGCTCCCTGACTCTTTCTAGGTTTGTCCACTCCGACTTAACCAAATGCCGATTGGTTTCTATGCTTGAAGCATTGGCACGAGTTGAAATTTAGGACTGTGAAGCATTGGACAACAGCAAAATGACTTTTATCCAAAAAGTGTTTAACAAAACTATGTCCGAATGATCAACCTGCTCAAGTTACGCCAGAATGAAGTTGTCTCACGTCTACAAGCCGTGTTATTGTTTCCAGATTGGTTTAGGTATTTCATTCTGTGGTGATAAATGTGGTATCTTCAATTTGAATGGACGGAACTGGAATGCATGGAACTAGTTTACATGCGCGCTGATGTTTCGCTGAATGCAGTTTTTTTATTCAATAAGTGTTTTTCAATTAACCACGTGTATCTGAAACACAATGCTTTCTTGTGTTTAGGAGCAGCTGCGCATGTCTTGATGGAACGGTTAAACACACAAACGAACATTTCTGATGTCCAGTTCTAAAAAGTGGTTGCTGTATTCCGCCACTCCATGTTCTTAGTCCCTGATCTTTTAAAGGGTCTGACAAAGAAGCAGTCAAAACTGTGTTTTCAAACCTGATTGCTGACGAGAAATGTATATCCCTTGTTTTGACGATTCAGAAACCGGCTACAAAAGTCGGTCTTGCGAAAATCGTTTTAAGTCTTGCTTCCGCTGCAGGCATCACGCCGTTTGCAATTTGAGAACTCAGCAACAACAACGCATGTCGTCGCGACAATGATACCATCTTCTGCTCTGCCGACCGATTTTTCCGCTCTATCGTCACCTCTTTCAAGAAACGACCCGTCTTTCGTCACTGTGTAACAGCTTCCTTCCACAACGCTATTTCTTTTCTAAACGTTCCCCGACGAAGCCCCACTTTCTGACGCGAAGCCCCACTTTCTGAGTATTGAATTTTGTCGATAAACTAATGAAATATTCTATTGTCTTTGCCGAGGTACTGGTGTCGGTGGCGCCAGCTAGGTTTGAGTTTGCGAAATACGCAAACGAGGCTTGGCAGGCTCACAAGTGACGCAATTTCTTTTTCCCTAGAAAAGCGACTAAGCGCTTACGGCTACTTAAACATGGTCGCTCATCTTGAGTACCCCCTGTGCAAAGGTCAAGATGCAGTTTATGTGAACGGTTGATTGAAAGTACCGCACATTTCATGAAAATCGTTAACTTGAGGCACCAGTACGGTGACGTCGTGGTATGTGGGAAAAATTTCGTGACGTTGTTATCGCAAGTTCAGACAAATTCTCGTTTCCAGGTTTTTCTTTTTGTTTCAGGATCTCAGGAAAAGTATTTGTTGTTTTTAAACGGCCAAAGCGCGCTTGAACTTGGTGGTGCCACTTACGAAATCGCTTTGCCTGAAACAAGACGGTTGCTTTCACCATGATGCAGCATCAACGCATGCGTTGATTTCAAACTATTCTCCTGTTGCAAACATGAAGCTCGTTAGAAAGGCACCTAAAGTTTGCATTGCTACATCGTCGCATGCGTGTTCGCTGCAAATGTTCACGTTCATCCACCGAAATCCAATTGTAGTTTCCAGACATCACGTTGTCGCTCAGGGATTAACCCGCGTTTGACTTGAGTGAATCGTGTATACCCGTGGACGGAAGGATTGCAGTTACTTCTTGCAGCAATGTGATTTAGTTTTTTTTTTTTTCAGTTAAAACTAGTTTTTCACTCGCATCGAAGCGCTTTTCAATGACGAGCGAAGACAAGCCGTTTTGCAGTTGTCCAGGTGTGATGTGTTGTGTGCGTCATCTGGTTCCTGGTCCATCAGCATTTCTGCGCACTGCTCAAACATTACCGCAGACGTGTTTTTGTTTGATTATACGACGTCGCCTGAGGCTTTGCGGTATTATCTGCATCAGCTCCATGTTAATTCTTTTTCCTGGAAAACGCAATTTTTTCATAAGACATTTGTTATTACACGAATCAAACCGAATTGGAATTTGTCAAATTCTGCTTCTGCTGTTTACCAGCTTGGCGCAACACCGCAGAATGACAATATCCGATTCATCCACAATCAATCTTTGACAACTTGCAGCAAAATCCATTTTGAGGTTGATAGTCTCATGCTTAATGCATTTCGTACGCAGCAAAGCATACAAGATGCTCACTTAGAGGTCTTCATCGCTCGAACCACGATTTGAAAATGACGAGAATACAGTTTTGTCGGAGCACATGCGATGTGAACACTGAAGCTAATTAGAAGATTCAGCGCACACAGGTTTTAAAACATCCTGTGCACTTCATTAACTCTTCAACAGGTTTTTGTCTTTTAAGTATCTGTGAAAACCTGAATCTTCCAATATAATCAAGGTTCGCATCTTGTCATATAGGAGCAGACAAGTACATGCTTTCATGCGTTGGTATTTTGCGTGCTTAGAGACCCTTGACTCTCCAGTCGGAGCAGGAACTGATCGGGCCTAAATTATTTTTGCGCAACTGCTCTAACCGCAGAGTGGCATTTTGCGGAACGGGCAGGTGAAGCAGGATCTGTACATGCATACGATCTGTTCACGTATGTGCAGCAGTATATTCAAACTATTCGTTGCGGGAGACTTCTCCAACACCGGCGAAATTCTGAGACATTGTGTTCTGTTATTTCGAACATGCAGCCTATACCTCCTGCTGTTAAGCACTTTAACCTTGGAGTAAGTACTGCAATGTTTTAAGATGTAAAATTCGGTGAGTTTATTTTGGCGCAGCATGACCTTCTGAAGCGCAACTGAGCAACTGAAAACATTCTCACGCTGAGCTGCTTTAACATGTTACTTGCTTCTGCCACTTGGTGAAAGGTCCCTTTTTTGTTAGTTAGCTAAGCATGGCTAAAACGAACTTGCGTAACATCTTAAACTAACAAGTTTCCTGAAGCGACAAGGCACAAGTTGTTCATCAGAGTTGCAGAACAATTGGTTCAGTAGTCACTGAAAGCAATTTTTAGATAAACTTCTACAGCAGTTCAATGCTGAAAAGCTCAACATTTGCATCTTTTGTTGTCGACTCGTTCATGCACACTCTAAAATCAACGTACTTTTAATCGTGTTTTTTTCGTAATTTTTTAAAAACGTGCTTATTGTTTGACGTTTTCGGAAACAACTCACTTGTTAATCTGCTTAATTTATTCTGTTTGATGTCGGAGATACGTGTTCTCTTAAAATGAGCGCCTGGTGGAGCCTCAAAAACTGAAGAAATGAAATAACACCAACGCGGAGCAATTGAAACTTGTATAGTTTAAAGGGAATTGCAAGTAGTTGCAAAACCAGGGAGCGAAAGCTACTTTGCAATGAAACGAAGATATTTCGCGAACGCTGTCAGACCGAATAACAAATAAACTGGTTGTAGAGCCACGCCCAATCAAACAGCTTTTTAATTTTTTTCTATTACTGTATGTCTGAATCTCCAAAATGCAGCGAAAATCCAAAGTTTCCTTTCGTTCTTTTAAATTTAGCGAATCGTTTGAAGTTATCGTTGAGCTTGAAGTTTGCTTTGAACTTGTAAATTTTATTCGAGTGTGCCAAAAGTTTTGCGCTAAACGAAATTTCGCGCAATGCAAAAGTTAGCTGTAAAAACATTTTCTTGGGAAATCGTCTGAAGAATATCTTCCACGTGTATGAATTTAACTCGAATTGTGTTGGTAACTCATATCGGCCATAAATCGGAGACGTTAGTCCTTGAAACAATAATTCACGGATTTAATTGCAACCAGAATTTTACGTAAAGTGAAACATTGAAGGTTTGATCACCTTCTAGAAACTCCACTTCTGGCTTTTAGCAATTTGATCCTGGCCCTGATTTTGTTTGTGTTGGTTTTTGAACATTTCGGTCAGGTGAAAGGCAAACAGTAACGTTTTTGTTGCCTCAAATTGCTACGCAAATTCGAAGGTTCCAATTTAATTGTTTGATTTATATGTGCAAAGCAGCTTTTTCCAAACAAACTGTAGTTGGCAAGGTTGCTTTGGATTTCTGAGAACCTGTTCACGTGAACGTTTTAAGTGCTGGAGTTTGTGACGCCGATGCAACACCGCATGACGTATGGTACACTCATGGATGCCGTGTGGAAAAAATACTGCGATCGGCACGGTCGCATCGCAGTCGAAAATGTTCGAGGTTTGTCTGCAATTCTGGAAAAACCGCTGTGACTTGTAATATGTGCGCCAAAACATCGCATGGATTGCATTTACTGACCCAGCTTGTCACAATTTCTGGTTTTCCTGTAACGGACTTCTTGTAATAGTGACTGCACAAACGGTGTTTCTTTAAAAATTCCTGACAATTAGTATCGGTGCCGTCTTTAGTGCTCGCGAATGGTTATGCTCCANTAAGTTAATGCATGTTTCAGGTGGGTAGGGAGTTGACATGGCCAGACGTGGATGCGGTGCGGTTGCATGTGTGGCCGAACAATCAGGTCAAACCGTATTTCGGTGTTGTTATTGGAGCGGCACCGGCGTGCCAAGGCTCAATATCACGCAACAGCACTTTGCCACAATCAGCGCGCCCGTTCCACATGCCAATTGTCATGCAGATGGGAGAAAAAAGAATATCGCACGACGGGCAACTTTGTCAGGTAATAGGGGCGCAGTAGTTAACAGTTGCGACAGCGGTAAAATATAGGCCAATATTATTTGCTCGTGCCAGTTCTTCTGGCCATTCTCATCGCCGAGATTGTGGACTTATTCTCTTTGTTTCGAGGCAGGCGCTCCTCAGTCGAGATGTGAGAAACAGTTCTCGCTTGCGCATTGCAATCGGTCGCTAATTAATTAGAGCTATGGGCGGCGCGGCCTTTTGTTCAGACGCGAATCGGCGGCTAGGTGCGAACTCCAACGCCATGCCTCGGTTTCAAGGATGAAAGGACTCTTGACGACTGGGATTGCCTGGAGTGCAATAAAAAAGGCCGCCATATTTCTTCGATTTGCCGACGCGGCGCAACAGCCGGTGGCACGTTTGCACACATTTTTTTCCTATACCAGTGACGAAGTGCTTATCATAGTTAATTGCTAGATTGGTGGGCGTTGTGAGTCTGTTCGTACTTGGAAACGAAAGGGGACATTGCATTATACATGCAGCGGTACTCCGACTAGGTCATAGTTGTTTAGTCTTCAGTTGCGTGAAGAGGTGAACATTATGAGATGAAACTTTGTTGCTCGAATGAAAAACAAACTTCACCGTAGCACACAGGTAAAGGCTTATGCATTACAGGTTTCGAGTGAGTTGTTGTTTTAACTAATAACAGGACTGTAAGAAAGATAAAGGATTAAACAAGCTGAAGCTTATTCAACAAATGGGAGTGTGTGCTGATTTGGCTTCCACAAATTTTTATCAAAAAGAAAGGATATATTCTAGATGTTCCAGTTTGTGTAGATCGTAAAATCTTTCCAATTAAAACGGTAGTTTAAATAATAGACGCCTGCAAGCGACTTCAAACTTACGGAATAGACTTTGCGGAAGACAATTGCGTACGATCTTAAAAATGAATTTAAATGTTTAGAAGTGTGTATTTTCCAAGAAAAATCGACCATTGGGTAATTTTGAAGCTTTGAGCCAGTTTAACAGAACAAAACTGTTTTCGAGTTGAATTTTTTTAAAAGCCCTAGTGTTTTCAATCAATAGTACTTAACAGTGTTTAGCTTCTTGGTACATGGGCCATACTTGTGGCAACGATAGCAGCAAAAATTATGTTAAGGGTTTCGAACAGCACAGATATTAAATTAGTTTTTGCATTTACGTGGTGAGTCACTCTGTGTGATCACCTAACACATCCGTGAATGCTCAGTACTTTTGCGTTAAGTGTTTATTTGCTGGAGTTAAGATGTTATGTGCTTGTCGACTAAAAAGAGAATAATTGTTTGAATTTATGTTTTAAAGCCTTGAAATACGTTGTGAAACATGCAAATGGCAAATATACGAAATGCAGCACTTTTTTCAAACGATGGTGAGCACACCTCAGTTTTAAAACTATCACGTAAGGCCGGCGCTTTAATTTGCCAGTTAAGTCACAGCAACTCTGGTCGCGCGCTTCACATTTATTGGGACAGTGCTTCCCAACCGGTTTCGAGTGGTTTACCTCGACAGTCCCAGGTAGGCCGCGAAATTTTCACAATTGAGAGACTTTGAACCTAAACAACGAAGACGTTTACAATATATTAGTTACGCTTCAGTCATTAGATTTGGGGTGTATCGCGCGCAGAACAGTGAGTTGCAAGCTGTGCCGCGGCCCAAAAAAGTTGTCAACAAGTAACATAGGGTATATTTCCTACGATTTACATGCGCGTTTCTGCAAAATTCTGCTTTGTTTTTACCGGGAACAACCCTGTCTAAAAACAGACTGCTTGTAATTTGATGCTACACTGCACTTCTATATGTTTCTTCGCTATCCCGTGCATACCAGGACCATCTATTCGTCAGGTGCAATTTAATGCCCCCTCAACCGTTCTTATTGTCAAAAGAAGAATCGTGGCGCAACATGATAACCCAAGGTGTTTAAGTCAAGTCGCGACAAAGGAGGCTCTTCGCTCCGCTTGCTGAAAATGAACTTTGTAATATTCTAACCCAGGGAAACTACATGCTGGTCCTTTAAAANGCATCTTCACNCGGGTCACGCAGGCAGCAAGCATGCCTGATCCGATTTCCCTCAGCCACTCGCTATCACACAATTCAACACGGATTTACTTGCTTGCATAAACCATTACACAGGAATTGCAATCTTCAACGTTCATGTTTTGTGCCATAGCAAAGAGTGGTATTAAGTGTGTTTGTTTGCTTTCGAATGCATTTCCGTTGGTGTGGTGCAGGCGACAACAAAATTTGGTTGTTACTAAGTGGGGAAAGGTTAAGCTCGTTGAAAGCTATTTTTCAAAATATCAAGTCTTATCACACATTGCCCCAAGAAATGCTATGCTTTACTCCTGGGTGCTTATTTCATGGTGCTTTCGTGCACGACTTTTGGCTTTCCAAAGGCCTTTTTCTCGCCAAGCATCTTGTGCTATTAAACATCAACGGAAACGCCGCGGCTGCATGAACTAATACATGCTTTCATTTCAGGTGTTTCACCATCCTTGAACCGCTGCAACGAGATGGATAAAGAAGTGAGTAAAGCTAGGATGATGCTTTTGTGTTGTGATCGAGGTTTTACTTTTCAGCTCGAATATGGAGTTTAAAAGCTTGAATCCTAACTGATATTCAAATGAAACGTTTTCGTTGCTTGCTTAGCGCTAAATCATGGTTTCGATGCCAGTGTTTTTCAACCTTTTTGCTGCAGTGGAATCTTCCGCAAATGTTTGCGTTACTCAAGGAACCTTACGCAATGATCTAAGTGTCTGTCCAACATTCTGTAACAAACCTGTGAAGCAATGGTATTGCTACAACCGCATAGAACTGTGATTGCGAAATTCGTCCCAGGCAATTTCGGTCTGTTTCGGCGGAATCCCTGGCAGCCACTCGCGGAACCCCGGTTGAAAAACACTATTAAACTGAAATTTGTGTTAGAGCTGACTGTCATGAAATCACCGTGGATTCGCCAGAAACGTTTCGAAGCAATACCTGTGCGCTTGAGTTAGGTTGTGCTGGAGGTGACTTGATACACATTCACGATTAAATTGCCGGACAGAAACCTCTAAAAAGTCACGTAATAGTCTTAACCGTCCGTTCACTTTGCTTTGCATCAAAGAAGAAACTTGCATGTACAAGTAGCACTTGCGAAAACCAAGAATTGTAAAATTTGCCTGTTCTTCATATTGCGTTCAGATTATCGAAAGATAACGCGGCTGGTTGGTTGACTGGAAGTGTTATGATAATGTGCGGATTTTGTTTAATATATTAGTTGTTGGTTTGCAAAGCAAAGTTTAACCAGAAGTGTCTACCGAAGCTGCAAGGTTTTGCTGAAATTTTTGCATGAGTAAAGTTGACGTTTGTGTGAAAATTATCCAATAAATCCATCAAGGTCCTGGTGTGAACTTCTGCATAAACGTTTGAAATTAAATTCACTGTTCAGAATTAAAGTAGCGTTGTTTTACTTCCCACAGGTCACAAATTTGACCGCAAAACCTGAACATTCGGCCAGCGAAACGGCTGATGAGACACTGAACCGAGGTGAGTTCGGATCCTGGATCCTGTGTACGTTTATCATGTAAACTTCAAAACCGTAGTATTTGGAAAAAATTACAGGCTTCAAAGGAAAACTCGACCTAAAAGCTCAATTTTCCTGAAGTAGAGACCGGACTTCCTCCAGCCCGATAGCCGATCGGGTTCGGTCTGTTGCTATTAAGCTAGCCTTGACCCAGTGCCTGCTCCATTCCAAACTTTTGACTGCTGAGCGTGCAACATTTCCTTAAATGTCGATAAGTTAGTTGTTGCACTCGCGATTACATTTATAACATCCCGACCTCATCGGCGAATCACATGGTAGCAGATGTCAATGTTTTCATGATTAACTGTGTTCAGTTAATTGCTTACACATATGCATTTTTCCAGACGTTTCCAGTACTGATCAAGACCAGTCCAGTTTTGTCGCTTCTCCACATGGACAATGTGGCATGACGTCGACAGAATTATTGGCAATGGATCAAGTTGGGGAACCAACGAGGCGTAACAAAACTGCCAGCAGCGACGAAATGGAACTTGATAATGAGTACGGTGCTTCGTCCGAAGATAGCCAACTAAAAAATGATTCGTCTGTGATTAAAAGCCATAAGTCATCCGAGGCTTTTGTTGAAGATGCGAGTTACCAGCCTGTCGCAGAGAAGGCACCACTTGAGAAGAACAACAATGAGCAAATAGAACAGAGCAAGGGGAATGACTGCTTGCTTCAATTAAAAAATCAAGTTGATATGTTGAAACGACAAAACGTTTATCAAATGCAGATGATTCAGTACCTTCACCTGCAGTTCAATTACCTTGCGGCGTCTCAGCATCGCCAGCAGAGCTCAATGTTCGGGCCTGACACAATGCAGCCTCAGCAGACAATGAACGGCTTCAACCAGATGGCATATCAGCAACTTCTCAATAACGGCACACTGCCAACGGATGCAGCACAAAACGTGCCTGTGCCAGCGAGCGCTTTTAACAGCACTGGTAGAAGTGGCAACGTGAGATTCAGTCACCAGTCTGTGCCATTCGGAGAACAGAGCAACGAATCGGGGATGTCAAGTACTGTTGCTGGAAACGAAAGATTTCAGGGCAACCTTCCAATTTTCAGCGGTGGTTCTCCTCAGATACGAGAGCATCGTAGCGAAGAAAAGGCTAAGGAAGCATTTGCCTCAGCTTCTCTGCTCAATCCATTTACGAGGGCTCTTCAACAACAACAGTTGCAGCAGCACAAGGCACAGCAACAAGCTCAGTTTGGATTTGAATCATCGGTATTAGGAAGTAACTGCAGCATACCAGAGCGAGTCTCTGCGTTGCTGGCACAGAGTTTAACGAAGGACGGGTTGGGACATCATCCTGATATGATGAACCATGCTGCAAGCCGATCTCCGGTCACAAGCATTCATCGAACTAATTCTTCGTCCCATGTTGACATACGACAGCCACCGAGTATGTTAGCTACCACCGCCACCAGCAACAAGCTCAAAAGCCAACCGATCGCTTCCAACGTTGCAGAGGAAAAGCCACTAAAAAAGAATCAATGCAAGATTTGTGATAGAGTTTTAAGTTGCCCAAGTGCGCTTAAACTTCACTACAGAACTCACACAGGTACAAGAATATGTCCTTGATCATTTTCTGTGCTTTTCTAAAATTAGGTGTTTTCGTATTTGAGGTTAAAAAANTTGTTTCTTGTCAGGTGAACGACCATACCAGTGCGATCTTTGCTCTCGTGCCTTCACTACGCGAGGCAATCTGCGCACGCACTACAACAGCGTACATCACAAGGAGTTGCCGCCTGCCCCCACGTCCCATGCGGCAAAACGCGCAGCAGCGGCCGCTCGTAACAACTCGAAGGTTTGTCCTATCTGCAGCAGCGTCTTTTCAGACAACGATGCGTTTGTTGAGCACATGGGAAAACATTCGTTTGCTAGTGAAACACAGCGGCATTACTACGCTTTGCAACAACAATATTTGCGACAAGGTGAGTTCCCTAAAATATTTTTGAAGTCATGTTACATTCAAATAGACATAAGTTTTAGTTGGCAGCTTTGGTTCATGGTGCATAAAGGTTACTGCATGCTTGCTATTTATCGTTGTTAGGTGAGCAAAAGGCTTCTGAACCAACTCTAGCAGGCCTGGAGCGCCCATCAGAAGCCCGCTCTTGCAGTGGTTTGGCGTTGCCCAATGTCAAGCGTGTGGAAATGTCTCCAGCAAAGTCGGAAGCCTCCTTAATCTTTGAAAAAGATCGCAGGCAGGGGAGCTTCGACCGTTTTGACGCCAGTGTAGTGAAAAACGACAACAGCATGTCTGAACCGGGAGTTGCTCTTGATCTGTCCAACGCTCACGCTGATGTGAATCTTTTAGATCGCCGGGCCTCACCTGCAAACCTTCCGGCAATGGATAAGTCTCAGGACACTGGCATCCATGAACGGTAGGCCTCAGTAACGTATTGTGGCTGGTTTAGAATAAATGCCATATTTTAGACCTGTAGATGTTTTCGACACAAACCTCCGCTTTTTTAGTGTTTCAATGTGCTTGACTGTTTGCAACAATTCATGATACTAGTATAAGTTGTTGTAGTTGTTCGTCAGTCGAACAATGTCAGTTGTTTTGTCTTACGTAAACGCAATCGAGTTCCTATCAGTAAAGCATTTGCTCAATTCAATGAGATATTAAAAGAGCTTTGCCTGCCTAACAAAGCTTTCAATTTGTATGGCAGGTCTGACGGGCAAATACTGCCAATCCAACGCACCGAAGACTTTCCAGAAACACCAACCGATTTAAGCGCTGTAAGTGTTGCGTGTAGAGTAGAATTGCTTTATGTTAGGAATGTGACCTGGGGTTGAAATTCATTGAAAACTGACGCCAACGGTGAATTTTGACAGAACGACGCAAACCTACCAACAGATGAAGACGAGCTGCGCAAGGGTTCGAGGTCGTCATCGCCAAGCAACTCTCCAGGAAGTGGACCAGACCTCGACCAACAAATGCTCGAGGAATCGCACAAGTCGCGCAAAGTATGCAGCAGCACCTGTGGTGTGGCAGTCTGTGATTTTTAAGCATGAATGCGCGTTGTCAACTGGTAGCAGCGTTATGTATGGGCAGTGTTGCTCAGATTGGCACTTTAATTCGTCAGTGTTTCTCACAAATATAGCTGATTTTAATGATTTTCGGTTATTTTCAGATTTTTTGTAATGCTTGATTTTGCTGTTAATACGGTAAAATAACAATTACAATTAATTTAATTATTCTTATCAGACAAACTCGGGAGAACACTGGTACCATTTTCGCCGTTAGATATTATTTACATTTAGCAGACTTGTGGGTTGGACAAGAACATGTAAATACACGTATTTCCACTGCATACTTGATTATGAGATGCGAAATCGTGATATACGCAAACACCGATGTTCATCTGTTGCTCTGCGCATTGGAAAACCATAATTATATTAATTGAAATGGCTGAGATTGCTCCAACCTTGAACGCGCCGCGTTCCTTAGGTCTGTGTTAAACAAAGCACTTGACATGCCGTCGATTATGTTATGGAGTGTGTAGCCTCTCTTACTCGGTCTATTCACTGATTTGCGCAAATCGCAAAAGTCCAGAGTTCGTAACGTTAGCTGTACATAGGGTGCGCTTATTTCACAGTACATTCGAGGATCATCTAATGTAAAAATGACTTAATGATATACAGTAACTTGCTAACACCTATAGCTCTGTAGAAAACCCTGCATTGACATTGTCAATGAAGGTAATGATATTGAATTAGTTGTGGTATTGCAGGTGTTACGGATATTTCTGTTAAACTTCGTTGCTAGTGAATTAGCACATATTTCAGATAAAGATGTCGTTACAAGTGATTTAATTTGATGATTGTGCCATTTGCTCCTTAGCGTTCTCAACCAGATGAAGGCCAGGTGGAGTCTTGCGATTCGAAGCGCAAGAATTCCCGCCACTGGTGCGAAATATGCTGCAAAGCGTTCTCATCGGCCAGTTCTCTGCAGGTCGGCCATTGTTATTGTTTGAAACTGTTTCAGCCGCATACCCCAAGACTGCCTTGAACCAGTTATAGCAGGATGGGTATCCTGCAACGCTTTGTAGTGCAGCTTTGACTCATGAGATGTCACGCATCGACAATTGATTTGTAACTTCGCACACAGTTCAGAGATGCTCTGCTTTTAGTACGCGTTTTGTTCAAAGGGTTAACCTCCCGTAATGTTTTTTGCATTTTGAATGGACTTTTCTGTGTCCAGATGTTGTAAAAAATGATTACGCTTGCCGCTGCTGAAAGTCTTTCAAGTTTGGAATGAGAGTGTGAGAAGAGCTGATAACGATGTTTGAGAGCAGTGGAACCTAAAACTGATTTTTGAAACTTCGCGCAGATACACACGCGGACGCACACGGGCGAGAAGCCTTACGCTTGCAACATTTGCGAGAGAGCATTTACAACCAAAGGCAATTTGAAGGTAAAAATACTCTTTCAAGGCTCCGTGTTTGTGAGATATTTCTGCGAAATTGGCTGCGGAAAAGCGCTTTTTAATAATATTTGCTGTTTACGGCTTTTTCAATGAGGTTGACTGAAATGTTTATACATTACAAATTTTGGGTTAACAACATCCACTGTTCTTATTTACAATCCAATGTGCTCAAAGCATGAAGTTGTCGCGAATGTATATGTACAAATGTTTATGCTGTCTATGAAATTAAAAAGTGCCTTATCTGGCATGGAGGCAAATGTTTAATTTGGTGAAATTAACAATACGTTTGCGCATTCGGATGCTATTCCGATGAAAGCTAGTGCAACAAGCATTTAAACATTTTCAACGAGGTCAACTTGCAATTTGAAGCAGAAATAGCGCTTCTGTTCCATACATTGGCGAAAAGCAATTCGGGTAGTAAAATAGCATTCGTGGGCGGCAAACGTTCTTCCGCACCCAGGCAGTCTGTGAAAACTACTGAAGCAGTCGCGTCCGTTTTCCATAAGCCCACCATTGTTTTCAGGTTCACATGGGCACGCACTTGTTTGGTGCGGGGGGTTCGCGTCGAGGGCGCCGCATGTCGATTGACAACCCCCTGATGTCTTCTTGGATGAGAAATTCGACGAACGCCGATTCCGTCTCGGGTTCCAAATCTTGCCCCTCCGATCTTCCCTCAGCGCCTTTTGCGATCGACACCAGCAATCCTGCCGCCGTGAACTTGTATCAGGTATCGCCGTACTCTAGCGCTGTAGAGACGCTGACCATTACGCAATATAAGTCTTCGTACAGTGTGGTTAATAGCTTTTGATTTGAAATTGCGTCGGAATGGCGCGTATCTTCTTTTAGGTAGGATGTAACAACCTAATCACGTGAGAAAAGATGTTTTCTACGATTTTTAACAGGCCGCAATGCGTTGTGCTGATGTTGCAAAGTAGACGACTCACGGCAGCACTACTTGGGGGTTTGAGTTGTGAAAAAGTCATTTTCTGTTTGCTCATGTGTCGGTCTTTCTTCTTTAAATCGGCTTATCTCAAAATTTAGATTTCTTCATTTTCAATAGTTCCTACTTGCATGCAAGTCTTGTTGTGTGATATATTTAAGGAAGCGGGAAGAACTCAAAAGTAGTTAAAAAGCTGCTGCCAAAAAGTTTTACTAAATTGGTGTGAAATGAAGCAATCTTTATTTTTAATGAGGTTACAATAATGAAATTTCGTAACTGAAATGTGACCAGAGTTTTTGTGGGAACAAAGGATATCGGTAAACTACAATTTTGCTTTAAAAAGTTTATTTTTGCTTGAAATTTTCAGTTTTGATCAGTCCCGACAATTTTCCAGCAAATTGGTTTTGCTGGAAAATCATAAAGTTATACACCAGAAAAGAAGTTTCTTGTATGAAGTAATAAAACTTGCTTCGCTTTGTCTGGGGTTACCTAGGCGACCATCAGTCAACTCACGCTTGGTATGCTCTTGCGGGGACAGATTTTGACACACCAGAGCAGTCGCAGGCCATGAAACGCACAAGCGTTGAGTTCTTGATTTTACTTATGTAAATTCGAAAATTGCGAATTTTTCCCGAGAGGAAAGAACCTTTGAAAGAGCATATGGGCGAAAATATTTCGGTTATTTGAAGCTGTTCAAAACTGTTCATGGTTGTTGCTTTGACTGAGAGCACATCAGTTTAGCACAAGCTTTTATTGTTGGCTGGTTCTGCAATATAATAGAGGAACTGTTTTGCAGCAATATGCCACGGCCCTTGCTCAAGGCATGTTCGGGCGCACTGGTGCTGAATCCAGTGCCGTCTTTCCCGCCAACCACCTGCCTCTCCACCTCAATCCAGCTGCATTGGCAGCGACTCATTACCTTCAACAAAAGCGGCAGCAGCAAGACCAACCCGCCAAAGCACCGGAACCAGAAGAAAGTGAGCGTCAAAAGGGACACAAAGAATTACCGCATGAGATTCCACACGTCTCGTCATCTTCAGCAAGCGCAAACGGAGAAAACCATTCCATCCAAGGTTAGTCAAGCGCCCGCTTGGATCTTTGGCTTTCGTTTAATGTCGGTGAGAATCCAGATAATTTTTATTGAAAAAAAGGTTGCCTAAGCGTAGTAAGTTCCAAGATTTTCATTTCCTTCAGGTTCTGATGAACCAACGGAACACAGTTCGTCGTCAGATGGCGAAGCAGAGCAAACAGAAGCGCCCGACAACATGTCAGTCGCCGCTGCCCACGAATGGCTTTGGCAAGCGTACAAAAGAACCCAAGGCCGAGTACGACAAATGTTTTGAAATGACGCATGCTTGGTTGTGTTTTGTAGATTTGTTTGGTTATCTCCTCTGTACGAGAAATGAAAGCGTGTGACAGCATCAAATTG
>JGI24159J19872_10005026_pt1 | contig 17016 bp, 8 predicted proteins | sample Ectturendosymbi4_FD_19872 | JGI IMG/M metagenome (IMG submission 19872) | reverse complement strand
CGTGGGACAATCGGAGACTGTATATGTTTAGGGTGTTGCAAAAAAGAGGATATTTGTCAAAAATGAAAGTACTTGTGGTGTCGGCTTGGGACGACGAAAAGTTTACAACAGAAAACGATGGAGAAAGTGTAAGAGTTAGAAGAGACGAAACACGTGATCACACATTTGATAAAGTCAATTTTGCACCACACAACATCGTGCCTGAAACACGCCGAAGCACCAGGTATGTTTAATGCCTTCTTACTTTGATTGGTATGTTTCAACGAATTCATCTGAAGACAGTCATTTCAATCTTTAATTGCAGGATTGCCAAGAGTAACAACATAAAATGACATTGAGTGAAATACAAGAAGTTTGATATGTTAATATAAACAAGTTAAAAAAATTAAGAAAGATAAAAAAAGAAAAGGTCGACTCAGAACATTTGAGGACAAGATCACGCAAGACGGTCAATTTTTTCCTTTATTGTTTTCCTCCATCTTGTTTGTGTCATACCCTAACTGATGAAGATGACGGTGGATCGTTTCCACAATTAGTTTTATTTTACCTGAATAAGACCTGCTACTATCTAAGTCTCTCAGGGGATATTCCACTTTGCTAGGGAGTTAAAGTTGAAGAAGTGCGCAGGACGTTTTGCATCATTTTAACAACTTGCNCGGCGTTTCTTAACCCTGCTCAGGTAACCTCTGCCCAATTNGGGCAAACGGTTCTTCTACTTAAATTAAAAAGTAGTTAACGTTCACGTAAAAAGCTGGTTCTTTCAGTGGCTGCATTTTTTAGACGCTCTTTCGGGCAGTCCTCTCGAAATCTGCACAAGTTTTGTAGTTTTCGACGGGGAACAAAATTTTGCCCAAATTAACCCATGGTTACCTGAGATGTAAAAAAAATTTCTACACAAAGATCCCTCCTAAGGTAACCTTGACCAATTTGGCCAAAAGGAGTTGGTGCATGTAGGTTCACTAGCAAGCCACACCAGCAACATTTGACCGAAGCCAGCACGGGAGTAGACCACACGAGTGCAACAGAGGTGGCCGGAGTCAATTTTTCGGACTCCGACTCCGCTCGTGTTCCAAAATTTTTGAATCCGGGTCCGGAAAAGGATCCGGCTATTCTTCAAATTTGAGAATCCGACTCCTGTTCAGACTCCGGCTACAATAATCGATCCAACCATAATTTACCAATGTTTTTACCTAAGAAATGACCGCACAGACTCCTNCTACTGCCNAAATGGAAACGTGACTCAGGATCCGGGTCCGTTTTTTCACAAATTTTTGACTCAGGGTCCGGATCCGAAAGANAAACGCGGAATCCTGCCGGAGTCGACTCCGGNAATCCGGATTCGGTCCCACCTCTGGAGTGCAAGACCTGACGACGCAAATCAATTTGGCGCGAATAGCTCCTGCTCAGCTCGGGTTTTCATTGAGAAACAGGCAGGAGAATATATGACGCCTTCTCTGTCAGAGGAAAGAATTTGGAGCTGGAAAGGGCCTGCACCTTGTGTGTGTACTTGTGGTGCAAGGTCAAAGCATTTTATAGAGGACAACGTGAACCTTGTGGTTCTCTTTTCTTAAATGAAGTTTCTAGAACTTTGGCTTAGCCAAAAAAGGCTTGCTCCTTGTGCGTGCACTTGTGGTAAAAGGCCAAAGCATTTTGTTGAGGACATGAACTTTGAGACCAGACAACGCTGTGGAACGTGTCCACCATCAAAATAGAACAAAACTAGGTTCACGTGCCAACGATGGGAAGCACTTGTTTGCATTGATCACTTTCAAGTATTCTGCAAAGATTACTCACACCCCTGGAACACTAACATAATATCCCCGGTGATTTCCACCCGGACAGGAGTGGTGGCCACGTGGTCCCTAGGTGAAAATCACCCGACGTTATGGTTGCCCGTGAGTTCGGGTGAAAATCACCCGACATTGTGGTTAGGGTGAGTTTTTTGTTTCCCTGTTGATGCCTTGACATTGTAAAATTTGACAAAACTCCACTAATTTTTAGTTTTAATATTTCAGTTTGGAGGTGCTTGGAGCATTGTTTGTGGGGGCTTAGCCTACCTAATCTCCCCTGTGGCGACGGGACTGGCTGTATGTGAGACATAAAAGTCAATAGCAGTGCCGTGATCAATCTGATTGCCCAACAACTGTCGTAAAGCATTTGCCCATTTTGGGCAAGTTTACCTTATGTGCCTGATTTTCGTAAAAAAAATTGCCCATTTTGGGCAAGATTGATTAATGTGGCTGAAAATTTCAGTGAAAATAGAAAAATTTTATGTCTCAACCTAATTTACTTTTATTGCAGATAGAACCACAAGCTTGAAATGAGGTTCTGTTTAAACCTTAAACCGCCCACCAATGACGTCTACTGGCGGAAATTTTGAATTTTTCTTTACTTTTTCGTTCATTTGTTAAGAGCACTTCCCACATTTTTGTTTGGAAAATTGCTTTTGTTCTTCATCATATAGAAAATTTTCCAAAACCACCACGTTGTTTTTTCTGATCGGATGAGCTTGAAAAGACTTGCTAAGTTGCAAAAAAAAACGCGCGCGCGTCTAAACCTGTCAGTTAGTCCAGTACAAGCGAATAAAAAAAATCTGCCCATTTTGGGCAAGGACAANAAAAGTATTTGTGTTTAAAGGTTACCTGAGCAGGGTTAAGAAGCATTATTGTATTACAAAAACACGTGCTACGACTGCGATGCAGTGGTTCGACCAATGATTTTACTGGTCAACTACTCAGCTAGCCCTATTGTTGGCATNAAGCAATACTAATTTCAACACGAAATCTGCTTGAGTAGGGAATTCGAAATTGTCAGCCAGTCGTCTTTGAGGCATATTAAAATTGAAATNGNAGTTACGTTATAGTCGTATAAACTCTGTTGAAGCTGCAGGATTGACCACTTTGCTTTCAAAAATGTACAATGTGGTGTTTGCAACGCGAAAAGCAGTCAGCCAATCACAAATTGTTACAGCTTAGTAAAACAGGCTTACTGTTGCAGATTGACCTCCGCTACTGAAAGATGAAGGCTAATCAAATGAGTGTTATTTAATGTCGATCACAGATATTCTTGGCTTTTACGAGCAGTTATTGACTCATAATATTTAAAGACGTTTCATAATCCGGTTAGTGTGGTTGAACTTTCGACCTTAGAATTTGTTAAGTTCTAATCTTGTCCAGGCATGGCCAACCAGCAGCTCGCAAGCCGTATGCAGCTCTTTGCCCGGTTTCACGCGGCTTTTACGTAAATATCGTATTTATTTGTGTATAAGTGGCAAAGTACCAATTGCTGATCTTGAAAGTCGGCATGCGACTTGCACACGAGATGTGATTTCCAAACGCATTGCGTGGGAAGCGTGCTTGGTGGCTACGTTGGTGCGTGATGTTTACAATAAATCTAGCTGAGCAAAGGTATGTGTGTAAGTGAGGACGAGATGGGGTGATGTTCATGTGTGCCCATGTGTGTGTATGATGTGGCTCTTTGCGGTAACACAGTAAGAAATGTAGCTCTTGATCTCTGACTGGTTAGCCACCCCTGACTAGTCTTTGCAGCATTGTCTTGAAGCTCTACGAAGTGCCATTGCTACTAATATATATAGCCACAAATTAAAAAGAACTGTTGAGTTCAGTTTCATTTATACTCGGTTTCTGTACTCCTTTCGGAGTGTTACGAGGGGCCTTGCACCCATCCATTAACGTCGAGCACGAGGCTGGGCAGACCGCAAGGACTGTTTTTCAAGTATTCGATAGACCTGACCGGGAATCGAAACCAGCCTACCTGCTCTGGTAGCACGTACTAAAACAACGGTACCCCTTAGTCAAGTGGTTCTTAACTTGTGGGTAATTAATCCAAGGGCGTAATTTGACATTTTTCATTTTTTGGTTACGTTGCACAAGTTTGTTTTTACAAGTGTTGTTTGAGTTGACAAGTGTGACATGGTTTAACCGCTTGATAGCCAGAAAACGTATAAGCCTTCCCATTGCATTTTTATTGGACATTTGAATGCTGAGAAACCCTGCATCCGCTGAGCACTATAAATGGTGTGGACTTAGCGTTGCGGGGGCTCGAGGCAAGTCTGAAAAGGTGAGCCATCTGATGACGTCATCATACTCAGCAAACCGTGATACAACCTTTTGATCAAGCCTAGGAAGGAGGTATGGGGCAACGGTGTTGTGCCCTTCTCTATTCCGTATTTGGGGTTATGGTTAGAGCATGGGGATAGAACTAGTTGTAGTATTAAAGTTTAGAATAGTGTTTCGGTTTAGTGTTAGTTTCCCCTAAAATTTGGCGAGAAATATTTGGTGAGCTCTGTGAAGTGTTTGTAAAACTTACCAGTGTTCATTGACTAAAACGTGCTGAAATAAACAAAGAATAAAACTGGTCTATGTTTGAACACAACTAAACTTTTGGAATTTCAAATGCACTACATATGCTTTTAAAGCTGGGGCCTCTTTTTCACAGTCGTCCACACTACCGGTATATTGTGAAAAGCTTCATTCTTTGCAAGTTAAAAAACTATCATTTGGTATAAATTTTTGCTCTTACTTGATAGGGTCTGCTCAGAACTTTTTGGAGCAAATTTTAACCCACAGTCTTTTTAAAAGGTATTGAAGTTGGTTTGAAGTGTTTCCTTATTTACATATTAGAGTTGTTGGTCGGGGTCTTGTGAAAGCAAAGTAAGCTACTTACACACTGCAGTGTCGGTTGGGGGGCCCTTTGAAAACAGAGCACTTACACATTACAGTTGTTGTTAGGGGGCAATTTGAAAGCAGAATACTAACACAATGAAGTTGCTGTTAGGTGCCCTCTTAAAGCAGAGTACCTGCACATTGCGATTGTTGTTGGGGGCCCTTTGAAAGCAGAGTATTCTACGTACACATTAGAGTTGCTGTTGGGAACCCCTTTTGAGGCAGAGTACGTGGTTCGGAATGTGGTTCGGAAAATATTAGATGAGCGGATAATACGCTTTTTCACCAAACATGAGCAATATTTGCGCGCAAAGCACCTTGAGGGGGCCCAAGGCAAATGCCTCGCTCAGCTCCCCTTAAACACCCCACTAAGCATTATTCTAAGTCAGTGGTTCTTAACCTTTTTTCTCCCACGCCTCCCTGAAGTAATTGGCCTTTGTTTCAAGACCCCCCTGATATTAAATAAGCAGTAGAAGCAAATGCATTTATTGGTAAATTTGTTGATCAGATTTCCCATGTTGTGGGGCGCGTAAGGGTTCGCCCCCCTATAAATTTATTCACGCCCCCCTGGGTGGGCGCGCCCCCCGGTTAAGAACCACTGTTCTAAGTGGTCTCAGCCAGAGGCTACGAGAGGAGGTACAACAAATATAACGTAATCCAACCGGGCTTGGTAGGTACTGGGGCCCGGAGGATGAAAGTATGCGCACGCTAAGTTTTCTGTAAGGAAACCGAAAATTACTAACGTAAGCCAGTTATCACTAGAACAAATGATCTATTTATAAATCTTAGCATGATAGCTGTCATCCATATTCTGATTATTATACAAACAAGCTACGCATGTTTCGGCAAGGGTCCCAGAAACTGAGGAGGCTCGGATTGGTCTTCGCATCCCCTGGCTCCTGGTAAAATTTCTCTCAGAGGTCCTGGCCTAAGCTTCGCTTTCAAGTGCAAAGGCGCTGCCTGTTGTGGAAAACACCTAGGCGTCACGTAAAGCAGACGAGATCCATTGGCTTGCCGGAAGAAATGAGGTAAGCAAGTACCATGACACAATCAAAACTATGAAGCATCTACCGTAGTTATAGCATTTTAATAAAATGTTAATTTTGCAATTTCACTCTTCGGATGCCCCTTGCCTTGGATGCCCGGGGCCGTCGCTCCCTCTGCGCGCTTCTGACAAGGACTGCACCGGCTTGAAAGGATAACTAACTCGAATGGTAATTAAAGCGCCACACGCTGCTTATGAACTGGAGTCTCCCTGAACTATTACTTTAGGGACCGTTTTTTTACATGCATTGGCTAATTTTAACAAAATCAGTTTGTACTACAAGCAAACTTCACGTAAAAGTTTCATACTTTAACACGTTACATAAACTCGACTATTTTAATCCACAGTGCTTTTCAATGTTTACCACTTTTATTCATTCAGAGCACAATTACAAAAACATTCATACTGCAGTTCGTTCTTTCAAAACAAATATTTGTTCGTAGAGCTCATTTTACACTTGAACAACTTACGGTTGTCAGTCATAAAAATAACAATTTGTAAAGAATTGTCCCCAAACATCGGTATTCTCTGACATGGTTCCATTATTCCTGAACATTCAGTTTTTGAGCACCAACATGTTGATAAAAACTGACCGAGCTTCGCTGTCAGATAAATTATGTTCAGGTCTTTTCTAAGAAAACTGTTCAGACTGTCAGAGCTTCGCCTCCGATATTTCATAAAACCTCATCGACTTTGCACAAAAATGCATCAGTGTATATACGCCACATTCAACACGTGAAGGAAAGCATTGTGAGAGCTCTTTAACTGAACTTAGACCTCTAGATTGGTCAACATATACTACGAAAATCTTTTGCGTCAGATCAAGCATTCTGATTCGTTACATTGCAGGTTGATAATTTGCAATGCGAAACTAAGTTTGATGCTCAAATTTCTTATTCAAAAATTGATTTCAATATGATTTTTGCATATTTCCCTAGTACAACTGACATACAATATGTACGTGTAAAATGGTTCACAAAAAAGAGTGGTATTGAACACAATCTCAATATTTTCTCCTTGAGTTACGTCACACCCTCAGGCGCGAACAACGGCTACGGTATGCTCCTGACGGATGCTTCATGAGGTACTCTCGCTACGTATTCATCAAGTTTGTCAGGTATGCTCCCATGCATGACTAATCAAGACCATTCAGCAATGCAAATATAGATAGTTTTACAATGCGAGTCAACATTCAGCTATGTGTTTATATCGCACCATCACACATGCTCAGCAAGCACGTAACCAGAAAGTTTACAGTGAGGGGCTAAACACGAACCGAGTCTCAACCCTCAAATATTTTTGATGCCCTTGGTTCCTGGTTTTTAAAGCACCATCCATAAAACGTGCAGTTGTCTGCCTTTTTTTCTGAACAATCGAGTTTAGGTTTATGCCAGCAAAAGCAAAGGCTGCTTTCATTGAATTGAAATGTTTTAAAAGTTTGTTTTTAGTGAACTTCAAACCTCTTCTTTTGATCAATGCCACCATTGACTCGTAAAACTTTCTCGCACAAGTGCTTGTGAAAACGTCAACTATATGTAGTACGATTTCCTGTATGCTGTTTGCAGCCAATAATGCAGTTGAGCAAGAACCATCGTGGCCGCCTGAACGATTGCGCTTCCTGTATGTAGGCCTACACGCTTTTGATGTACACCAACCAACACACGTTCAATCGAAGCCGAGTAACGATTTTGCTCTAAGACACCGACTTCCGACGTAGGCCTCCTACAAAACTCTCGCGCATATGAGACATGGATCCTGTTGTCGTCCAATTCTTGAGCGACTAATTGGCGTAAGCACCTGATAAACGTAAACGCTATATCGTCTTTCAAGGCGTTTGGATTTTTTATAATCCGTGAAACGTTTTGGTTACATTCGACTGATTCCGCAAAACATTTGTATGCTACATACTTAAACTTACTTTGTTTAAAGTGTTTGATGAGACTTTGCTAAATTAACTGACTACATTCAGATTCACAACGGAATTTAACTGTGAACATACAGTAATCGTGACCACAATATTACAAACTTATTGGCCACGATCAGGTGTATGTAATGTTATCTTAACAATATAAGCAATTAAATTTGTGCAAACCACGGGTTTGTAGAAAACGTAATACCTCGTGTGCGGAATTTGAAACCCTAGTCGTAAAAATTCAATTTAGTTTCATTTCAGAGAAGACTGATTGCAAGCTATCTGTAAGTAACAGCAGTGTCAGTGCCCTCAGCACTTACAAAATAAAATGCATTTTCTACATACGTTGCATTTTGCTGCTGACTCTTCTCGTTGCAGCTGAATGATTTCAAATTATTTGCTGTAGGATAGGGCGGCATCAGATGAAAGTTGAAACACTTTAAAACTATGCGCAGCAGATCAGACTCTGAGTACTTGACAAGACCAGGCGTGGATTTACCATTAGGCTAAAAAGGCTTAAGCTTAGGGCCCCCGATTTCAGGGGGCCCCAAAATTTTGAGAGTAAGGACAATTTGCACCATTTCTGAAAGCATTACATTTGTAGTTTTGTTTTTGTTTTGCTTCAACGCACGTTTTTTTACCATGCCACTAACAAAAGATCTCCATAAAAGAATGAGCGCGAATGAGTGAAGTGAATGACGATGAGCATTCTCTTGTTCTGGGGTTGAGAATTTATTACAGTTACGTATAATGTGTGGAACAAAATGCCTGAATCCATTTCTCAGATTACACGAGGCCAGTTAGGTACTCAATTAATCAGGCCTGTAACCAGCTTGGGACACCAGGAGGGGCGAAGAGGTTTCTGAGACGGGGCCAAATTTTTTGAATTGTGCCCAACATATTTTTCCAGGGGGCGAAAATTTTCTTGGGGGGATTTCGCCTCTCTGCGCCCCCCTGGTTACGGGCCTGCAATAAATATGTANTGTGAGTATGGTCAAATAATTTCACCGCTGCCTTTTTNGTTAGTTTCATTGTTACTATTNTTGTTCCTGACAGTGCCGNAGTAGCCCAACTCTGACCCCTGAAATGCTTACAGGACCCCCCCAATGGTGATTTCTAAAAAAATATTTCGACAATGCGGCGCATCCCGNGGCCAAATTGCCTTCAAAACAAAATATTTTTTTGTTATTTTATTTCACTATTTTTTAGTTCCATTTGCGGACACAATNTCGACAGAACCGATGCCAGAAATCTTCAGTTCCATCTAGAATCTGTTTGGCTAAAAAAGGTGATGCGGCCTGTAATCAAAATTTCATTGGTCAAATAGTATGAACGCCAATAATGCTGTCGTTTCAACAGCGTTCTTAACTACACTGAATGGCAGAAACATGATTTAGTGAAAGCTTCGACATGAAGGTAGTCTGGTAAAGCAGCAGGGCCAGGAAAATCAAGAAATGTAAATAACAGAAATTGTAATTTTAAAATTATTGAAGTGAAGTTAATAAAGTAAGGATGGCATGCCTTGCTGGCCCTGAAAACAGCACGTTATTGATAGACTTGTAAGCACCCTAGTTAGGTAAGATCCATTCAAGCGCCCACCCGTCATACACAAAGATCCTTCCACATATCATCACATTGTATATTCCAGAAATAATAAGGAAGTTTTTGTACATTAGAAAAGTTGATTAGATGAATAATATAAGAAATTGAAATTAATAACAAAAGCATTGACCCCATGCAGCAAACTTGAAAAAATGCGTAAACGTGTGTTCCATTCACTTTCATCATGTTCATTCACCTTTACTTGGTGGACGTTCCTCACTTTCAGAACCACATAGTTGTATATTTCTTAGCTCTTTTTCGCACCCCCTTTGGCCTAGCACTCTAGGCAAGGGGACTGATCAGGCAATGTTATTCCAAATAACAGCGGTAGGTACTGCTCCGTCTATAAATTACAGGACAGAAAAGGATACAAACAAAAACGTCACAGATTTCTAGTCTTTCATATTTAAGTTTGGGGGGTCGAAGTTTTGTTTGGGGGTTTAAGGTCTGAATTTGTATCCCTTGTTACAGCGTGGGCCCTAATTGGGAGGTATGAAGGACGACTGACACGGCTCTGGTTCCTGATATCGAGGGTATTCAGAATAAAGTATGAATTGGAACGACTTGTTCAATGAATGTAGCAAGCACGGGTAGTGCTGATTTGTATGACATCAGTCGTCGCAAACCTTCAAGAGGGGCCCCCAATTCAAAATAGCCTAGGGTCCCGAAAATGAAAATTCGCCCCTGGACAAGACTGATTTCTTACTCGCCGGGAAGAGGGAAATCGTAGGTGAAAATGTTATTGCTCTACATAATAGTGGCTGAACCGTTACAATGCATGTCATCACAAAGACATCTGCAGAATAAATGCTGTTGTTGCTAAACCTTTACTACAGGGTAAACCGAATCGCTACTTTCATGACACATAACATGTGGATCACGACCATACTTACACATTTAGTTTCAGAATTGTTCAAAAACAAAAGATCTGCGATATTTGTACAAGGCTACAACTGACCCTGTAAACAAGGTGAATTACATTTGTAGCCAGGTCCATAACCAGGGGGGGCGCAGGGGGGATTCGCCCACACCCTAGAAAATTTTTCACCCCCCTGGAAAAATATGTTGGACGTAGTTTGAAAGTATTGGACATATAATTTAAAAATTTTGAGCCACTCTCAGAATACTCTTCGCCCCTCCTAGTGTCCCAAGCTGGTTACGGGCCTGTTTGTAGCACGCCAGGCCAGAGTTATCACAAAGGAATTGTTTCGATGGTATTGAAATCAAGTTTGCATACATCACCATTAGGTGGGATACAGCAAGCTAGTGCGCCGAAAACAGCTGCAAAAAGCGTTTTTGTTTGAGGTTAGTGATTACAAGCGGTTAGATACGAGTTTGTATTTCATAATCACCAAACGTCCACGCGGAGCTTAAATCTCAAGTGAAGGTCAGTCATTGCATGAATTCCCTAACACTTTCGCTATATACAATGGTTGATTAATCATGGACAGTTGTTAAAACAAACGTCTTTGATCAGATTTGACTAAAATGTCAAGTGTAAGACAGATCCCTCAAGCAGCTTCGTTGATTTGCACTGAAGCATCCGTTAGACTTATACTCAAAGGCTTGATTAACCTGAAAGTATTTGGCGCGACATTTTTGAATAGGGGATCCTTTGCCCATGTTTCCGCCGCTATCTTCAAACAAGCATTACTGCAACAACAATTTGTGACACTTTTTTATGTTTTGGTTTATGCTTTTATTTACCGGAGTTTTAGTTAGCTGTTTGCTTCCAATCAAACGATAACTTGTGCTGTTGATTTTCAGTTGTCTCCTGAATGCGATAGTATTGTCTTTGTTTCAAAGTAGTTCACTTTCCTAGGGTGTTGGAATAAAGGGTGTTGGGCGCGACACACTTTGCAACTCGCTTTTCTTCATGCGGCACCAAAGCCAATGATCGAAATTTTACTAATAGAAGTGTCCTCATTGGAAGAGTTTGCCTACAGTAGGTTCAACGAAGTCGATTTCAGTTTTGTAATTCTTTAGCACACCTGGCACTGTCTCGCGACACACTGGTTGGTGTTGCAGTTGACCGCATCGCCTTGAACTACTAAGGCAAGCACAAGCAGAAGTGGCAATTAACTAACAGGAAAGCAACCAGCAGCAACAGAGCTTCCTCGACGAGTTCACTCTACTACTACTAGGTTGCACTATCATTATATAGGGATAGGTGAATTACGATAATTCGCTTGTGGTGACTATCACAGTGACTTGTTGCTCATGGGCACCATCTAGCGGTGACCATTTATTTTTATGTGGCGCCATCTACCGGCCGCCACATTGGGAAGCACTTAAACGGTGGCGCCGCTCTGCAGTCACTTTTCTTCGCGCGGCTGGAATTCGATGGCTGAATTGCAGTGTAATATGTAGTGGATGGTGACGAAGTGAGATGCAGAATAAATCCAACTAGTACTGAAGCCAGGATGATTACCACTGTTGCGCAGTAAGTGCTGTGTCGCAACTGGTGGTTATCAAAACATTGCAAGGACTTTGGCATGCCAGAGATGTCACTGATTTCTCTTCTTCCACCTGACTGATCCGAATGGTAAAGTTTAAAAATTCCGGAGAAAAATATCAGTGGCGTGCCCAAAGGAAGTTCTTGCCCTTAGCACTTTGCACAAACAAATATTTTCGCGAGTTTGCTTAATTTTGCAGCTTTTTTTAATGAAGATTGCATACAAAAGAATTGATATGTAATATAACATGGAAACATAACGAGTAAAATGCAGTTTCAGATCGTATGATGACTATCAGCCACTGCGTCAATCTGCGTACTATGGGAGTGGAGATAGCTACACACATTTGAACTCTTTTGCAAGTTCAGCAGCTTATCGTCGACCCAGCAACATCTCTGTGGCTAGCTACCGATCGTCTCAGGCACCGAGAAGAGAAAAATCGTTCTGTGAGGAAATGTTCAGCTGCACCATTTTGTAATTTGCCCTTTGTCTTGTCTCCACAAACATAATCTCAACAAAGGAAATCATTTCTAGCTCGTATGTGCTACGTTATTCCTAAGGTATTAATACACGGGAAATTAACAGTGGTGTTTGACTTGCACGTATTTCAAAACAAGAGATAAGAAGGTTAAGAACCTTTGTTTCAATGATGTTTACTGTGAATAAGTAAGCTCGGATTTCGTGTCTGCATCATCAGGTTCATAAATCTATTGCTTTCTGCTCAAAATGTTCGCCATGTTTATTCAAACCACTCCACATTAATTCGCACACCTCTAAATCAACGCTTTTGTCAGCGTTTCCCTTTGAATATGATCAGATGCACCTTGACGAATTTTGAAATGTGAAAAATTTGCGTCATATGTGTGGGTACTGAATGGTTCAGGTGTGTTTGTAGGCACCGTGTCAACTCTGCAAACTGAAGGTTGTGAGACTGAAATGGCCTAAAATCATTCTGGTTATGTAATTATTTGTGTACATACCTTTAGGTAACTTGACGTCTTGTGTAGGCCTTCTTTGCTGGTGTTCAATAATGAAATTGCTGCTTTCGTTTGTTGCGTAATAACGTAATTTTTGTTTCACCTCCCGACGCAAAGTTTTTAGTAAGGGCGCTTTCAAATTTTTAAGATCACGTACGTCAGAAAGAAATGATTCGCGAATGGCAGTATGCTTTCTAAACGGCAGCTCCTTGGCTTTTTCGACTTCATTACTTGCAAAAGCTGTTAAAAAGTTTATATCGGAGAAGCACGATCGTTTATTTTATTTAGATATTTCCAGCATTTTGTTTGTTTTGCTTTCTCTTGTCGTTTCACTGTTGCAAGGCATGCAGCTTGCTTATTTACCCATCTTATATGTCTTCTGTGCTGGTTGCTACTTGCTCAACTGAAGGCTTCAAATATGTCGCATGTATTCGTCACTGCTTTATATAAAGAAGTGCAATCTGAATTATGCAGAATTGAGTTCAGCCTTCTGGCCCAGCCCTCAACAAATTGTATTGTTTCTCATGTGGCCCATGGAAGAAATATCGCCCACCNCTGTATAGCNGATGCATGTGTGCTTTAAAGTTTCCTGCATACCTAATGCGTGATTTCANATCATTTCTATTCGTAATGCCGTGCAATTATGTACTTGTCTGTGCTGTTGCCTTTTTTCTGTACCGAACCGTTTTATGTTACGATGTTCTGACTCTACATTCAAGCTATTGAAGAGTTTGTTGACGTTTATATATGAATACAATTGAGGAAACCAATCAAGTTTTCAGTAGAGTCGTACTGAACAATTGCAAAATGGTGACAACTTTTATTTCGCCTTGCTTTGGTCTTGCAACCTCGAAACATCAGGTCGTTCAGTTGGAAGGTTGACGTACATTCTTGCATTGTTACAACTTGGTTAATCCTTCGACTAGTAAGAATCTTCGTAGATTCATAAAGTACGACACGTTACTCACAACTCTAAAGTCCCTCCACCTGCTACCCACTAGCGCAGGGACCGGCAACCTCTAACAAAATAACCATTCCGCTTCATTTCCAGCAGATATGACCGGTGATGAGCCACAAAGCGTTGACACCGTTTTATTTTTCATGCGACTTCATATCGACATTCATATGGACATAAGCTAAATTGTACTCAACTTAATTCTAATACTAATCATAATCAAATGCAATTTTAATTCCAAGTTTTGTCAAATCCAGAAAGAGCCACATCAGAGGCGCTAAAGGGCCGCATGCGGCTAAGGACCGCAGGTTTCCGACCCCCTGAACTAGCGCCACACAACACTTTCAATCACCGCCAGCTCCAAACATCATTCAAAGAAATCACTGATTTCAAAATTGCAAATGCAATGCGGTCATCGTTACATTCCAGTTCAATGATAGACCAATTGCTCAACCCGTGTGTGTTGAAGACTAGGCATTGACCTTTCAACTCGCAAAAATGTTCGTCAGAAAGATATTTTGTATTGTTGCGATCGGAAAGCCCGAGCGGCAAGTGCGCAAAGCTTCACACTGTGGCAGCAAGCAACAATAGAGATCATGCGCCGCGATCACTCTTCGGAGTAACAAAAAACGCTATGTGCAGGTGTAAATTAAATGCAGGTGCACGGTTTACCACACCGAAAATAGGAACCACTTTTATGGCCGTAGTCAGGGTCAAATTTTTACAAGGCGAATACTTTAATTTCGCCCGATTTGGGTATGTTGTTAAATGTAGTTTATGGAGACCTAACATCCTGCCCTTATTTAATCAAGGCTAGTCTCTCTGGTGGTTGCAACACAGTGCAGCTGCAGTGCTTCTCTTTTTACAACAGCTACACAATATAATGTGATTTGATTTAGCGTTATAAAAATGCTTCGTGGCAGCATTCCAGAATGTTTACCGAGGCAAGTGCCTCATTTGCCTCAATGTAGCTACGGCCTAGACCTTGACCAAAACATTGACATAATCTGGCAGAAACGTAGCATGTTAGTCAACGATAATACTGCAGAATATGATGTACCCAGGCCCGTAACCAGGGGGGGGGCGCAGGAGGGCGAAGCTCCCCTGCAAACGTTTTCGCCCCCTCCCTGGAAAAATGTGATGGGAATAGTTTAAAACCATTGGACATTGCTCAAAAAATTGGGGCCCCTCTCAGAAAACTCTTCGCCCCACCTGGTGTCCTGAGCTGGTTACGGGCCTGAATGTACCTCAGGAAAAAAAACTATCACGAGTCTATCTACGATGGCGCTATAGGCATAAAAGAAAGTTTCCAGGATAGCTTTATAGATATGAAAAGCCGTCTTGTAGGCTTCTTAAAACAAGCCGAGAATCGCGTGAGTGATTGATCTTTTCGACGCAACGCCATCGCGTGCTAATTTCCTCACCGCTGTCGCCTTATCAAAACCAGTGTGAGACTAATCCCAGCAGAGAATAAAAGAACGCAGGAGTGTTTGCAAACAGAATTATCTAAAGAAAACTCACTTCACTCGCAGATTTTACCGCGGTGAGCACAATAAATCTGATCACGAAGGAAAAAAGTCGTTACTCTTTTAATGTTATAAAATAGTTTTGTATGCAGGCCCGAAATATTTTGACGAACTTACGCCCGAGCCGAAAATCCCGGTCAGACTTATAACACTGCACCATATCAAACGTTTCGTTCTGAGAGTTCTACTTGCATAACGACACAAAAATATATTTGAGATTAAATCAAAATGCACAATGGTGAATTGGCAAAAAAGTACCAAGTTTAACCTTCAACACGAAAAGAATGTTCAACAAAACTAGGTGTGATGTATCTGTAAAGCATATGTTTCGCACTTGGATGAAAACATTACTGCATTGTGGGTTTGGTTAAACTCAAGTAAGCCAGATGACTAACGAACCAATGCATTCAGCACAAGCACAATGTGTAAGAGTCAAGGAAAAATATCTTTTGGGTTTGTTGGTCACCATTGTCGCGACATTACAAGAAGTTAGGATAAATGTATATTTTATCCTTATTTCCGAGTCAAGCCCTGCGTTTTGAGCTATACGTCAATATACAGCTAGGTAAACACTGCAGTCTACTTCTCCAACGTTTTGATTGGAATCCTGTTCATTAATGGTTGAAAATAGTCTTTTGCTAAACTCCCCATCCAAGAACTAAGTCTCCACAATAGTGCTGTTTTTTGTCTTCGGCAAAAGCTTCGCAGAGATTTGCCTGAAAATATAACTTTCTAACATTATATACACTAGCATCACTAAATTATAAGCGGTCTGTTTCTGAATACGTGACAACCAACGTTACAGCAAAGCCAGTTACATTTCTGCACGGAACAAATCATGGCTGCACTGTCTACACTGGTCTCTCACATGTGCAGCTGTAATACTCTCACTGTTACAAGAAAATAACCTTTCTAACAGTATACCACACGGGTTAAATGTCGGACCAAAGCAGTTAAACATATTTCACGGTATACAGAAACTTGAAAAATGCTAGAAATTATTTCATCGAAGCTAAAACTTATAAACTAACAGAATCAATGATACCACACCAGACTCTGTTTCAACATCAACTTGGCTGTGTGTGTCTTACCATCTAACATGAAAAGCTCTTCACGCAAAACGTGACAAACATTATTTTTACCTTTGAAGCCTCTTCAAATGCAAAACCTAAAGAGGAAAAAGTTGAGGGACATAGCATGTTATGCCCCCCCGTCTGAAAAAGTGGGGGGACACGTCCCCCGTGTCCCCCACCAAATTGCGCCCATGGCCATATGCAAACATATTAAAGTAAATTGAAAAGAATCCTTACTATTTTGCAAGTCGGTCAGTGTCGGTGAATGTACAAAAGTTCGTGAACTGTTAACGAAATTAAAGAAAGCAGTCATTCACCTGCATCATTAATCAGTTTTTCTACATATGTTAAAGGCAGGCGCGTAGCCAGGGGGAAAATGGGGGCCATGTGCCCCCCAATTCCGAAAGTTGGAACAAAAATTTTCAGGTTAATGAAGCTTTTGATGTGTAAGCCAAATATATACTTCAGTGTAAATCAACGAAATTGTTGAAGGAACCTCTCCTACTTCAGCTTTCAGTCGAACCTGATCAAAGCAGTGTGGTTTACCAACTGTCCGTGATTAATCAAACGTTGTGTATAGTGAAAATGTTGGAAAATTCATATCACTGCTGATATGTACCTGAGGTTTAAGTTCCGTGTGGAAGTTACATCTGAGTCCGTATAGTCACTAACCGCAATTATAAGCAAGGACACTTAAAAGCACTGGTGTTTCTGTATGCTTTCGAGGAATCAGTCGACTGCCATCTGCTTTCGTCTTTTTGCGATGATTCAAACTTGCACATATC
>JGI24159J19872_10005024_pt1 | contig 17019 bp, 13 predicted proteins | sample Ectturendosymbi4_FD_19872 | JGI IMG/M metagenome (IMG submission 19872) | reverse complement strand
ACTTTTTTTCCTTAACAGTTCTAGGGCAGCTGTTATTTCCACAGCACGTGGCGGGCCGGATGAAATCAGTTCGCGGGCCGGTTCCGGCCCGCGGGCCTTAGTTTGGTGACCTCTGGTTTAACCTATCCTTGAGCTTAGAATTGTTAAAAAGATCATTGCAAGGCTCATCAGTTCATAAGGTGAAGCTTAAGTAGTACACCATGGGCATCGCCAGGGGGCATTTGGGTCATGGCCTCCAGGGTATATAAAATGATTTTGCCTCCTATTTTGCCAATTTTGCAAAAAGGTCGAACCACGGTTGAGTGAACATGGTGATGTCCCGAAACGCAAAAAAATAATATGTGCGATGTTTTCTAGCAAACTCCCGTGACAGGGGCCCCCAAAATTTTTTGCACAGGGGCCCCCAAATTGCTAAGACCACCGCTGGTGTCTATAACCTAATTGCATAATGAAAAAGACTTTGAAACTGGATTGCTTCATAACCAAAATTTGAGCTTCAAGGCATGAAACGTAGTATTTCACTGGCATATACACGCATTTAGCTGCACAAAAACAAAAATTTCCGATGTTCATTTAAGGTACTGATCGACAAACTGCAGGTCTCGGCCCGATTGTGGGCCGTTTAACACTTTTTGTTGGGCTGCGCAACATCTTTTATGTTGTGGTTGCCTGGGCTAAAACGTCGACTACTGTAACAGCTATGCAACATTGATTTTTTGACGTTAACTAAGGATTGCTTTTGTCATTATACAGTTCATGACATTAACATAGCATTGTGATATAACAGGTACCTGAATACAGCATAAGTTTGAAATTGGCCATCAAAAATAAGCATAGGTCTTTACTTGCGACTGAAAAGGCGTATTGGGCCACCATAACAAACGTTTCACGAGCACTGATTTAAGGCAACGGCTGATGCTGCAGACAAGGGTAAGTTATACAATGTTTATAGCACGTCAGCGTTATCAAAGTGGAATTTTGCGATGGTCTTGAAATGAAGTTTGTATCACCATTAGGAGAAACAGCCGCGAAAAGTGTTACTCCTTGTTGTGATTTCGGTTAGTGATTGCAAGCGCTTAGATACACGTTTGTATTGCATTATCATCAACTTCCACAGGGAGAAAACCTTAGGTAAACTTGAGCCATGATATGAGTACTCCAGCATTTACACTGTACACAACGTGTGACGATTTAGTAAACCATACTCCTTTGATCAGGTTCGACTAAAAACTGAAGTAGGATAGGTTCCTTAACAGTTAAGTTATTTGTACTGAAGTATTTTTTGGCTTATATATCAAGACCTTTAGTAACCAGAAAAATTTTGGCGCAACTCGAAATTGAGGAGGGTGCGATTGCCCCCATTGACCCACTCTGGCTTCGCGCTTGCTCTCTTTTTGGAGTACATGTCCACTTTTTCATGAGAAATGATATATTCTCCGAGGACATTAAAAATGTCAAAATCTCCTCCTTTTTGCATTTCTTATTTTACGTAATCAGTGGCGGAAGTAGAGGTTTGAGTCAGGATGGAAAACTTAGCTAAAAGGGGCCCACTGGCCACTGTACAGGGCCCACTAGCCAACACTCGGACAAAACGTGAGAAATTATCGTGAATCCGGATGTGGATAGCTATGCTAAAACCATATATCACCGGAAAATAATCCGAAAAACGCAAAAAACAACAACCTACTGAAAACCAAACGAATACTAAAACCGAAATATCACTTAAGCTGGCGGTCCGGTTTTCACATTTGGATTGCCAGGGGAGAATTTGCCCCTCCGTACCCCGTCAGTTACGTCACTTGCTATGATATATTGTTTTAGCGTGCAGTCAACTGTCCCTACTCCACTGCAACAAAGATAAGAACAGGTGGCGGAGCTAAGTTTATGGCAGGGCCTGCGAGTTGTCTAATTAATCTAATTTTGGTTTAGTTAATTCTCGGCTGGAAAGTCGGGCATATTTTTAAATTAATCGCTGCAGAACAGTGGTAAATCTTTTTTCAGTGTTTCAATGACCTTGGCATTAGAGTGCGGACTGCTGACGCCATTATATTGTACTACTGTAGCTTTGCTGATGAACCGTGGTCAGTGTATTGTACATAGCTTAGTTTAGCAGTTTATAGTAATTATAGATAATCCAGCAGTGCAAAAATGTGCTCTCGCACTCGTCCCGCGCGATCAAAAACTTGGAGCGCGCAAGCGTTTTTTTTGCATTTTACACTTTATGCACGTGAATGCGGTATGGCAGAGCCTATGTTCGCGCTACTAACATTAACAGAAATTTTTGCACCCTGGGCTAATCAGTAATGCTGAGAAATTAAGAAATACGACAGAGTTACCCCTTTCTCAGAAAAGGGCTAAATGATTTCGTCATAGTGATTAATGAGAGTGGATTACGTGCGGTTGCATTTGCACAGTTCGCAAAGAAGAGTGAAAACACTATTGTGACTTTGTGGATATTGCGTGCCAAAAACGTATTTCTCGTAACGTAACCAGGTGGCTATCACTTTATCCTAGCTTTCCAAGGATGCTTCAAATGCAGGCTACCCAGCTTCAAATTCATACTTCGTGTTCATCGACAAGCCAATTGTTGTTCTGAAACGTTTTTTGAAAATTCTCTGAGAGAACTCTGTTTAAAACGTTTGCACTCATTTGTGGTTGCTTTCAATGAGCAAGTTCAGAATATTGAGAAGTCCAAAGCATCAACTGCTGAGGTTTCAGCGTTTTTCGCCGCTGTGAAGGCAAGGATTCAAGAGAGACAATCAGATTTACATGTCAAGCCAAGTTAAACCAGCACTAAGAAAATTCAGCGAAGACAAGGATCATGACTGTGATTCATTTAAGTCAGATGTATGTGCATTGTACAAGTCTTGTGTTTCACATCTATGGTTAACTGGACCGCTTTATTTGCTGAATTTAAATGCTTTAACTAGAATCCTCCGTTTGCAAACAACTAATTGGGAAAATGATGAATTATGTGAGTAGCATTTGCTCGATAGAAACATTTCTATTGATGTAGCTGAAGTAAACTGTTTGACCAATATCAAAACTTGTTTGAGTTCGTGCAAAAAGAACATCAACCAAACGCAAGTCATTGCAAAATGATGGAACATGAAGGATAGACAAAATATTTTGCAACTTGCAATATCATTAAACGCTTCAAGAACTGAACTGATAATTAAAGATTGCAGTTTTACTTCATCGTTATGGCTCTTTATGCTAATATGGAACGATTTTTTTCTTGATGCAGCCACAAACCATAAAGGAGAAACCTTTCTGGTTGAACCAGTTTCTAGTCTAAAGCCGGTGTGCAATTTAAAACATTTTTCATGCAAGCAGTTTCATAAAAGGCGATTCTACATTTTTAGGAAATTTAAGAAATCTGCAAAAAATTCATGGGCTAAATAGGTTAAGTAAATAAGGATTTTGTGTGTTTTGAATGAAACATCGTCTACACTGGACGTTTTACTTCAATGCTTAAAACTAGTCAATAGGCCTATTTGTTATTTGACTTGTTAAGTGTAAGTAATACACTCAAGTGACAGTCGTAAATTGTCCTCTCTTTTGCGCTGAAAATATGACAGCCCTATTGAGCTTATTAATAGATAAGTATAGACAGAAAAAAAGGGATCGTCGCCATTACAAAAGCTTATCCAATTGGTTTCTAAAAAACAGCGTGTGATCTCTGTTATTGTGATCTCTAGTATTATTGCTTGCTGCCACAGTGTGTATTATTGTGATCTCTATTATTACTGCTTGCTGCCACAGTGTGAAGCTTTGCGCGCTTGCAATGGCTTCTTGTGGTGCTCCTGTTTGTTGGCCGAGTCATATGAAACAATAAACCACTGAAACATTAAAAGGCAAAAAAAGCATAAATGAGAGAGGAAGAAGTTGCAGCTAACTCAAGAAACATTCAAGTTACTATTTTACAGTGGCAGTGAAGTCCAGCGGAGACATTTCTGCGGAACCGGTAAGAGGACAGATTACCGATGTTGGAATAGGCTTAGATGTACCTAATGATGAGAATAGACCTAGTTTAAACAGCGGTGTAGTAGCAGAAGAACGTCAGGAAGCATTGTTGCGATCGGAAAGCCCGAGCGGCATGTGCGCAAAGCTTCACACTGTGGCAGCAAGCAATAATAGAGATCACACGCCGTGATCACTCTATTATTGCTTGTTCGGGCCACGTATCTATGGGTGTTGTTCTTCGCGCACATCCCATTTGTGGTGAATCGCACATTCAACGCAACGCCAACGGAGAGGTTGCAAGAGTATCATCGAAAACCACGATAGATGAGTTGGCTGACACTATCATTGGAGGCAAAGATATCGGTCTCTGGTTATCCAATATAGCAGAAAACATACGGGAATATTTGTTGAAAAACGAAAAGTTAGTTTTTAAAAATGATGTTCCACAACACAGAAAAGACAGAAACTCGTCACGGAAATGCAACACAAGTCTTATTCGTCACCAGAACCACAGCGTCGAAGTCGTTGAAATAAGCTGGCTTTGTTTTTCTCCTTTACAAACTTGTGTTAAATGTTTCACGTGTAGACTGATGTACGCGGATACGACTAAATGTGCGCATTTCCTTATTAGAAAAGGAATCTGAGACAGGAAGCACGCAGAGGAGCCACGAGCAATCAGTGGAACATAAAGATGCCACGATTACGTTTAGTCGCAGATGTAATTAATCACTATGACGAATTGATACGGAGCTACCTAGTCAGGTCAATCAATGCCAACAATATTGGAAATCGCTTCTGAAACGTTTGGTTTCTGTCATAAAATTTATTGCTGAGTGAGGACTGACATTTGGAGATGATGAAAACTTTGGATCGCCCAGAAACTTTTTTCAAGCAAAAATCCAAAAAAAGAAGATGCGATGCTTCTGGTGACCGGTTTTCCAACAATTGCACAAATCGCTAATCATTGTCAATTATCATGTAGCATAAAAAAGTTTTGTTACACCTGAGTTTAAAAATGTGACGTCACAACATTACGTCATAAATATTAATGATCCGTGGAAATACTAGTGACTTCATCGGCCATCCCTTCCTAAAGATACTATATCCACACATGGGGCCGCCCACCACGCCTGGGCCCCGGGCCCCCCCACCATCTAAATCCGGCGCTGCCTTGATTAATTTTTTTCCCATATGCACATTTTACTCCGAACGTTTGCATTGTTTCGGGTCTCTTCCATGGAGCAACAAGTGATTCACCCCAAAATGGACGTTACAGGGCAGGTAGAAACGCCTCTTGTTGCAAATATCAATCGAGAAGGCAACTTAACTTCTGACAGCTCTTGTCCATAAATAGTCATTGCTCGTAAACCCTTTGTCCTCTAACTCTTCAATACCTCAAATAAAGGTCTGCTGCAAAACTTTCGCCAATTGTCTGTTATACTCACATTTCGCTTGCATAAAGCATCTGTTACTGCAGATGTTACCAAAAGCGAGCAAATTGTACAAGCAGCATTTTGCACAGCAAATCTAAGCCCAACGCAAGATTTTCTTCAGGAAAATGTACAGTAAACAAGCACATTTCTTCTGAGATTTGGTTTATCTGTTTTAGACAAAAATTGGTTTCTTGTCATCCGTATACTAATCGCTCCACTAGGCAAGGTTTCTCAGGGCTAAGGTTTCTTCATAGCTTCACTTCTCAACAAACCATGTTAAAAAAGCGAACGATCGATTACCTTGCACTCGTGCTAGAACAAAACGTTTCACGAAGCTGCGAAGGACGCAGGTGCAATTCCTATTAAAACCTATTTCATTGCATTCGAGATTATCAGGACATTTGAGTTTCGACTCCGTGTTTAAAGATGTTTTGTGATCATTCAAAAACCCACACTGTTGGATAAGTTACCGAGCTTTTAAACCGTGGGAGCAAAGTTCAAAATAGCCAGGCTCTTCGTAACACAAACGCGTCTTGTGAGTAGAATGATGTCTAAAAGCAGGTTGTTAAAGGCCATTTATGTGATTCTTCGCATTATTTGAACACCACTTAAATTTCAAACAACATTCATTTCTTCCACAAAATTTTGTTCACCGCTTTGCAACTGTTGCGGCAGATTTGGAGTTTCGCAACATAAACAAGGATATCGAAGGGGAGTCGGAAAGCACCAAAAGCCAACGATTCAAGCTGCACAATGGCCAGAGCAATCAACGGCACATACAACACTACGACATTGGTCTGGTAATGATTCTGCTGAAAGCGATCATTTAGAGCTAGAACTACTGCATATCTTCCAACAGGAAGACTGTGGCAAAGCACAATTTGAAGTAGAAAAACCGACATTATCCAAGGTACAAGTAACCAATCAGAATTCCGGAAGTCTCATCGTCGTCTGTTTGAACATTCAAACATGACGTGAAGCTGTGCAAGGTTTCATCTAGAGGACTTAGCCATCAACCGTCGAACATTCAAAGTATCAAAATAAAAACTAGCAATAATCGCTCGATGACTGGAACCGAAAATTACGGGCGCTGTGCGTGCAATACCTGGACGCACGATGTGTGCGTGCACGAGTGCGGGGGGGATCACGCACTGATGAGGGCAGTTGCTCAGGCGAACTGTTTCCCATTGGGCTTTGTAGCTGGAAACAGGGGACCTCGTATTAAAAGTTGGCAGCTGCAGAGCCTTTTATTATTACGTGTTGTCATCACTCACTGATTAACTTGGTACTTGCACTGCGGTGCGAAGAACGGTTGTTCACATTGTCTGTGGGGCTGGATTCGTTTGGTGTTGGCGTTGTAATCAGGTTCTCCACTTACAGCAAAATTATGGCAACGGAATGACTTCGGGTGATGTGCGCAAAACTGTTTAGTTGGAAGCTGGACATGCTGAATGTAAAAGGAAGAAAAACTTGATGCGTCTTTGATCATGGAAGATCAAAGTCGTAGCAAGTTACAGCATTAATGGACGACGCACTGATCGACCAGGGTCCAGTATCGCATATAGATAAAAATAAATCTTCCCATCATCTAAGGAAAGCTTCGCGAAACAAACATAATGTTATCATTTCTGTGTTACTGTTACTGGTTATTTAGCAATTCGGAAAAAAGTAATGCAATAGTTTCTGAAACGAAACAAAATATACGTTTTCGCATGTCATTTTTCCTCGCGAAAGTCATTTTGCAAAATCGTTTTGAAGTGTGTGTTTTATTATTTTTACGCCCAAGCGAATAACACGCTTGTGCAGTGAGAACGTTTAAATGCCCTGTCTCTGATTAATGTGGTCAAGCAAGTTTGATAATTCTCTGTCTCATGTCGTGAATTCAATTGTTTGGTCACATTGTGGGACGTCCTCTCCTAACAACATCCGTTGGATAAACAGCTCCTTGTAGCTGGGTTGGACAATTTGCAGCCAGTTGGGTTGGAATGAAGGCTACTAAAACAGAACGACCAATACGCTGGTATTTATACCAGTCAACCACGGTTTGTCAAAATATGATCGGTTACAATAAGGGGAAGAGAGTAATAAAGTATATCAATCACAACAATTTCATATAAACGAGGCAAGGAAAGATATGTGGACCACGTGGAAATCACGGCTTCCGATTACTTAAGTTCTTTTAACAAGTAGTAGCATGTGTGATGTCAACATCTGCAGGTGCAGGTGCGTTTGTCGGTGGAGAACCGCCTCTGTCAAGACTGTGGAACGGCATAGCGTTTGCTTCAAATGCAGCAGCGATTTGTCAACAAATTTCTGAGTGGCCACCGCTAGGTAATGCTCTTGAGCTGCTGAAGACTTGACTTTTGAGAAGTGAGCGTTGAGGTGATTAAGTGCTCAGTTGAGCAGGTAACATATATTTGAAGATTGTAATGAGTTTCGACCATTAAACGCTTTAACGATGCGAACATTGCAATAAAATAAATACGATACTTCTCACAAAATCCGGCCGGCTGGTATTTTCAACACTGAAATGAAAAGTTGACGTGAAAATGCCATTCTGAAACTTTTTACGCGTACTGGAGATACTAACATTATCAATGTGTTTCAGAAATAAAACTGGAAAATATTCGTAGATTATTGCTATATCTTTGATTTTATGACGTTACAATCTGGCATAGATGTAAGATTATTTTTCATCGGGTTGTATGTTAACCTCTTAACACATTGTAATATTTGGCAATGAAAAAGAACACCTTCAGTGGTCAGGAAATTATAAAACTAGCATCTCTACATATCTTTTCTGCCACAGAGCAGGCTAAATTTTTCCGAAACCATGCAAAAAGCACATATGCTTTTTCACAACTTTTTCAAACAGCAATGTGTTTCAAAACAAATTTTCCCTGTACTCGCTTTGTACTCTCTTTGGAGTGTCGCGAATTTTCTGCGGGCGCTAATCTCGGCTTACTCTGCGCCATTGGTCACGGGGCTACTTTCGGAAACGAATGCAGCATTGGCAGCAAGTCAATGGCCGCTCCGCACTTAAAGCTTCCACTCTATCTATCAATACTTGCGAGGCTGGACAATCGGCAATCACCGTGCTCTTCTGTATGACCCAGCAGGGAATAGAAATTGCGCAACGCACTGTACAACGTACGACTAAGTACTTTAGACTTTGTTGTTTAATAGAATTTTAATTTTTCTTTTTAATTTATTATTTTATATTTTTACGTGAATGTAAATTGCTTAAGAAAAATCCGACTCTGAAGCAAACGAACCAAATGAGCAATCAGGCGAAGTAAAGCAGAGATTTTATATACTGTTTGTTTAGATGTCAATAACAGCTGTATACACTAAATACATCGCTTAAAATAGAAAATGCAGTTTGAAAAGCTTTTTGCAAACGTAGATTTTTATATGCTGCTTAATTTAAAAGATAAAATCACGAAACTGGTTCCATTGCTGCTTAGACTCGCAAATTAGGTCTGCGGAAAGGGCATCTTTCATTCGTTCACAATTTAATGCTCCTGAATTGAATTCCATCCACTGGAAAGCCCACAAACTATTCTGGCAAACTATCCTGTATCTTCGGCAAAAGATGTCGTACTGTTGGATACATCAAAATGCAAAAACCGAGCAATGTGGAGGACATCCTTGACTTATGGAGAGAGTACTTCAAATATCATTTGAATCCAGTCACTTCCACGCCATTGGACACAAAGGAGTTGAATTTTTGAAAGGAAAATACCATCACTGCAGCCGAAGTCTTCCTAGCTGTCAAAACACTGAAGGTTGTAAAGATTGCAGGTTGCGATGAAATCTGACCCTAAATGCTTAAACCCTAACCGAAAAGGCGTTTTTGGCTGATTCCTGTGTGGCAAGTGGCGTGGTGTTCTGGAAGGGCACCGAAAGATTGGCAAACTGGGTAATTATCTCTAAACATGAAGTAGGGGACAGGAGAGAATGCACCAACTGCTGGGGCATCTCTCTTTAGCTTCCCTGCATGGAAAAGTTTATGCCAAGTGTTTTGGAATACTCCGTGAAACAACTGAAATATAGCTGGATGATACCCAGGGGGGCTTTTGTCCCAGCCGTAGCACTACAAACCACATTTCCACTCCACAACAAAATTTTTGAGAAATCTTGAGTGTATGCCAAAGACGCCATCACATGATTTGTCGGTTTCGAGAAAAAATGCGGCGGGGTTCCTTGTGAAAATCTTTGGGGAGTGTTGCGTGAGTACTATGTTGACGGCCGCCTGTTACTGGCCTTCATGTCATTCTATTGCTGCTCATAGATTTGTGTCCGCGCCGGCGGAGTGAAATCGCAATCGTTCACCGTGGTTATTGAACTCCGCCATTGGTGTGTGCTGCCACAACTCCTCTTCGTAATCGGCATGATTGTATATGAATTAGATAGACAGTAACAACCGAGTCAACGAAGGTGTGACCGTTCTAACCAGCACTAAAATTGTGTGCTTTGACGGACGGTTTAGTACTGTTTGCATCTATGAGCAGTTTCTTCAACATGCATTTGATCGGCTTTCAGCTGCGTGCGATCAAGCCGGAATGAAATCCAGCACCTAAGATAGGCGAATTCTAACTTTGGCATTTCTACTGAAAAGTTGCTGTTTTCGGCAGCATTGGAACAAAACACATACCTATTTTCTGAATGTGTGTTTTATGCCCATGTTGGTGTTTGCCACTTTGTCAAATGGTTGAGAGACAGCGATGAAAACGACTCGCCCTTTTCACGACTACCAAGCGTTCAAGGACGTCGACGTCGATGTCCTTGAACGACGTCGATCCTTGTTGAATATTGACAAAAGCTTTTAACATTTTTTTTCGGTTCATTTGCAACTCTATTGTTAGCACTCAGTTTGAAGTTGTTATTTGAAATGGCTTGTGAGAAACGTTACATCAGGAATGGGGAATCTATTTAATACCACGGGCCGCATGAATCGTGATTATCGCTGGCGGGGGGCAAAATCAATGAATTTTCTTCTACAATTCTTCCTTTATCTAACTATGAGAAAGAGAGACTTTTCGTGAATCGCTATCTAAGTACCTGCTTATCATGGAGCTTCGTTTTGAGGCGATGTTGCACTCTAACTTGGTAACGAAAATTCCGATGCGGGCCATGTCAAATGTCCACGCGGGCCGTATTTTGACTGCGGGCCGCAGGTTCCCCACCCCTACATTACATTGATTGAGCCAAGGGAGGTATTTTTGTGAACTTTCGGCAACAACTCGTTACTTAAGCAATTATATTTATCCTGTGCTCGACCGAAGGTTCGGAGGTCATGCCAACAATCAATCTTACCTCTAAAGGCTGCGTTTTCTTCACTGGTGCATAGGAATAACATTACTTTGACGTTTGATGACCACGTACTGTTCTCAGTCATTGCATTCCCAGCCACTTTATCAGCTGTCCAATTGTTTCTGAGAACGACGCCAGCAACGTATTTAGCAAAAACTGCTGTCATTGTTCATTTGATCATTGTAATTTCAGTTCACTTGTAGGCGAGACCTAACTGAGGTAAAGCTATCTGGGCAAGTGCTATCGCAAGTAAATACCAAGTTGATACTTCTGTAGGATTATATCTTTGTGTTCATCCACACGGATTTTTTCGTGCACGAATCAATCAACACATGCTCTCCCGATTGCGTTAATGCTTTGTTACTCTTTCTCTCTCTGCTTTTGAACAAAGAAAGTCTGCGGCAAACTTGATACTGTGCGTTCACTTGGTTCCTTCAGTGAAGCTTCTAGAACATTTCGAATTTGTCTTCTGCACTACTGTACATGTTTCAGACATATTGTATGAGAAAGGCAGTAATTTTCACATAACGTACGAACAATTTTAAAGCTTCATTTGAAGCATTAATACGAAAATACAGGTACTCGTTTCTCGAAAGATGCAGAAAGTCTAACGACATATGGTTGCGTGCTTTGATGCAGTCAGACTGTTTGTATTTGTCCCTATTCTTAAACACTACAATCGCATTTTACTTTGTGACTGAGTGATCGAACTTTGCAGTGCGTGTTTGATTGATGGCGTGTCATGTCACGGGCATTCGCATTTTACCTGGACTCGGCCAGTTTAGGGACTGGCGCCCTAATCTGCAGTAGTGTTGTAACAAGAGTTACGTGTCAGTCGACAATAGTGTTAAGAATGTGTCTGTAACCCTGTGGTTCTGTCTTCAGTGCAGTTGCAAAAGTGTCTGTAACTCTGTGATTACGCCAGATCCAATGTGTTGCAAAACGATCAGTTTTGTCTCATTTTATTCACCTGCCTTATGCAGAGTGTGTGTGCTTATACTATGGACTTCGTGTCTGCTCACAAACAAATAATTTAAATTACATTAAATTAAAATAAAGCATAAATGATTTTTTGCGGAAATGATTTCAATAAATGATTTTTGGTTGCAAAAATTTAACAGCAAACTTCAAAATACTCACGATTTTTTCCAAACCCAACAAATTTTCTGATGATGACGAACAATGTAATGGTGATTTCTCAGATGATGAGATAAAAATTATTAAAACCCTGGAACGCCAACTCTAGTTTTCGTCACATGAATCGCAACCCAGGGATAATGTCATCCGTCATTAAAAAACAAAAAAAAACTTTTATTCAATTAGTTTGATTACGCAAACTACATTGGAAACGTAACTCTTATTCCGTGGTTCGTGCGCTAATAAAGTTACTTTGTACTTTTACTTGATGCTGTTAATGATTAAAAGGAAAACCACACTTGACCGGGAGGAACGTACCCAGCATTAGTTTCCAGAGAGAAGATATAGAAATCTAATATAAAAAAGCCCATGAAAAAATACATTGGCTTTGAGGAACCTCTCCTGCTCCATGCTGGTAAGTAAGCAGGCCCTGAGTGAAGCACACCCTGAGTGAATTACAGCCCTTGATTGCCACGTTTACAGCCCTATATCCCACGGGAGAAAAAAATTTAATAACCATAACGCAGGGTGATGTTCACCGCAAACTACTATCTTTTCTCCTTAGTGGAAAAGTGCAGACAGCGAGCACGAGATTACGCGCAACAGTCGAGAAGTCAGACAAACATCTCCAGCTACTGAAGCGTGGAGGGCGCTCCGACGCTTGCTTCGGTATGAACCACATGACCACCTCACGTGACGGGAGGAATACACCCTGGGTTAGCGTTCTAGGGCTAAGACACATTTTTTAAAGTGTCAAGTTCACAGATGTAGTAAAAACTCCTGGCAGAGCTATTTGCAGAAAATAAAATTAAAATCGAATTTGCGAATTGAATCTAAGGGCGATTAACAGTGGACAGAAAAATTTTAAAATAATGATAAAAAATTACTTATTACCATTTTTCTTTTTCATGCTGAAAAGAAAGCATTTCATAAAATGTCGCTGCAAAGCAGTCTGTAAGATAATAGGATATTTGGCGTTCATCTGACCGAGAGCATTTTTTTACAATGAGAAACCTCTTCTGGCGATCTTTTGCGGAAACACTTGTGTTGATATCAATTCCGTATTGTTGCCATTCATCAACGCCAAAAGCATGCATGCTTTTTGCAAACAAAAATTCCTTTCGCCTGTACTCATTACAGAGAAGACACTCAATAAAACTTAAAAGAAACCACAACTGGTTATCACATTTGTTAAGCAAACAAACAGCCTTTCTATAAACACAAAATTTGGTTATTTTCACTATCGCATCTGAAAGGTGGCTTCATTGAAAACTAAAGTTTGTGGTGAACTCTTGACAACCGATTTAAATTTTTCCCACACTAACTAAAAACGAATCAGGCGATTGATGGTAAAGACGTTCAACCAGAGGAAAACCAATAGTAGCTACTCGTAAAAGTATAAGCTGTTTCATTCTTTTTTTGTCTTGCTTGTGTCTCAATGGCATTATATTTTGTTTAGCCGATGCTTGTTAAACTTCATACTCACCGAAACGAATCATGTTGGTGACCTCAGCAAGGTGAGCATCCAAACGTAATATTCGTTTCTCCTTTCTGGAAGACATATTACATTTACCCGTATTTACATAGTATCCTGTTAGCGAGTTTGAAAGTAGATCAATTGGACAGAAATTCTGATAGGACATTTATGAATAAAAATACAATTTGTGAATGTGTGATGCAATTTTTCATTTGCCATTTCGAACATTATTGAAATTGAAGACGACAAGCCTCTGAGAAGAATTGCAGGCCATTTGGACACAAAATAAATTTATGTGATCTGCCGAAAAAATGCAACTGTTTTAGTCATTAGTGAATGTTTTATTCAATGACCAAGCGACTGTGTTTGCAGTGAATGCTGCACGGGTAGTGAGTCAATGGCGCGTAAGCTGTTCCTTTGCACCCACCCATCAAAACCAGCACGAGGCTAGCCAGGCCACATGAACTGTTTTTAAAGTCTTCGAACTGGAACTGAATCCAGAGAAGCAACTGCAAAGAAGCTCGTTTGAAATGGTGCTTGATTTTACCGTTTTTCCCACACTTATATAAAAAATAACCCTTTCTACAAGTAAGAAAAGTGCTACGTTTTGATTTCGGAACAAACTTATCAAGGCTTTTGTCGATATCTTATCTTTTAGCACGACATGCGATCTCCACTACGCCACCTTCATAACAAGCGGATTTCAAGTTTTCTGGTGCGGTTGAAACCACTTTTTTGGTACTAGTTTTGATATGAAATATAAATAAAATGTAGTAAAACTTTATGAAAACATTTTTAAGCCTAGAAACTTTGAAAACCACATGACCTCAAAGTGCTTACCAGAGAATTAATGTTCGTTGTGAATCTGCCTCGATGTAAGTTCTACAAATCGTATTCTCAAATTTTGTTTTTTTCTACAGAGTTTCTTTGAAAGAAAGGTATTCTTTTCAACAGCATATAGATAAGCCGCTAGTTGATAAGCAAGCACTGAAAACATCTTGTCCACACACAGAAGCATAAATCAGAAAGTTGATGGGATGCAGTTATTTTATTTTTCAAGTGTCGTGCGAAGCTTCACTCACATTAGCTTTATTTCAGATATTTTATGAAACATATTGCTTCGAAACGTTTCCCAAACATTTCATGAAAAGTCGTTTGGAAATGTTGCCGCAAAAACGCTTTCAAGAGAATTATTTGGTATTTTTTTATCTTTGGTGGCACCTCCTTTTCTGGCATATCCAAATGCTCGAACGGGTACAAAAAAGATTTCACTGTGTTTTCATATCCAGGACTTCATGATTGAATGGACGTCTTAGCTTCTCTAGAAAAGCACCATTTGTCAAGTTTTTCAATTTCTATAAATAGTCATTGTACGTTCAATCATCCATCAAGCCCTCTCTGGATCGTACGTGTGGCGTTGAAGCAACGTTTTTAGCTTAGCTAAATGACTGGCACAGAGTTGTAAATGGGCCTCATTTTGAGGCCCGAACCCGGCCCGAGCCCGGCATTTATTTTTGAAGCCCGATTTAGCCTGAAAGACAAATTTTCCGAGTGAATCAAGATATGCGCAACTGCGGAGTATCAAAAAATGTAGTGTACGTGTGTAGCTGCAGGTACACGACTTGATCTCACCCAAAGTAGCAACCACCTTGACCAAAACATTAACTTAAACAAGCACAAACTCAGCTGCTTGTTAGTTAATGCTAATACTGCGGAATGTAATGTTTTTCAACATAAAAACAAACTATCACGAAACTATCCACAATGGCGCTATAGGCATAAAAGGAACTATTTAGGATAGCGCCATAGGTATGAAAAGCCGGAACGTGGGCCATTGTTTCTTAACACAAGCGAAGAATCGCGTAAGTGATTGATCTTTTCGACACAGTGCCATCGCGTGCTAACTTCCTCACGGCTGTTGCCTTCTGAAAAAGTGTGTGACACTAATCCGAGCAGAGAACAAAAGAACGCAGCTATGTTTGCAAATAGAATTAGCTGAAGAAAAATCACAATCACTTCACTTACAGAAGGCACGGAAATGAGCAGAACAAATGCACTTCAAGAAAGAAAAATATCGTTACTTCGATTGGTATAAAAAACTTGTGTGTGCAGGCCCAAAATCGGCCGGAAACATTTTGACAAACTTAAGCCCGCACCTGGCCTGACTTACAACTCTGGACGGGCGTGTTAAACTTTCCTGCTTTAAAGCAAGAGTTCCCAACCAAGGGTGCACGTATCCCCAGTGGTACATTTGCACTTATCAAGCGGCACCCAAGGTCTGACAGAATCAATATGACAAAGAAAAGAGTTGTAGAAGTCGGCTCGTGATGTACAGGGGAATAAACAGGCGTCCGTCACTCCTCCCAAAATGCCGAAAGCCAATCTTGCTCAAGAATAACTCATGAGGATAGACGCCCTGTTTTTGTCAGTCATCCGTGACCTCGTGAGGAAAAAAGTTCTCGGTTAAGATAAAATCTTTTTATTTTGACAGATTTAACTCACGTTGCTCTTTTGTTCGCTCTCAATCGGTTTGAAGGTAAAAGGGGGACGCAACCGCCAGGCACTGGCAAGCTTGCCTCTTTCAAGGAATGATTATGGTTTAATTTCCTCATTTTTTCCGTGTTTTGATGCGCTTTAGTTTTTCACCCATTGTCAACCTGTTATCAAAATGGGAGAAACGTTCTGATATGCAAACGCGATTGTGACAAATACTTAATAAACTGAGCTGTTGATAAGGTTTTGGTGACATACGTGATAGAGGCCTAATGTGTATATAAGCAATGCGATATAACCGAACAGCTTATCATGTTCTAAGAGTAACAAAAGCAAATGAGATTGTACATTAACTCCATATCCGAATACACTACGATCATTCACACAAAATGAAGGAATTGATTCTTTTTGATTTTTGTTTCGAATGTGTGAAAAAGGTGTAAAAAAAACTCATGGAGCGGGGGTGGGTTTCATGCAGTGTTTTGTGAAATGAAAGTACAGTTTTAAAATCCAAAGAAAATCGTAGTAAACGATATTATACGTGGGCGGTAGGTGGAAACGGAGAGAAGTATTTTTACAACCCAAGTTAGCCCAAGTTTCCAAAATTAATGTTCCGTGTTTTCATCGAAATACACAGTGTCAGCAGCTAACAAGTTTCATCACTGTCCACCGCTTTCGTCCGCTTCTGAATGACTCAGTGGTGGTCCTGGCGGTTAATGACTTCACTTACTAACAACATTTTTGTGTTCCGGTTTTTAAGGGAATGACGATAACACCAACAATAAAATGAAATTGAATTTTGGAAAAGTGTGCATTTTAGTCGACAATGAACATAGATTGAACAGTTTCAGCAAAAGCTACGTCTGTGCTTTAGAGGCTCTCACGGTTGATTGACACACAATGAAGCGTGAAAATATTTCACAATCTTTTCTGTTTGGCTTTCTTCGAAAAGAAGCAAATGATCTAGGCGCGGCAAAGAAAGGAAGAAACTTTGAACATGGGAAGGGAACGCACGCTATAAGGCATGTGTAAACTAATATACCAGTGTGCATGATCAGTCTAGCTGTAGTTATATGTCGACTGCAGAAGCAGTGAGAAGCAGAATATTATAATTTGGTTCAAAATCGCGGGAAGACATTTTGTTAAAGCTGAACAAAGTTTTGTTATGTTTTTAGAAACGTCAAGAAATCAGAAAAA
>JGI24159J19872_10005023_pt1 | contig 17021 bp, 10 predicted proteins | sample Ectturendosymbi4_FD_19872 | JGI IMG/M metagenome (IMG submission 19872) | reverse complement strand
CCGCGTTCTCTCAATGGGGAGTCGGGTCGCGCTTCGAACCTCGTGTGTAAATTCGATAAACAAATTGCGAGGTGCAACAATTCTCAGATAAAGATCCTTAAATTTGTTTGAATTCCCACACGTACCAGCTGCTTAGACATCTAAAGCGAACCTGCAAATGACGAATTAGACGAACAAAATGCTTCTCAGGGATAGAAAGAGGTGACGAATTAAGCAACGTGACGAATTAGACGAACAGAAATGTACACAAAAGATAGGGATTCTACCGGGACCGACGAAAAAGTGACGAATTAAGCGCATTGACGAATTAAACGATGACGAATTAGACGAGTTCTACTGTATAAGGGATTTGACGGTGAATNTCGACGCTAACTATACGACATACTTAACTGCCCTGGCTGTACCAGCGATTNTGGTTTCTACTTCCTACGGACCATACTATGCGGTGTTTGTGTTGCGTTGTGCCTGATCTGGACGNTAATGTCAACGTCCAAAAGCAATGATAGCGCCAGTTTAACCAACCACTCGGCCCTATCGCGTACTGGCCGTTTTGCAGCTTGCTCAACGCGCGAAAAAGCAATTATGTTCTTGATATTGCATGACAGGTTTGTATGTGCCTCTTTTGTGCAGATTGGTACCACGTGCGAAAGCGACAAAGCTCCAGCAAGCCGCGTCACCAATCAAGCAGTCAAGCCCTAACCGCAAGCAGCTTACGACCGAGGCTGTCATCAATCGGTAAAACCGGCGTGCGGATCCGTTCCAAACACCAGCATAGCGCTTCGAAATGCTAAGGTACTCGTGCATGCGCCGGCAGGGGTTAGCTGGCATTCGTTTACTGACACGTGTTTTGCTGGAAAAACTGCGTCGAAACTGTGCCACGCCCACAAAATAACCAAGTGGGCAACTGCGGCGAATAGCCCTGTTTCTAAAATTAAATTAGTAATTGTCCAGATCCCATTGGAGACTTTGCCGCTTAGGTGAACGTTAGGTTTTCATTAAAGCGTTTTGCTGACGGACAACTGCCATTGGGATTGCTTCGTGCGGCATGGAGCATCCCGGTACGATATTGCTTTTTTTCAGTCGTGAGGACGCGTCGATTTAAGCTGTCGGACGATGTTAATATTAGAATTCTTTCACGGTCATTCGTATCGTAATTGAACGGCGTGAGGTGGACGCAGGTGGCAAGCGACAATTGTTAGCTGACGATGCGTGAAAAGCAAAGTCTCTCGGTCGCACGATTACGGGTTGTTGTACTTTGGTTTGCGACACGTAACTGGGCGTTGGGCGCTGTTCGTGAACGCAACTCGCTTGGCTTCCGCTCGGGAATACGCGAACGTGAATGACTGTCGCGGCGGACGTGCCATAGTAAATAGTGTCTGGTGTGGAAAAGGAGGCGTAAACCCCCGTTGAAGATGAGGTCAGACCGTGTCACAACAGTGTTTCGTTATGTTGAGAGTTCTTAGTATGTTTTGCCTTGGTTGTTTTCCAAAGACATCGGCTTTTTCTGCATTCGCTCTCCTGGCTTAAAAGCCAACGGTTTTCTGCAAATCGACCTCGATGCAGGGTATTTGGATGTTCGTTTTTCACGGAAAACATGAATTGAACCGGCATATTTGTTTATTCTTTGCGTTAGACTCCGGGCTTAAGCGCGGGCACTGCGAATACCAAACATTTGTTGCTGCTCTGGTCTTCCTACCTCATATTAATTTTAGTGCTTGAAACGTTGAATGGGCGACATTCACTGAGCGCTTCATAACATCCAAACTTTAGGCCAGTGCTTCTCAACCGATAAGCCGCTGAACTAAAAGGTAACACTTATTTCACTATGGGGTTGTCCTAGTGAAACAAACTGAATACATGCTTAAAACCAACAATCGTTTTGTGAATATGTCGCCACGTATCTGATTTGCTTAACTAATTTGTCATAAGTTGCTGACAGTAATGATGCCCAGAGTTCAATGTTGAAAACCATTACGGTATGTATCAGATAGGAGTCAAACGTGTAGCGTAACGTTTAAAATTACATTTTTTTACTTACTGCAATCCACAATTGAGCGCAGAGAAGATTTCAATGTACGACCCTGGCTCTTCACTTGCTGCAACACTTATTAGTTCATGATTGCAACGAAAATAAAGACATGTTTTTTAAAAAAGTCTGCTCCAGGTTCATCACACACGGAGAAAAACAGAATACGTCATACCGGTTACGTCAATACGCTAGGCTTTCAGTTGCGCCGAGTAGGGTTTATCACATTTAACACGTCAGCGAAAACCAGGCAGAGTTACCATAAATTGGCTCAGGTCCAACGATCCGATGTTGTCGGTGTCGCGAGAGTTCGTGTTTGTGTTTTGCTGTCATCAGTGTTTGCGACCGGCTCAGATTTAGGCGGGAAGACGTGGAACCGGAGGTCCCCTTGAGTTTGATTACACCGGCTCGTCGTGACCTAAGAATGAAAGTCAATATTTTTCGCGCCGCGCCTTTTTTCGACTGTGTCAGCAGGGACATGTTGAGTAGGTGTTCCTGTTCCCTGTTTCTAGCCGGCGAAAGCATGCGGAAGGAGTGAAAGTTTGCGGCGAAACCCCTCATGAATAACGGCTGGACCGTTACGGTAACAAAGTCACGCCTGTGTTTTTGTTTTAGACGTTCATGACCCCAAAAACGGTGATACGACGGAATTGCACTTCCTGCAAAACCGGACTTTCAACAAATGAATTATATCGGGTTGATGCTGCGCACAGTTCTCAGTTCCTACATTGGAAATTGGCCGGCCCACGCCTTCTGGGTAGTTTTAGGGTTTCTGGGCGCTGAAGGTGGGAGACCCACTCATAACTTGTTATGCCAACGAAGTGTTTGCACCGCTTCAGCTATAGCCTCAGTAAGCTGGTGCATTACTGCGAGAAATCCCAACTTTTGCTAATCTTGGGATTATATATCTATGTGGTACAAGAAGCACGTTGACAGTAGTTTGTAGTGGTGGGTGCAGGTTTTGATTTCAGTTGTTTATATAAGTAAGGGCGCTTGACAGCAGCTTATTTTAAACAGCTCTGGTAAATTCTTCAGGAAAGCTGAATATATTTTTTCTGTTGGTTACAACAGTGGGCGTCCGGCGGATCTAATGGGTTAGTGGAAGCTTTACTGTTGGACCACACCAATGTACGCATGAGTGTCCCGGGACTGCTTTTGAGTGTCGTTACCATATCGATTTTTTTCTGTCTTAGAAAAATAATAAAACAAACTTTGGGCAATTTTCAAGGTCGAAATTTTTGTAGTTGAAAAACCGCTTTTTTGCGAGATTAATGAAACACGCTGAAGGATTCCTCTGTGTCAAAACAATTTTAATTCCATATAAAGGTATAACTTCCAACTGCAAGTTTTTCCGTATGTGTGAAGATATATTAGATGCAAGTAAAATGCATGCTGTGCGGCTGGTGACACCGGCATGCACACAGAAGCATCATTTTTCACGCGTTCCAAGCTGGTCTTTTCCGCTTTTATTTTCAATACTTAATCAATTTGTGCGCCGCGACACGTCAAAGCATTGTAATAAAAAAACACTTGGCAATGATATAAGACGACAAGCAAATAGAAACTGCCTTAGCAAAGGTTGTANAATTACAGCTTTGTGAAAGTTTCCCAGTTCTTCAGCTGTCGTTGGGAGCGGTGACTGGCATAGCCAGCCCAAAATTTGGGAGGGGACAAATATTTTGACTCTAAGCGAGCAACAGTATATGATTTAGGAAACCGCCTCTCGAAGCACAAAACGACAAGACATGCTAGAAATTTGGGGGATATTTCCCCTTTCCCCCCTGGCAATCCTTTGTTGTTATACGATCATAAAGCTGAATCTGCCCAAAACGTTTTTGAGTCAGAAATTAAACTATGCTCTGCTTTCGTGTTTATGCCAAATGTAATGCATTGCTTCAAATATTAAAAGTTTTCTATATCGTTTGCTACCTCAACTAGTAATTAACAGTAATTAACAAGGAAAGAAGCGTTAGTATTGCTTGCGTTCAATATTTGTTTTGTTTTTAAAGAACGGCGAGATGAAAGCTAATGCATGAATCACTAACTTTCGCGTATGCTGATTTTTAGCAATATTTTGTTTTTATGAGGTTGCAATCTTGAGTACTTTGGTGTCCCAACCTACAAAGTGTTTAGAAACGAGTTGACTTTCGAAAAACTCTGCATTTTAAAAAATGTGGTGTTTCATATTCCCACTGTATAATAACGCTGGTCTTTTTGTTTAAGACCGACACATGAAACATCGAACGTAACGAACGTAATTGCGAATGGAGCATAGAATGTGTTACATGTCGCGTTTCTACCCAAATGTCTTTCGATTTGTTGTACCTATCACAAAGGAGGAACCATTGCTTATTACTGTCGTCGGCTCAAAGCTTTTCACTGAGGCGTAACGAATGGGCTTGGTCATGGGTCACTGCTCCATCTACCGTTAAGGGAAGTAGTAGTTGTGTTCGTCATGACAGTATTGCGCTGGAGTAATAGCCATCGTTCTTTTACTGCGATTATACTTCCCTGAACGGTTCAATGCAATGTATAGAGCACGCGCCCCTCAGGTAGATAGACTGGGNTGAATGCCAGGNCGATTCGTATCGAAAGCTTCTNTGCGGTCTTTCCAGTTTTGTGCTCAGCANCAGTGAATGTCTGCAAAAGAAGCGTTGCGCGCGCGGCGTCTCCGGTCGCTCGCCATCACTGCGAAAGCAGCCCCAGCGTCCGTGACTCAGAATTTCGGGGAGGTGGGCGCGCGTGGACCGTGAAATGCGGAGTTTAGCGAAACTCTCTTTTTCTCAGCACGTCTCTCGTACTGAAACGTTCCCCACAACACAAGAAAGATAACAATTTGCCATGAATTGGGTAAATGGTTTGCTAGAAACTGGGAGAAATGACGGTTAAGTTGGTACCGCAGAAAACCAGAAGTTTCGCAATGGGAGGGAATATACAGAGGCTTGTGTCCTGACAGAAAGAGTTTTATGATTATTCTTGCTCGGGCATCGAGATCGAATCTTTAAGGAATCCATACCTGCTAATGTTTTCACAGACATAATTCTGCTCCAATGGCTTCTATATCCTAAACGTTACCCAAGCAGTACTTCTGAAATTTCTATGCACTGTAACAGGCCCGTAACCAGGGAGGCTTAAATTTTTCGCCCCCCTGGAAAAATGTGTTGGGCATAGTTTTAAAAAATCTTGGGTCCCTCTCAGAAAACTCTTTCCCCCTGGTGTCCGAAGCTGGTTACGGGCCTGGTAACAGCTTATATTTTTGTAGTTGGCATTTTTTAGGTGTTGCTTGGGCAATAGATTTTCTTTATAAATTTTCCTGAACATTTATCAGTGAAGTTTTTTATGAAGTAGTAGCATATTATTGCCGTGCTGTTCTCATGGCCGTCCAGTTCTTTCTCGTGCATCCGGAGAAAACGCTAAAAAGAATTATACGATCCATGTGGCGAAAGCGTTGGGCAGGAAAAAGTTAATCGAAATGTCGTCAACCGGGGTTTACCTCGTTTCACGCAAATTGCGTTTTCGGGCTGACAGGCTGACGAGTGTCGTGAACTCGTCACGCGTCGCGTCCCGTCTGTGTTGGGTTTAGAAAGGAAGGCTTCGTAAGACATTTCGCCGCGTTAGCGCTAATTTCATCTTTCAAAAAGCAGTTTTGCGCCTTTTACTGGCCTGCCAATATTTGCCAAACAAGCATACAACAGACGGTCGACGTCAGATAGAATGGCTCTGAAAAGGGAGGACAAAGGAATTAAACTTGCCAAATGCGCGTGTCAATCCATAAAACTTTAAACTAGCTTGAATCCAATGGTATCTTTTTGTGGGTGAATCATGCTACAGTGTTGACAGCCTTGGCCATTGGCCAACCAGACAGTGTTACGACCGAATTAAATTTGCTGGAGGTTTTCGGTGTAAAGAGCATATATTTAGCGTAAAATGCGTTAGGTTACAAGCAACTAAGGCGCATATTTTCCGTGTTTCGGGAGGTTTTAACAGGTCTCTTGTGCTTTCAAGACAGTTTTATCGATTGTAATCCCGCTGTAACACCAATGTAACACCAATCAACATCTTTCTTCGTTTTGTTTTTCATCAGTCTTTCTACATCACAGCAGATTTTAACGTCAAATTACTGTACGAATATTTTGTGTTTTTCAAATCGTTGTTTTCTCCTGAAGAGCAGCCAATTTTTAACGTGTTTAAATTCAGTCTTCCCTTGCGTGTGCTGCCTGACCGGCCTGAAACTTTTGCAAACCTTTTTCTCTTGTCTATCGAAAGGAATCTTTTCACAGCTAAAAATCAGACACTAAGATCTTTCAGAATATTTATTTCACCAACTACGTAGCAGGGGTGTGGAGATGTGGAGCTAGAGCCGACCCTGAAATTTGTGTTCCAGTTCCACAGTGCAGGCGAGTTGTAGAAATAATACAATTGTTCTCATTTTTTATGAACCAAATCATTCTGGAACCGGAGCCAAAAACTTCTTAGAGCCGGATCCAAAAATTTAGATGCCTTCCTGGAGCCGGAGCCTGAAATTTCAGTTCCGGCTCCACAGCCCTGCCACGCAGGCGTCATCAGCTTTTATTCAATTAGAACTTTCTCTTCTGCTTTTTAACCTGCGCTTCTAAAATGACTGGAAGCGGCACAATAGAAAACAAAACGAGCGTTTATAACCGTGCAAGCAATCGATTAAATGCGACTTTGTCCTCGTTTGCCAACCTCTGGTCATTCTGAGCCGAAATGTATTCAAAGAGGTAGAGAGACTGTGAGTTGCATTGTTCTGGCAAAGGTCGGTATAAAATAAAAAACGAACGAAGCTTTACCCCACGATCCAGAAAAAGATCTTGCTTGACACTGTTAGTGCTTCTCGTGGGTTGTCCGTTAGCCCGCGTGGAACTTCATGCTTACAGTGCAAAAGTGTCTTCGAGCAAAATCTTGAAAACCCATCATTTTTTATAAAACGCTTTTATAAACAAGTCTCTTGTCATACTGACGGCGGATACCAAAAGCAGGTTAGTCGCGAAGAAAGAACGCGACGCACGTTTCGAGTTTGCTACGCTTTGGCATTTTGCAAACGCCAGTTACATGGACACAATGCCTTTTCCGGTCGACCGCAGCGCTCCCTGACTAATAAAGCTGCCAACCGCTGGTCGTATCGCTTTCTTGTTGCCACCACATACGGTCCGCTGAGTCCTAAACGAAAGATTTTTTGTTGGTTCCACTACTCCGTTCGCGTGCCGCCGCCGCCCTGCTCAGGACGAAGCATGTCGTTTCGTAATCTTCGCGTTAACGCTTGTCTGTCTGTTGTCACCGCCTCGCTTTCGTCGAAAGAAAAACGACGACTTCGTGTTGTTTTAATCGTGCTTGTGGTCAAAAGATCGTAAGGACAATACACCACGGCACAGGCGGCACGCTTTTCCGACAAGCATTCGATGATTAATAAGAACGCTGTCCCCGGTCTGTTACGATCAGTGTGACCGAGCCCCTACACTTCTTTTTGCAGCCTTTACAGCCGAGAAACAGTTCGACTTCTCTTTTGCAGTCGCGAAAACTGAAGTTGGACAGCATGATTCAGTGTCACGCTGCTTTGGTTTCGTGTACATGAAGTCCAACAACGACCAATGGTCATCATTATTGTAGTGCAACGCGCAATCTCTCGATAAGAGATTCTGTGCTTAACTTCCTACAATGAACGCAAGGAGTTGCAGGCCGTTGGGATTGGTAAAGCGCGCCCCTCAAACGTCGATAAGACAAGACAAGATCTTTTCATCCAATACAAAATCGCAGTCGCTTTTCACGATCAGTGTTAGGGGGTGCTCATGTGTTGCAATTTACCCATAATGCTTGCAAATGTGGAAAAACAACGTTTTCCTTTAACGACGAAAAGGATTTGCAAGCAAAGCATTTCGAGGTTCAGTAAAAGTTGTGGGTCAGGACTCAGGCAAAGCGTAGCCCGGCACAGGAAGGACTTGGGTGGAGTGCCGCGTAGCGATGACGCGTGCAAGCGTCGTTTGGGTTTTTCGGTCGAAAGCAGCAACGGAACCACGAGCGAAGCGCCCGCATCCTCACGAATCTGCAATGAGGTCACAAACTGCAATCCGACCAGGCCGTAGCTGCTGAGCGCGGTCAATGCAGTTCGGCGATGCGACATTACTCATTTCATGTCCATTTTAAAGAGCGTAGTCCTTGTTTTCGTGCCAGAACCCTTTGTAATGTGACGCTGAAGCCGAAATAGTGCGAACATGAGGTTGCATTTGCGAGTCTTAGTGACATCATGGCATGAATCTCGAGCTTGCAACAGTGGTCAGAAGCAAAATTTGTAAGGAAGGACCAACCCCCTGGACTGTAAGTCATGATGGCTGCTAGCGACAGCATCTTTGCCCCGACTTCTGGTAAGGGTGCTCGTTGGCTGAAGTATGTAAACTTTTTTCTTTGCTCGTACCGACTGTCAATTTTTTATGTCGCATACAATTTTTAAATAGGCAAGGTCTTAGCAGGATTGGGCATACTGCAGGTAGGTTTTGAAGCATGGCTCGTATTTGCTGCATCGAGTACAGACCAACTCACGTTTTCAAGCGTCGTCGCAGGACGAGCAAAATGAAACAGGCTTTGCAAGCGATCTCGCAACAGAGGCTTTAGAGGCTGCTAACATGGGTTTCTGCGCTGGTGTTTCGACTGCTTTAGACAGATGGCGCGAAAATGCAGTTGCAATACTTTTGCGTCTCGGTGTCTGCGATTATGCAACCCGCAACTTCAGAAGGTCTTGATATTTTTTCATTTTTGTTGCACTGTCAAATGGCAATAGACTAAAACTCTATTAAAAACAAGCCTGCAACCGGCTTTCTGGGCGCGGCATTGCGTCTAGGAGAGCCACTGCGAGGAAAAACTGTAAGAACTACTTTCGGGGATATTCACTGGTTGGATCCTTAGCCACGAACACCGATCCTATAATCGCTTTATCCTTGATGGGCGAAGAAACAAAAACACTGCGCCTGCTGATTTCGTAATCTCTTAACCTCCGCGACGGGCGATTGCTTCTTTTATCAACATACGGTCCCTTGCAGGTGCCGCCAAGACGGAGAATGGCGAGCAGTGACCCTGAAACTTTCAACACTTTCGAGCTCATTTTGGCCAGGCTCCTTTCGCGCGCGTGCAATTTGCGGCCCAGCTTAACAGAGTGCGCCTCATGTCTGCCTGTGTTTGTTTTCAGCATAAGCGATTATCGACGCCCGGCTGACTGTCGTCGCTCTGTCGAAGGCGGACTTGAACCTCGGTCTTTGAAGCCGGCTTACGGCCTCGATTCAATTGCATCTGTAATCCCTGCGCGAGTCGCTAAAACCGAACGGGTCGTGCGCTTCGAACAACCAGCAAACTGATTTGGCCGCATTTGCGCACGCATTGCAATTATATGCAGATCCGCAAATCGCAGCACGTTTACTCGCGCCCGCCTGGTAGAGAGCAATTGTCCGCCCATCTCGTATCAGTTGCACATTTTATTTTCTGCAGAAAACTGTGTGCATTACTGGTATTGCCGCTGCAGGATTGGAGAGACTGTGCACAGTGGGGCAAAAACTTTATGTAGATGGGTAAGAACACTTGATTTGATTAAGATATAGTCAAGACAAATTGAAATTTTCACCTGTTTTTACCGAAATATGACTTTTTTCACACAACTTTCAAATGACAATCCACTCTGCCAAAACAACTTGAAGCACAGCGTCAACGGTCTACGAGTATGACGAAAACGACGCACGTGCCGCTAGAGAATGGGGGGCTGCCTACCGCCTTCATTCGATTGCAAACAGCATGAAATGCTGTCAAACAATTACTGTAAACCGCACTTGAACGTAGGGCAACGGCAATATCACAAACAACAGACAATATGAAACTGTACAGATTTAATTTTGTTATTCTGTGAAGTGCTTAGCAGCACAGCACAATGTCTAGCACATCATTTCCTGCGGCTTTTATGTTTTTTTACCACAGTTTCAGCTGACGCTCTTTATTAAAGGGATGCAGAGCGAAGCACTGAAGCAGTGACGTAGAAATCAAAGCAGGCTGTGAGAGGCGAACATTTACTAACTGCACCTGATCGTACTGTATTAGCCTTGGCCTTGCGTCGCTCCTTCGAACACGACGACCTAATACCTTCGCTGCGTGAGGACTCTGCTTATAGGTACGAGCACACCGTTTGAATTTCGCGTTGAACGTGCACCGTTCTTCGCATATCGTAGGCAGGGAATTGAAGCCTATATAATGGTCGCTAATTGGTGCACTGCTGCATGAAAGAATGGCTTTGACAACGCGTATGGCGTAGTATGGTCCAGTCGTCTGCTTGCTTGGAAAGTTTTCCAAACAGAGTCTTTGTTGTTGTTTGTGGAATTTAACGCTTCAGACAGTGACTCCACTTAAANTGGATTAGTTGTCTTCGTTCGCAGTGACACAGCCGGCACTTCAGTGAAACAAGAACAGGTTTTACTGCTCCTGGCCAATATGCACNCGAAACGCANGAAAATCTGACGTGGGTTGTGTAGCTCGTGCTTGTGGTCTGACAGTTACCGGTTTCCGCGAAACGCTTTGCTGCCGACCTGTGCGATATCAATTGACTTGAAGTCGCGGCTGTGGAGTCCTCCCCCTGTCTGTTATGGCTCGATTGCTCCACTTAATGTAAACAATACATTAAAATTCATGACGCCGGTGCCCTGGGCTCGGTTTCGGATTGACGGCTTAAGAAAAGACGGTGGCTCGCTCGCTCGCAGGATGGATTTCTTAAACTCCCTCTGTCGATTCACAGTAGCTGCGGTTCGATTGACTCAACTGCGCTGATGTAATCCATTGCTTTAGGTCCTCGTGCCGCATAACGCCATCACGAAATTGGCGCCAAACGGTTGAGAGCTCCTTCATCAGCTTCATGTCAGCGCGTATCCACTGGTTACACGCAAGTGTTTGTACGAAGTCTGCATAGTGATAGGCTGTGTTCGTTCATATGCACTGTTAGTTGTGCCAGTTTCGCTCTCGTCTTTGCTCGCTTTTTGAAAAGTCAGCCATTCTTTTCATCGTCCTGTATACTGCTTTTACAGTAGTTTTCACCCTCGTTTTCATTGTTTGAGTATTAAAAGTTATTTCTGCATCACGTGCCAGCCACCGCCGGCCAACATCTGTTCTGCTTCTCAGTTACGCCGCAAAAGAAACTACCGTAGGCGCCACATACTGCACCGCATTTTTGCTGCAATGAACAAAATATGCACTAGGTGTTGAGGTAGCACTTGCTTGAAGCCTCCAAACGATGAGTGATGTATTTGTCCCTTTCTGGAGGCATGTTTCATTACGTTTCTTTTCTTCATTTCCAGATGCCCTTGATTTCCGAAGAGACCCGAACTGTGATTTTTCTACCGCGTCTTCGAACGAATTGATTGTTTCGCCGGACGGACGTTCGCACCCTATTGTTACGTTCAGTTCACGCAGCTCGTGAAGTTACGATTCTGATATTCGCCAAGCGCGCCCGGCCGATCTAATCGGCAGCGACCAAGTCATATAAAGTTTTATGAGCGCTCAAGGTTTGCAAAAGACCCGCGACGAAGGTGAAGGACTGCAGAAGACACATGCCGTCACCAGGCTTCGCGCCGACCGTCCTGTAGTAAAAACAAGCACTCGCACTTGGTCTGCGAGGAGGACGGGGGAGTCAAAAAATGCACCGATTGGCGTCGCGCCAAAGATCGTTCAGTTTTCCGAACCCGTGTGGCGGAGAGCTGGAAAAAGCGAAGCGTTTCAACGAGCTGCATGGTAACCCTGGAGATCACCCGTGAAACGCTTAAAATTTTTCATGAACGCAATCGGTTCAGCAGGTGTGGTTGGTGTTAGCGGGGCTTTGCCAAAGCATGCCGATTTTCGTTTCTATTAGAAACCGTGACAAACATGAAGAGAAGACATACATATTGCTAAAAAGTTGCTGTTACGTGTTGGCGACTCACATCACGAAATGTAGTTTTTTTCGGGCAACGTGTTTTCGTGTATCCCGCCGCCGTGCCCAGCGAGAATGGATCAACGCAATTTGAGCCGTTATTTGCTTGTTGAAACCACAAGCCAAAACCTGTAGCGTCGTTTGAAACTATATGCATTAAGAACAAACGTACCCAAACCTTTCTGCGCCATACGGCAAAGTTTCATTTTTCACTCGCTTCGGTTACGCGAACCTGTTTACTTTTTTCCGCTTTCAGTGACATGCAAACAACTCCGGCACTCGGACCGCTAAGGTTTCTGTGGCAAGGTCCGTGAGCACAGCTGCAAAGGTGTCACGTGATTTCACTGCGGTGCAGGAAGCTTGCGGCAGTCGGCCCGCGTGAGCCGAGGGTATTGTTTTCGCAGTCGGTCAAGGCGTGCCGTTGCCCGCACTGCTTTCCAAGCAAGGTTGGCGTCCATATCGCGCGCCGAGCACAGCGCATTGCGGTTTCGAGGAACGCTGTAACGGTAATTCACTCCGTTAACGTTCGCAAGTACACGTTCCCGGTATGTTTTTTGAGCGTGGTGCGACGTTTGTTCGTCTGCTTGGCACGGTCTGTTTGCACCGTTTTGAAATCTAACGCGTGTAAAATCGTGAATGCCAAACTGCAGCTTTTGCACGAAAAACAATGTTGGCCACAGCTCGTGCCTCGGTAGCTTCTCAGAGTTGGAGAGTTTGCAATGTGGTTTTCTGCAACTTCTGCCTTTTTCGTCACTGCCGTGTCATTGCAAAAAATGCCCACGCGCTGCAAGTCTTCCATTTTCGCCAACGCTTGTGTTCCTTCGAAGTGATGCGTAACCATGCACCTCTGTTTCGTAAACAACCGTACCGGGAATTGTTGGCGCGATGCGCGCGATGAAGGTGTCTTTTCAACAGCTAAATTTGTGCGTCTGTGTTTTGGCGCCAGTGCGACATTAAATAATTTTTCTGGTAATGTTATGAAATGCGATGCTCATGATTTTCGTTTTCTGTGGTCTGGTTTAGTTGTTGGTAGCCTTTTATGAATATTCGAAGCTAAACAAATTTCACTGGGTAGCTCAAACGGCTTCTAGAGCAGTATTGATTTGTATCATGAAATGGTGTGGATTGAGACTCAAGAAAATGTTGCTTCGCGATGTTGAAATACGGGTCACTGCTGATTGGTTGATCTGAAACACCCTCCCCTCCTCGTTCCACGACGTCGTTGTTGTTTTTGGCGGATTTGTTTGCTGTCACTTTTTTCTTTGTCATGTGTTAAACTTCAGCCTGCGTAATCGGAGCCTGCGTAATTGTTTTCACTCACAAGACAAAACTCGTTTAATCAAGTGTGAAATGTACATTATGTATTTCAATTTCAACGTTCCAAAACCGAATAAAGTGCTCTAAAATCTAAATCAATGAATTAAGTTTCGGTGTGGTAATGTTGGAGTGCCTTTTGTATGGTTCGTTTTGTCTTGTAAACATTTGCGCGCTTGGTTTGNGTATTAGTTAAACTCATCGAGGCNTACATCCTCTTTATATGCGAACTAAAAGCAACCTGTTTTAACATTTAAATAGGTTTCTTACTGCGTTTTGTTAAACAAAACTCCAGTGCGAGTGAATCCGATGACAAAACTATGACAGCTTAGTTCTCCAGCAGTTGATGCAGTTACTATGGTATAGCGCAGTGGTTCCCAAACTGGGGTTAAATTAACCCCCGGGTAATATGCGGTTCTTCTGGGGATAACGCGGAACCAAAACCACAATGTTGTTCTGTATTATGAGCGATCACTGGAAAAGAAATATTCGACATGAAATGGGAAAAGTTTTTATTGAGGGTAATAAGATACAATCGCTACCGTGATTTGGGTAACGGTTCGAAAAGGTTTGGGAACCACTGGTATAGCGGATACGGGCAATTTGCATTCCTCTTTGGGAAACTATGAAGCTTACTTTCATAAACATCTGTTTTGAATTAGCCGAACGAAATGGGCAAAACTTTCCTTGACTGTGAAACTTAGTCTAACACCTACACTGCTGTCAACTCGTAATTGATACAAATGCCTTTCCCTAAAAGACAGGCAAGAATCAAGATACAAAATGAAAGCCTTTGTTTTGACTTGGTCTGTAATATGTCGCCCTTGTTGGTGGTATTTGTATCTACGTGCAATCGGCTGAGGTTTGCCGTTTTTATCAAATAGTTCTTTCTAGAGGAAAATAATGTTTTGAAAATCGGCCTCTTGTATCTTGTGCTTGGTCTAAACCAGCTGTGTCCAACGCGCAGGCCGCATGCGGTCTAGTTGAAGGCGGCCCAGTAAGCTTTTCATTAACGTATATGTACAGTATCAAAATGTTAAACTCGGCATTTCCGATGCAATGGTCTTTTGTGCCTGTTATCATGTGCAATGCACTGGTAGATTTCCACGTGTCCACTGACACTTCGGTTCAAAACGGATTTCTTCTTTGATATCTACTCTTGTGTTCCTCTGAACTGAACTGGTTTCAAACTATCCTTGTTGTTCCCTTAGCACTTAACTTGCCTATGGCATCACAGTTTGGGAGTAATTTAAAGTGAATGAAAATAAAAATTGCATTGTCCCCCTTGCCCCCCCTCGCTACGCCCCTGCTCGTGACCATTTACTCGAACGTGCTTGAAAAACATTTGTGCAGAGCTTATGTAAGTTTTGATGGGATACGTAACATGCGCGGGCGTTGCGCGAGTGACCAGTCTCGCCTTTACCCGGAACGCGTCACTGCACGATGCGTAGGATTGGCCGAGGGTTTGCGCCACGCATGCCACACGTTGCTGGGGTAAAAAATATAAAACAAGGCTTTGCCACATTTGTCGGGAAAAAAGCTTATACAGAAGTTCCAAAGGTTAGTTCACCACTCGGATAAACATCTCGTGTCTTCTTGGAACTCACCATCAACTCAATCAGAGTAAGGTCGTACGACTTGGTAGAATTTTACTGGATCCCTGGTCTGTGGCTGTTCTTTACAGCGGTTCTCAACCTTTTTTCGTGATGTATCCTTTGGGCAACATTTTATCTACCAAGTACCCCCATGACCGTAATCATTAGCACAATAATTACAAATAATACCTATTCTACATTTACGTTAAAAATTCCATTTAAAGACTCGCGTAACAGTTGGAGCACCTTTTCGTACCGCAAGTGGTACGTGCACCCCCATTTGAGAGCCACTGCTTTACATCATACGTGCGTATCTGTAATGATGGATTGTACAAGAATGAATTGGAAGCTGGTTTTCGAAATTGAGCGCATTTTTTCACGGGTGTCCAGCAGGCTACGTGACATGCATGGCGTGCGCTTCATGCCTCACTTCCAGTGTTACGTTTGTTGTTTGCTCTGCCTCGTGTTGATCCGTCCTCCGCTTTTTGACTTGTGACGTATTTTTGCCGAGAGCGAAGGCTTATTTTTTTCTCCAAGCACTACGTTTGTCTGTTTGCGCAATTCGTTTCGTTGAGTTTGCCAAGTTTTTTTTTTTCTGAAGAAAAATATAATTTTCGACCAGCCGTACGTGTAAAAACTGCTGTTTTGTCCTAAACCTCACAGTGTACGGGAACAAACCACTGCACGCTATAACTTGCAACGCAAGCTAGGCGAATTTAACAAAACGGTGCTACATCCCATACACAGCACGTGATATGCGGTCGGTCATCTTCAGTTGTGCGTAATTGATCAGTACTGTAGGTAGTTGTAAATAGATGAATTCACTGTAGGCAGTTATAAATACATGAGTTTATCGACGCCCACGATGGTAACATCAATCATTAGCCAAACGCCAGTCACCGTTTTTTTTGGATAAATGCTTAACTCAAACTGTTGAGAAACGAGAGAATGCAAAACGTGTGAGATTCGGAGGAAAAGACCCATACGGGCCATTTTAGTGGTTGAACCGGTCTGTCATTACTTGAGATCCACCCAGGAAAGATTAGTCCCTTTCACAAACTAAGCCAGAAAAATTGGGAAAAGATCTGAAATGTTGCAGGTTTTTCCACGTTGCGGCCATCCGTGCTTGCTAGCGGTTATTTCTTTAACAATGCAAGCGTCTGCCTCATACGTACAGAAAAAGTTGTAGCTTAATTTGCTTTCAACTTTCCGTGTTGGCTCTGCATAAAGATTCGAACCTGAATTATTTACGACGCAAGGTAGAAAACGTTTCAAGCTTTAGTGCTGCCGATGAATAATGTCAAGATTTATTTTAGCAAAACTCTCCCCGTTGTGTTGCAACATGCAAACAATTTCACACCGCCTCCATAAATAGAGTCTAACAATTTCTTGGCCCCCTCCCCCCGAACGATTAAAAATGATCTGTGTGAATTTGCTTTTCTTATGCTGGCCAGGTATTAACTGAAAACAGTGCGGATATTTGAAATGGGCTAATCTCTCCATACGCTACTTTCCCTCTCGGTAGTGTCGCGGGCGCAGAAGCTCGAGCTGACCGCAATAGCTCACGGTTTTTAGCAATCTCTGTTGGTTTCAAACTCTTCGCAAATTCCGATGTCCGTCGCTTGCAGTTGAGATAGCACTCTTTCGGTCATGTTGCTCAAGGTTCATGACCATATAGATGAGGATCGGAACAAAAAACGATTTTGAAACTGAAATCTTTGCGGAGTTTCAAAGATTCAGTTTTATGACCACTGTGCGATCAAGCGTCGCAATACTGTGTTTCTCTTTCCAATCCGACGATCTCCTTGCTCTGCCTTCCGTCACTCGGGAATACCACCCCAACACACTTCTCCACCTGCTGCAGTGTATTGGCACTTACAACGCACACTGACTTGGCTTTCTTAAGAGGCATAATACCCTCTTAATTTTTGCACTGGACCTGTTCTAAACTATTCAAACAAAAATGGAATTTGTCCTTGCCTTTTCTCTGTTTATATTTATTCATATTTAAAGAAACCCTGCCTTGATTGAAATACTTTCGTCGTGGTTGAACAACTCATGGATTGCGCGCCTGACCGGTTTCAAACGAGTTCGAATCATCGCAAGGCGTTCACCTCACCTTGGTGAACGCTTTGGC
>JGI24159J19872_10005021_pt1 | contig 17026 bp, 13 predicted proteins | sample Ectturendosymbi4_FD_19872 | JGI IMG/M metagenome (IMG submission 19872) | reverse complement strand
GGACATAGTTTAAAACTATTGGACATACTGCATTTTTTAAAAATTTGGGCCCCTCTCAGAGAAATCTTCGCCCTTCCTAATATCCCAAGCTGGTTACGTGTCTGCTGCTAAGCGCTTCAATAAAAAACTCACTAAATACAAATAAGTCCCTCCAGGCTTCAATGCCGGTGATCGTATCAGTTTCAAAAGGTTGGTCTGGGAGTGGAATGAATCAGGGGTGGATCCAGCTAGGAACCTTAGGGGGGAGCGATTTCAGTAAAATTTGGTAGTAAAATCACCTAAGGTTTCACTACTGCAAGAGAGATAAAGTAGACATCAGATCACTGCTGTGACAAAACAATGGACGACACAATGGCCATCTATCTCGAACGATGAGACATTTTGAACATGCCGCACAACGTATTCGGAATTGGTTCTGATATGTTTTTCCCCAAATTGTACAAATTCATGGTGAATAAAGTTACTTTCATAGGTTTTAGGGAAGGGGGGTGATCATCCCCCCTGAATCAGCCACAACAGTAATGAAATTTCCTGGTAAGGGCTGTGTATATATATTTTTCAAAAGTATTTTTTCGTTTATGAAACGATAATGAACTCGAAAAGATATGAATTCTTGTGATATTTTCAGATCACCATTCCTTTTCTCACTGCACGCACAGAAATGAAATGTTCAATGTGAAAAATTGTTGCTTGTTTCATCTACTTGAATTTTGCTTGAATTTCTTCCACGCTTTTTCCTTTTGGATCCGGTAGAAAAATGATTTGGTAGATTAAGATGAACAAAGAACATCCGAGCCAAATTGTCAGAGAATAATGACCCAAATGTTCCTTAAAGTAAAATGGAAACTTGGAAATAAAACGCATTAAAGCAAATTGCCTACTGGCGCAGATCATAATTTTTGAAGTCTGTGAACGACAAACCATCGCACGTGAAAAACAAAAAGCCAACTTTATTGACAACTTCTAGATTCAATGTCACGCGTAATGTAATAATACTACCACCTGGTTTTGTTTCAAGCGCAGTAAATCTCGGACGTGTTTGAAACGATGAAGCTCTTAAGTTATGATTTTTATCTTTTGTCCTTCAAGTGGAATACAAATGTTTGTCTGAGTTTTCAATGACTTTGATGTTTTTTCATAACAGGGAAATCTTAGAAACAGCATGGAAATTCCGTTGGTTTGACTGGTGCAACTACAACAGAGTCTAGCGAGGACTGGTGAACCCAGAGTTTGTTGCGGTCGTTCGCACCAAAGCTTCAAGTACGAGAACCCGCTCCACAATCACTGCGGGTGCACGTCGGACTCAGGTTGGGATGTTAAAGATGTAGAAGCGAGTTGAAAACATTCATTGTGATGCCCGGAACCGGATTCTGTAGTTTGCAAACCAACTAGAGTTGATTGGTAAAAACAACATTAAGTCTACTGCATAGCGAACATTGAAATGGATTGGCTTACTTTTGACAAACTTTTTGTACGCATGACTGTTCAAATGGTGTTTTTTGACGATGTTATACTCCCTTGGACCTACGCAGGAAACTGAATAAAAATCAATATTACAAGTTCCACGACAGACTTCTAATCAATCACTTGGATCTTTTANATGTAGTTGTGGAATTGTTTTCTCAGTGAGTTCATAAATGCAATCAAAACGTTTCATAGAACTATACAGAAACAGACCCAGTGAGTAAATCAATTTCCAAAAGCAGAACTTTTCTTTTGGCCGTATTTTCTCTGGCAAACGTTGCGTAAGAAATGACTTCCTTCACTGCTTCTATAATCAATCTGGCCAGGAAGTTGAACTGCTGTAATCTTAAGCTTAATTGTATAGTGTGCTAAAACCAAACACACCTTCAACCAACCTGCAAATATGGAGCCACGAATCCGACCNACCACGATGTCACCCAAAGAAATATGGTACCATAAAAGAATGCAATTGGTCTCGTCAATTCTGTTGTCAAAGCACCGAGAAGGCCAATGGTTGCTAGATTACTTCCTCCAGAAAATCTTCAAAAAAGATTAGACTTTCGTTAACGCAAAACTTTAGAAATAATTGCAGCGCGCAAACAAATTACACATTTCACGAGCAACAAAGATCATAATTCTGAAGGGCAATTGACGAAATTATTTATTACAAAATTCACCAACCAAAAAATTGACTGTGTGCGTTCATAGGAAATATTTGATTACAGTTTGTATTTCGATAAAATCTAAATCAGCGTGGTCGAACTACTTTTGATCTTCCGGCCATATTACAAACACGTGACAACTTGAGGGCCACTTCCAATAAAATGATCTATAAAACAACATATTCACAACATTTAAAACTAAAAATCGAAGGTAAGTGAAGTCGTTATTGAAATTGCTACACAATAGCAAATAGCAATTTCTTACAAATCACTATTAGTGGGATGCTTGTGGTCGAGACTTCCCTGACATAACATTCCTTTATCAATACCAGTGTTATTTGTAGCAGTCGGAGACTATCGACCAGTTATTTGTCTGCCTTTCTATTGTAGATTTTACTTGCTTGATAGTAAAGAAAATGTGTTCTCACGCACATGTGTGCTTCCAAACATCCAGTGCATTTTTAGCGCGGGATCTTGCAGTTTGGGTAATCTATCGTTGCTGACTAATCTCCAGAAGCCTTCTACAGTTTGCAGGAATGTTCAATTAATTTGACTGGGGGGGGCACCTTTGGAAGGCCGCGTTTAGGGGATAAACAGACGGATTTATTTGACGGTGTTGAGTTCATTGGGCCAGATGTACTATTCAAGACAACGAAAGCCGAGGCAATTAGAAAACGCAGAGGTTATCCATACAGGTGCCCCAGCGGAGTGTTAGGGAGGACGGTACCTTCTACTATGATCTTAAAATAATAAATAAAACAAAAACAATAATAGTACACACAAAAGGTACTATCCATTGTTCTTGTGCAAATGCACTTTATCCAGTGCAAGTAATTCAGTGAGTCCAACGTAACTTCACACGCTTTTCAACAAATTTCAGATTTGAAGATTTTTCCTGAATGCTTCCGGGGGCCACGGAAAATGCTGCGGCGGACCACATACGGCTTGCGGGCCTGTAGTTGGAACACAATGATCTAAATGATGAAGAATTACAAGAAGTGCATATAACCAACCCGACCAAAAAAATTCCCATGGCAACAACCGATACAATCGGCATGACAACTGGTGCAAGATGGGACAGTACTTGACTGATGGTGTAAACCGTATGAGCAATGATGACGACAACATTGGCTCCGATATTCACCTTCCACGAACCAAATCGATTGACCATAGCTACCTGTCAACGAAAATGCTTTTGTGGACAAGATTCCCTGTTAGAGTTTTGCATTTTTAAAAACAGTCAAAGACTTTGATGGGATTAATGGTAATTTTTTTTTGATCAGTGGAATAGTCTCCTCAATAATATTTTCGTGTCAACCGCGTTTATTTGAAATAAAATCGTGCTTTCTTTATTACTTCCAAATACTGTAATTTGGTGGAAATCAAATTGTGTCAAGAGGCGCTTGAGCTAAAATTTCAAGACATTTGCCTAAGTTCAAGTGCAGTGTTTTACCCCGATAAAGGTGGCAACAACTTGTGCGGCAAATATCCCAGTTGTCACTGTGGGAGCTGTTTTAGGCGATATTCCAGCTTGCTCCAGTAGAATAGCACTATAGAAAAGAATGTGGTTGATTCCAATCAACATGAAGTTGGAATACAAGGCACACACGGCGATGAGTTGATTTCTGTAAATTAAAAAGTTAAACTGTTGCAGAGCTTATTCTGTCCGTTCTATTTCATGGAACCGGTATTTCATGTAATTCATGAGCTAAAGCTGGTGTTGATCTGCTTCTGAAAAGAAAACAAAGTTGTGCTAGGTTTGTCGAACTTCTCAGAGCTTAATCTCGGCTGTCATTTGTTAAGAAGTTGAAATATTTGCGATAATTTATTTCCTGAAGTAGAATGCCACCAGGTGGTAATATATGGCGGCAATATGCCGTGGCTGGGCAAAATTTCCAAGTGTGATACATAACAATAGCAAGTGCGCCGGTTTAGTTGATTCGAACAAGCTTGAGATGTTGGTACCACGGGCACAACACAAAGAACTGTCAACAACTATTTAATCGAAATATTATTGAGCTCACTATTGTTTTTTCTGAAAAAGTTGCCCGAGGATTAAAATGCCAAGATTCAATCTTTGGCATTGATTCGAGGTGCAACGTTTCAAATAGGTAAATAATTCTCAAAGTAGAAAACTGCGCTATTTTCGTATTTCCATAGGAAAGAAGAAGCTCTGTGTTCGTTACTGTCTGCATATGTAGCAATACAGAAATTACCGAAGTATTTTCCATTTGATTGAATACCACATTTAGAAAACCTGTCTTATGTTTGACACTGTTTTATCATCTCGTTCATTCAACTCAAACTTGATTGAAGCAACAATACAACAAAACAAACAATAAAAACTAACAGTCAATCTAAGCACTTGCCGTCAATCTAAGCACTAAGACTGCCAGCAAATCTTGGCAATCCTAAAAATGCGTCCTCACAAATCCAAACAAAAACAAGGTGTACTCAGAATACAAATTGTAGACGTTAAAGCTGAAAGTCAGATCCACACACCTATATTGCTTAGTTAGAATCATTTCTTTAGTTGTCATTACTGGTTTGTCTTTTATCTCATTTTTCATCAGGTCTAGTTCTTCTTTCTGAGCAAGCTGTGGTAAAAATGATGGATGTAGGAAAGTATTTTGCACCATATGCATGTACATAACCACAAGAGCATACTGAAGATAAAATTTAAACGCATGATTGATGTAAAAACGGTTATAGCAATGGTATCAAAAAACATCAAACGTTCAAGTTTGTCATCAAAACGTGGCATTGATCAAGAAAAAATTGTTTTTGATTTGCAGTGTGAAACTTATGAACTTAAGATTTTTGCAATGGGGCGGATTTTCTCTCAGGAATATTTCAACACTATTTATAAATACATGTTTCAAGAGACTCATCGTACACTATAACGAAGCTAAAATCAGTGGCATTGACTTTGACTTCTGCAAAAATGTACAACTTCTGAAAAACAGTTTAGAATTGAAACGTAAAAAAACAAACAAATTTTTTGAGTTGCAATTTTGAAATAATCCCACGTTGTACTTTTTGAAATAATCCCACGACACTTTTGTAAACCCGAAAATGGGCGACGTAAGCGCAATTTTCCTGCAAAATTATTTAATACACTGAGTGAGAACAAGCTCGCCTTGTTTGGCTGTCTTAACCTTTTCAGAGCAAATTCTGCTTCTTTTTGATTGCCTTGCTTCAGCAAATAGAAAGGGGTGTTTGGAATCCAAATGCTTGCTATGATGTATAAAACTGAAGGAACAGCGCCAATGCAGAAAAGTGCTGGAAGTCTTTCAACAGTCCCAAAAACCTTAAAGCATCAAAAAGGTTTGCAAAACTTTACTTTCCACACATACATAAAATCCCTATTGCAACAACCAAACCTTCTTCTACTTGAACTTATCTGACGATCTTGGATCATGCACAAAAACTTCAGATGCTTATGTTTGCTGCTCTACTAAACCTAGTTTTAGTCAATATTTTGATAGAGTGCAATTGTAGAATAAACGGTTTCGAGCTTCCTGATTTGTGTGACATCAAGGTTTTCTACGATTAGTGTAGTTAACTGGGAAATGTCTGCACCAGGTAAGTAATTAAATTCAGAAATTGCATCGTATTATATTGAGCAAAAGAAATCAATTTCATTCTGCTTACAAACTTTTTTCGTGTTTCAACATAAATTTATTGGGGCAATTATCATCGCTATGTTTGTTGCAAAACTTCGGGGAATCGCCCGACCGGGCTCCTTTTTCACAACTTTGTGATGATTCAGATTGGACACATCTATTTTCAACCAGCCTCTGCAGTAACTTGTCTCCAATGAGGCGACAAATTTGATACAACCTGCAAAATGTTTTAAATAATAGTCACTGAGAGAAAAAGTTTGATGAATGACAGAAACCATTTTCTAATTCATTGAAATCAGTCGACTTTGTGGAGATTAGTTACATAAATTGTTTGCTGTGCAATTATTTAGCACATTTCAAGCAATCACCTTAGGATGAGCAAAGGCCGTTCCCAAAAATAGTCCAAGAGGTACGCCACCAGCTCCTATGCTCTGCCAGGTTTGCTGTTGTGTTTGGGCGCTTATTTCAGCAACAACAAGAGGAACCAAACCTGGAAAGTACATGCACATTATTGCTCATCAACCTATTATAGTATGCTAAGGGCCGGATTTAGGTGATGAGAGGCCCTAGGCTAATCCACTTGTGAGAACCCATCTCTCGATGGCGACCCGGGCAAGAAACAAGTTTGTCGTAATCATGTTCGAATCGGAGGTCTTCCGGAAGCAAATGTGCTGCATTGAAGAAAGTGCTTGTGACATTGTTCGGACAGTTTGGTGCCCTCCTGAGTGATTCAGCTCCCGGGGAATTGTGTCCCCTTTCCACACCTCGTTATGCCCCTGCCCATCTTCCACTCTTATGATGGAAATAAACAAAAGCGCTATGCCGAAAATGATGATAAAGCCGCTCTTAAAGTACGGTCAATTAATAATTTGCAAATCGTTGCTAGAATGCCCCACGATCACTGCGCTTGTTACTGTCTTCGCAAAAGCATTCAATGACACCGAATTGTTGAAATGGTGCTTGGCTGGCGGGAACACGATTATTCAATTCGACAAGCGAACCTACCAAAAACGTCACGGTTAAATTTTTGACAAAACACACAGTCTAGGTTAAGTTTCACATCATTTTCTTATCTGTTCTCAACAGTAGCATCCAAAATATACAGTGTCCTCAAAACCAAACACCATGCACGTATGTGTAACAGCATAAATACGTTAAGGCACAAGGGCGTGAGGACTACGATGCGACTCGCTTACCACGGCAGTAAAAATCTCGCAAAAACGAGCGAAACACGTCAAATAAAATGCACCCAAATGATGCAACTGCCAACATTACGATTCGCGTGTTTGTTACTTTTTCTGACTGCAAAGAATCGAACACAACAACACCGTCGGGCGAAAGGATGTGAGGTTTAGTCTTTCCTTATAATGCTGTCACTATTGAAACACGTCATAGAATCAAGCAAGATTGAATAGAGTACAGTAAACTATTACAAACGTTTTGTCCTGGCCTTCTACATAGCAAAGTCATCTAGGAATTGACTGAAGTCTGTTTTCCTAGGTTTGTCAATTTTAGTGCACCAGATGCTTAGTGTGGTCAACCTGTCCTGGAACATGGTGACTCTTTAATTCATTTTTAATTCTTTTGAATCTTGAAAAATAGCTTTCTCCTGAGCACTTATAGTGACCACCAAGCTAAGAAATAAGGGTCCACGAGCTTGGGGAAACCAAGAACCACTACTTTAAGACATCAGACCAAAACGCGTTTATGTCATTTTCTTGCTGTTTGCACACTCTTTGTCTCCTTGGGTTAGAGTTCTGTGGTTTCCATGGCAAAGTGACTTTTGCTTGTTATTAAAGCTCATCAAAATCTTCTCTGATTTGCTAAGCATAGGAGCAGTAGAAACATGCACAAGTACCCAATAGCAATCTGATTTCTGATCGACTTTAGCACATCGAAAAATACTAAACGAGCTTTACGTAATAGAAACGCAAACAAAATTACTCTCTTGCTCAAACTCAGAAGATGAAACCATGTTTTAATGTAGGCTACTGCTAGCCTTACACATAGATCTCTTATCTGCAGTATAACCCTAAGCCTTGACCAGGTTCATATCAAACACAATTAACCACAAGATTTTTCGCCTGATTCCCACGTAACAATCGACATGATTCACCAAACGCAGGACGCAGCCAACGACGTTATTTGCGTATGGTGACACTATGGACGGCATGCGGCTTGACCAACGGTCATATTGATATTCATGGAAACTCCTTAGAACACCCTGGCGTTGTCAACGCGAAATCTGATCAGGTGAATAAAACTAAATTTCATGACATAAAGTGTTGACGTATATTTATGGAACTGATCATNCACAGGCAATTGATTCCATGCGTACCACAGTTTATGGAGGCACCTGTGTCTTGAGACCCTAGGCTTAAGCCTACATAGCTTATTGGTAAATCCGACCCTGAGTATGTTCTACAAAATCACTGGCATGCACTGCAGAAACAAAAATGCAATTTTACGATTTTTTCCCAAGAAATGATTAAATCGCATTTATGAGCACAATTTTTACATAACACGCATTCATCCGGAGCGATTTACATTAATAGCTATCATAGAAATAAAAAAAATCAAAACTGTGTTTCCCATAATATCACTGACCTTCTCAAGTTGGTCAATGCAACAAGATTTTTCAATCTTGTAGTTTAGCTAGTATAAATACTCAAGGATTCGGTGCAAAATATTTTCATTGAACACAAAAATGTTTGGAATGCGGAGACACGACTTTCAAGAATTTTTTTTGACGGAAGAGGGATGTGAGGCAAGATAATGGTTGTAGGAGGTCGACGTTAAGGTTCTTTCTTTGTGCCAACATTTCCCTCGCAAACCACATTTGTGCGAAACATAGAATACTTGGTATTTCCCAAATGCGTATTAAATCAAGATGTACCAGCATGGGACAAAAACAGAATTTTACTGGATTTCTTGATTGTCGATAAAAATAGGCTTCAAATACAAAGCATATCCCTATCCTCTTAGGAGGTTGCGTGCCTATCACACCAAAATATCTAGAAATGTAATTACTCACTGTACCACATTCCCATTGGAATTCCATTCAAAAACCTTGCAGCCATGATCACCTCCGGTGACCACGTCAACATTCCTACTAAAGCCAAAATGACAGCGGCCAGGATGTTGAGAAAATGACAAGCTTGCATAATACTTTTTCTTGCAAAGGTACCCAAGAGAGACTTGAGCGATAAAGCCCCTACCATGCCGCCAACAAGTACAAAGGTTGAAGTCAGCGTTAAGTACAGTATCCATGTGTCGTCTGGTAAAGACATGCCATGTCTATTCTGAAATTCAAAAGCAGTTGTTATTTTCAGATAAAGAGTTTGGCCTCGACGCTAAAATAATTTGAAAAGAACGATGCAAGATTTACTGAGTCTTATAGAGTACGAAACCATCAGGTATCTGAGGGTAACACGCAAACTGAACCTCCGTAAGAATGTAGAACAATATCTTTGGGTGCATGAATGCACCAGGTAAGGCTCGGTAGATTTATTCGCTTTCGTGACATTGAACGTAATTATATTGTTCCTAACGTAATTATATTGAAAAGTCATTTTTAAAATGCGGAAGCATTAAGTACTTCTGAAGAGTAAACTTTTGTCGCATCACAAATGGTGCTAAAAGCAGTTGCCGCTCAAGGGTTTTTGGATGAACCTTATCTCACAGAACATGTTTTTGTTTGTGATAGTAGTACATTTAGTCTGTTTACAAATTGTACCCTCAACAAATGGAAAATGATCTCCTACATAAAAGAGAATTATACGTTTCAAACTAGAAATAAAGTAAAGGAGTGTATTGATTTATGTGTGAACACAAAATTTGATGAATGTTGTCCACCTCTCCCGCGGATTTTTCCTGTTGTGAACGCTTAATTATTCGTTGCACTGACAAATTAAGCATAGCCAAGGAAGCGGGCTTTACGGTTTGAAAGATTGAGACGGACAGGCAGAATGGCAAACTCTTTATACAATTTTCTGCTTGTCAAGCTGATCTGAACGAAGTAGCATTTTTTATAATGGTTTCATACATACCGTGTACGTAGAATTGTACATGTGTCGTAAAATTGGAACGACAGGACTGAAATAACTAAGCATGTACCCAAGTGCAAAGAAAGCTGGAAAACCGGTGGCCAGAAGACAAAAAACTCCGAATCGAGAATTCATCTGAAAAAGCATGAAAACATATTAAACCTTAGGGAATCTCGTTCGTAGTGATTGCAATTAAAATTGATACATTGGAATTTTCACTGAAAATGTTGGATATTTATTCACAGCACGTTTCTGTAAAGCTAACAATTGTTTTGAAGCTTCATGCAACAGCATTTTCCTGTAATAAACAAACGCGAATCAAACAAAACTAGTAAGAACAATTACGTTCAATTACACACTTTGCTTCTCTGAAGACCAAAACGTCTCTTTCACTATTTAGAAGAACAGCAGATTAAAATTTAATGGAGCTCAGGTTTGTTGTTACATGCAACAAGCCACAAAAAATGTCTTACTGCAGCTTGTTCCATGGCGATGTGATATGGAAGAGAATTTTCAAATATCAAAACTTTCTCAAAGACATCCACAAAAAAATTTCTAGAATGAGATAATACCTTTTCTGGTAGCAAAAAAGTCTTTTGTTAAATGTTTGTTTATTCAAACCACATGGACATATCTATTTATCTCTATTGATAGCTTTCTCGAATGAGATGAAATTCCAGGAGATGATTTTCGATCTTTCCTTAGGTATTCTGATCACTTGGCCTAACCATCGCAGCTGCGATCTCTATTTGGCAGAGAAGTTGCTCGATATTCAGCACCTTACGAATGTCACAAGTGCGCATTTTGTCGCAAAGTGTCACGTCGTGAACTTTTCCCCAAAATCCAATTCTCCTGCTTCTGACTGAGATAGCAATCTTTCAGTCATTGTCCAATCCCTAAGATTNATGACCATAGGTGAGGATACGGACAAAGACCGATTTGAAAACTGACACCTTTGCGGTGTTTCAAAGCTCCCGTTTTGTGATAACATATCGATAAAGGTTATCTTAAACTGGGTTAGCTTTATTAATCCCTGTATCCATCTCCTTGGTCCACTATCTGTCACTCGTGAATGCCACTCCAAGGTAGCCAACTTGAACCTATCGAACTGCTGCAGCGCATTGCCCTTGAGACCTAATTTCAATATATACTGGCTTGGTTTCTGGAGAGACAAACGTACCTCTGCCATTCAATGCTAATTGTCATTCTCGCTTTGTCGCACACTAATGCAAACCGATTGAGTGCATCTTGACCATCATGTTCAAAAGGTACAAGCAGTATTAAACGGTCCTGATAAACAAAAATAATGATCCTGCTGCTTCCAACAGTGACACCCTCGTTGATTCGGTTGTTACTTTTTATCCCAGTGGTTCTTAACCTTTTGTCACTACGCCCCCCCTAAGAAATTTTCCTTTGCTTCACGCCACGCTGTCTTTAATAAGTTGTAAAAACAAGTGCATTTCTAGGTAAATTGTTCCATTTTAAGGTTTTCTAACAGACATGAAGTCCACAGAATACAAACACACACAGTCTGCACAATGCAGATTGATAAGAGCAGACACAACAGAACGATTAAGCAGCGAGTTTGGAGGTGATGCAGCAGGGTTACAAACACTTTCTTATCACTATTGTTTCTTATCACCTAAACTTTGTATCAGTGCAACCAGTCGGAGCATATTGAAAGAGACAACTGTGCTGTGTATATGGCAACGAAAACTTTGCCAGACACCAACCAATTGAACGTTTTATATTAGATTGCGTTTAGTATCTCCATGGGAATGATTACGCCACTACCCAAAATAAAGGAAAACATTGAGATGCTTGGCCATATATCTTTTGACTAGCTTGTGCAGCATAGTAATTATCAAAAATTTTCATGTATGTCAGCATAAATCAAATATATTCAGCATGTTTGAAGCAGTAAGACAGAAGCACTCTGATCAACTTCTCAAATAATTCCAATTGTCTTAAGTGAGAAAATTGGACAGTGGAAAGTGTTTAGAAATCAAAAGATCGGCTTCATTTTGCGAATGACCAACTTGTGAAAGTGACAATTACAATTTACACATAACATGATGGTATGATTGCTAGCGTTTGCATATGAAACAATGTTAAAAAGTCAGAATGGAGATTCGTAGCCACGTTATAGCCATACCGCCTTTGAATTCAGTGGCTGCATCTTAACCAACATTCAGCAAACTTGCTGTTTTCACTGTTTGTGAAGCTCTTTTAATTAAAAAAACTTTAAGTAATACGTCATCACCTTCCCAAACTATAATTTGTCTGCATGCCTGCATGGACGGAACTTCATTAGAGCATTGGAATGACTCAACACCTTTAAACGATGTCTGGTAACTTCGCAATTAACCGATGTCTGATAATTTCGCAAACGCGCGGGCCCAACTACGAAAATGTTTGTCCAATACATGATACGAGCATATAACGCTGTAGTTATTTTAGGGGTACGTTTCAAGTTCTAACATTTCTGTCTGAGCATGTTTTAACTAGTTCTCTCAAGGCAGACACACTGCGTTTTTGAGGATTATCTTATTTCTACGTATTTGTATTACTGTTGCTTTCCATAGCGTTATGGTAAAAATAGTCAAACAGAATTTTAAAGACAACGCACAAACAACATCCACGAAATCATTTCTGATTTTGTCATATCTTCAATAGTACAATTAACAAAGCAACATTGCTGCTGGTCAACAGATTGGATTGGTCGCTGCTCAAGAGTGAACATCCTAATGACACAACGCAAAACCTAAAACCAAGCAACGGATATTAAAAACGTGCTTTTATGTATTTTTTTCTAGTAGGTGACGAATGTGCATCATTGTGGAATCTAATAGAACCACAGTCGCGTGTGAGTAAAATGGATCATCAAGTAAGGAACATCAGTTTGAAAAGCACATTTTCCTTTATGTCAATTTGTCAGTTCTCCAGCATTAACTTAATATCGTTCATTTCTTTTTCGTCGGGCATGTCTTGCTATTCAATCCTTCGACGAGAAGGTACAGTATGCGTTTGATGGCCCTGGGCTCAGTTTGAATATGAGTGCGACTCGTTTTGGATGCACCACTTGGTGTCAAAGTGTTGAATATATCCCAATTTCAGTTAATCTCTGTGCCTGCGTGTTGACAAATGCCATTCCTTTTTAAAAAAGTAGTTATGCCTGTGGTGGGTCAGTTCCTCTTTTGTCACTTCGACGCAGATCTCAACACCTTCGAAAAGTTTCGTTAGCTTCGGTTTTTGCAAATACTCTCTTTCACATTGTAATCAATTTTTCTCTCCTGCTCATAAATAAATTTTGACTAGATCCCTGAATAACTTCCAAAACTGAATACAAATTTAGTTAGTCGCTATAATTTAGGCGTCAATTATCGCCAGATTTGGCGGTTTGGCATTGTGACGTCGCAAGGCGGTCCCAACGATGTTTTGGGGGCTTGTGAAAAATTGTGAAATGCCAATTTTTTTTTGTTTTTTATTAAGAAACAAGTCAAAAATTCGCTTCTTTTGAGGCTTTGATTGACTCTCTGACGGAATCTGTCGTCAAGTTATGGCCGAATTCGGCCCTTTGGGAGATCTTGAAAGGCATTGTATTGGCTTAAAGTGCCGAGTTTCGCCCACAACGTGCCGACTGATTGCACTTGGGAGTCAATCAAGGCTTCAAAAGAAGCGAATTTTCGTCTGGTTTCTTTTCTGTGCAAAAACGAGCAAACCAGGACTTGAAATTTTCACAGTCCCTGATACTTCATTTGGGCTACCTTGTGAAGTTACACTGACCCCAAATACTTCAAAGACAATACTGCCCATTTATTCAAATGTACAAGACTTTGTTCATCGTCTCATACTTCGATTAGACCTCTAGCNCTTTCAGCTGGAGAGTTATAGCTGAAACTGCTCGAGGCACTAAGCTGCTCGAGACACCAAATGGTTAACATCTCAAGCGTTTAGTTGCGGCTTTACATGGGAGATTCGAACACGCAACGGCCGGAACACCATGTCCGCTTGTGCAACGGCAAACAACCGCAGAGATTCGCCTCTCGACCAGGTTCACTCTATTGTTGCTTGTGAGCAGTTGCGTTTTTGAAGCACTTCCGATTGCGCGTTGTAGGCATGTGATGCGTTGCGCTGTCACAAGAGCAAAAGGAATCCGCAGAAGCGTTGCATCAAGTTGAGATAAAAGAAAAAAAGACTCCTTGACGCATATCACATTGCAAATCAATAACACGGCAGTCCGGTATTCCAGAACATACTTGCAAGAGTATGGCACTTTGTTTAAGATAAAAAGTCAGGTGCGTTCTCGAACCTACTTTGGCGCCGAGCGTGCTAAATGTGTTGCATGGAGATATACCGTAAGATAATAACAAAAATTGAAAATGAAACATCGTGTCTAATTCGTTAATAGCGCTTCAACAAGAGCGTAAATGATACGCGATAATGTTAAGAGCCTATCAGTGCTTCTCTTTATGCTAATACACTATAAATAGCTGTTCTGTCTCTTCGTCATTAATTGATATTTTGGGATCGCCTGCACGAGACATTTCAAGTGACGTTGTCAGTCATTACCCACCAATAACCGCTTGTGCTAGAGAGCTAGTGTACACTAATCGAACCATCAAAAGAATGCAGAAAGATTTTTTATAATTGGGCACTTTGTATTTTCTGGGTTTTAATATTTTGTGGGACAGTGTGACGTCACGTGGCGGTCCCGATGACACCTTCCAAAATGCTTCAAGTGCCAATCTAGCCATTTTTCAGAATAAACAAGAAGAAAATCCACATTATTTTACGCCATGTTTGGCCCCCAATCGTAATGAGTGGAAAGTTATGGCGGAAAATCGGAGTTTTTTGAAAATCTTGAAGTCCACTGTAGTGGTCAGTGACTGTAAAATGCAGATTTTAGTCATACGAATGATTTTAGTCATATGCCACTGTAAAATGTCAAATGCAGATTTTAGTCATACGTCACTGTAAAATGCAGATTTTAGTCAAACGAATCTCTGCCGGACAGAGCAACGAGAACGACTGAAAGAAAAAAAATAACAACGAAGCTGTGGAAAGTTCACGTTGTTTGTTTATTATTTCTTGCTGTCAGAGAATTAACGTGCATCTCCATCAGGTTTCTGAAACCGTGCTCAACGACTGATCGCTGGCTGCTTAGTAACTGATCGATTTTGCGACAAATGTCTGCTCTGCTTTCTTTTTTAATCCCTAAAGCAAAATTTGTAATACCAAACCCTGCAGACCCGCAAATGCAAGGGAGATTTCAGCGTGCAAATAGACGAAAAAGCTGCCAAATATATTCAAAATTTTATGCGTGCTGTCAGTCCATGACACTGGCGAAAGGTTTAATGATTGCAACAGGTATCGTTGCTTGTGTCAACAATGTCTAAAGCGAACAAAGTTAGCTTTTAAGAATTTCATTTTTTCAACCAATGCTTGTTTCGCAAATCAAGACAACCCTTGATTAGCAGCAAGTTTGCATATACGCTTACAGGCCAGTGTTCTTTGGTGTTTCAAGAGACCGAAACGATCTTTCAAAATACATTAGAAACTAGCTTTATTACCGCCATCAAATCACACTAAAACCTTGCTTTGCTTTCACCTCGGCATTCAGATAAAATAGTTGCGGTCTCGCAAAATGTCGTTGAAGTAAAGAATGTCAGACCTCAACAAAGCCCTGTTTGAGACGGTGAAGCAAAATATGTACAACAATGAAGTAGCTGTTTCAGAAATATTGATTGAAAAATTGTCATTTTCTTAGAGCAGGGAGATGGTTCTTAAATTCTGTTTGTTCTATGGAAAATTTTACCTCATGCTGAAATATCTGACATCCTCGAATTGATTTATGCAATGTTATTTCACTTCACCTAAATTATTTGCTTAGTTGATAACTTGAAAAGCACCTGATGCCTATTTTTATGCTTGGCAACTGCTCAAAAAAGAATATCGTTAAGAGGGCGTAGCATTAATTGTGATAATTGCTCCGAGATGCATAATATCACTACTCGTTTATGACATGTCAACGCTGGCGTTTTTGTGACAACTGCAATCATTTTCGTCTGACTGCAGTTGATAAATCATGCACACCGCAAGTGTGTTTTTCAAGCGCAGATGAACATGAAGTTCAAGATGTTTCCAAGAAATGCTTAAGAAATAGCTTTCGGCGTTAAATTTTCAAGCTAGGTAAGTGGAAAGTTTTTGAACTCAACTCATTTGTGATTTGTATGCAATCAGCACAAAAATTTAGTTTTATGGGCTTGTAGATGCGCTTTCTTTGACTCGCCATGTTGAAACTTCTTACCAAAACGTTTACAAGTAAACGGTTGATTTTTCAGGTGAATGGCTTGATGAGTAGGATAAAGCGAAACCTCTTNGTTCAATTGCATTTGTTGAATATATTTCTCCAGGGCAAATCGCGATAACTCAACATATTCCCGTTGCTTGTTAATACCTAAAAAAACTACTTACAATAGATCTCATTTTACAGCACTATGGAGTGAGATCTTCTACAAGAACGAAGCATAATTTCAGAGTAAGGAGTTTCCAAATCAACAAAAAATCTATTATATCCTTATGAGCACCACTTTTTCTCCTTTGCAATTACTTTGAGACTTTTGTTCGCGTCTGTGATTCAGGTTCACGACCCATATCGCAGGCGTTAATAAAAGAAATCAAGAACACAAAGTGAGAACCCATCAGAGTGTGGGTGTTAATTGGTATGGATGGATAATATAAAAAACATGCACTGAATCAATGTACTTGCAATAGCATAAGAAAAGCTGTGGCATATCTGACATTTCTGTGGGAACGATGGACACTACAGATTCTGTGGTGTAGAACAAATAGTGTTGTAGAGAAAATGATTGCAAGTTGCTAGTGGCGCTTTCTACAGATTTTTTCAAAACCAATGCCTCATCTTTCTTTCAGTGCGAACGCTACTCCAATATTGTGAGGTACTGCCTGCGAAGTACGCGTTAGTTGTAAAAAGAAAAGGATTCGCTGACTTGTGCATGTTTATTGCGAGCAGACATGCAACAGTTTCGGGCCCGCTGAGGCGCTGAGATTTGTTGTCGTTCGACATGTTGATATTTTTCCTCCTCTTTTGTTTCCGGAAATAAACTTTTTTTCGTCCTTGAATCCGCTTCGTCATCACTGTTGCCCTTTGGTGCAGTTCACTCTGAAAGCGCAGACGTGCGTCGCTGCTCACTAGTTTAATTCA
>JGI24159J19872_10005018_pt1 | contig 17033 bp, 5 predicted proteins | sample Ectturendosymbi4_FD_19872 | JGI IMG/M metagenome (IMG submission 19872) | reverse complement strand
AACTAATTCAGCATGTAGACCAGCAAGAAACGGTACACCAAGTTCATGCCAGTTAACATCAATATCAAGCTTAAAGAGGTCGTTTGATGATTTAACAAAGAACCATTCATTTTTGTATGAAACTTTCAGGAGACCATTTGTTACGTAGACAGATTCAACATTTTCATGCTTTCTGATATAATTGTAGAGCTTATATCTAGTTGGTGTCAAGTCTTCACAGATACTGATTTTTGTACCTTTCAGTTTCTTTCTGTTTTTAATGAATTCTTGTCTTTTTCTGTAGGAAACAAATCGTGCAATAATGCCTCTTGGGTTAGCTTTTGCTGTTTTAGGCTTCTTTCCTAGTCTGTGAACTCGTTGCAGATCATGTGTTGCATCAATGGGAATATCAAGTTTTGCAGCTATTTCCAGAAGCTTTCTTTCTCCATCATCTTCTTCACTTGCGAAGTCCTCAGGAATTCCATAAATACGAATGTTTTCTTTACGACCGTATTGATCCAATTCATCTGTTTTATGATACTCTTGATCCAAAAAGCACTTAAGTTTTTTATTTTCATGTTTGAGATTGGAGTTTTCCATTTCTAGAGTGTGCACTCTTTGTTGAAACATGTTTAACTTCTGAAGAATATCGTTCACACAGTTCTTAACATCCATTGTTCCAGCATGTAAATTCTCCAGAGTGATGACATCTAACTTTCTTAACATGTTTGGCTAGGGCAAGTCAGACTTTTCTCAGTATCACAGGATCAAGAATCAGTAAATAACAAGATATTAATGAAACACTACCATTAACTTTAATCAACCCTATCATAACCTTATTCAAATAGAATCTAGTGTTGCCACTGCTAGGGTTTTTTCACTATATCTGGAGTTTTTCTGTTTTATCTGGAGTTCTGGGGTTTTTATTGAAATGCTGGTTTTTTTTGACTCTGGTGGTCAAAGTTTGGAAATGTATGTTGTATTACTGTATTTTCCATTCAAGAATACAGTAGTCTGACAGGCGTAATAGCCCATGTGCAGTAGCCAGACAGACGAGTAGTGCTTGGCTTAACGAAATAGTTTGAAATATAATGGTTTACAGATCAAGCACTGATGAGGCATAGGTCAGCACTCCTTATCTATTGCTGTTATGTCAAGGGCTACTTGTGCATTGTTTTGGAATGTTTTTTGTGTTTTGAAGATGCTGTGGTTGAGAATCTGTTCATTGTTTCAAAGGCGCATTGTATTAATTGTGATATGAATGTAAATTTTTGAATCTTAAATTAGTAGTCAAATGTTGCAATGAATGCAATGGTTAGGTTGAAAAGATAACTGTAAGGCCTTGAATGTATCATGTGCATGTTTCAATTTGTGCATTTAAGTGAAAGTAAAGGAAAATATTAAGGCNGTGTCTAATTTGCTGCCAAGGTGGCAACAGGAAAAGGCTTGGTTATTGGTAGAAAGGAAGTAAATATNACTAAANGATTAACCTACAACCTACAACCTAACCCTAACCTTAACCCTAACCATGGCTAAGCTAACCATAATCCTAACCCTAACCTAATACCAAGCTAACCTAATGCTAAGCTAACCTAATGCTAAGCTAACCTAATGCTAAGCTAACCTAACACTAAGCTAACCTAACACTAAGCTAACCTAACACTAAGCTAACCTAACCCTAAGCTAACCTAACCCTAATTCTAACATAACAACACTAATCCCTAAAGGTAACACCTAAGCGAAGCCTGGAAAAAAAGCAAAGAAAAAAACAAAACAAAAAGTCGGCAAGGCAAGAGTTGAACCGCTAACCATTGGCATAGCAACCGTAGCACCTAACCATTACACCACGAGCAGGACAGCATTTTCCTGACAAAGTGACCTTTTTCTTTGTATTGCGTCATATCACCAGACCGAATCTTAACTGGCGGCACAATAGCTCTAGCTGATCTGTTGCCGCCAGAATTATGGTGGTAAAATGGACACTACCAAATATTAAACGTTTTTTCAGAAAATATCTAACTAGCCTTTGTTATGTTACTTCATATACATTTGATTGATTTGATGCTGGCGTATTTGTAAATTGTCAGTATGTTTAATAATAGACTTGAACTTGTTAAAAATAGGATGCAAATAATACATATTACCCTAATTTTTATGTGCAAGTACTGGTAGCATGCATTTCAAGTTCGGTTTTGACTTTGTTAAACGTTTTGTATGTCTTGGGTTTTTTATTTTCTGTTTTTTTTCAAGGTCCATTCTGGGGTTTTTGTTCATAACAGAGTGGCAACACTGCTCAATGCTGATCTCTGCTGCACAGCAAATGGTTGTGTATATTTTGCCATCAATGCCAAAAGCTCTGTTGGAATTATTTTGCTATTCGAACTGTATCCACCTTTGTTCATATATAATGCTGAGTTAGGATTAAATAGTACCAAGGTGAACGTAGTCGAGTGTTTAATGTCAATGCTTGGTGTTCGACTGTTCAGTGGTTCTAATATCACCATTTGCTTTGGCTTAGCTACAGTACCAACTTCAATCGATGATGTCATCACCTGGGAAGATGGAGAGGGCGAATTGTACACTAAACCCGATTACAACTGTGATGGGAGCACTTTTTATGTACTTTTTCCAAACGTTTCGTCTTTGGGGCTTAGGGTTGCCGTTCAGGTGAGGCCAAAAATATATCAGTAACTTCCTGAGGGTCACACATTGAATGACTTACTTCCATTTTGCAATAGTGTCAACCATGGGCACAATTTTGCTGTAAAATGTGGGGGGCAGTTTTAGTGTGAAATCAATGAAGTCATGAGGTCGATGCAGAAGTAAAGTTTCATAAAAACAGATTTCCAATCTTGTTTAAAGAGGTGTTTTAAAGCAAAACTAATCATGCTAATACATCAATTGGGTTTTATCAGAGCTGTCAGTTGGAGTGCACAAAATGCTGAATCGCATTGGTCGCATGTCCATATCACTCTTATTGTAGAACACATACATTTTCATGCATTTTATAAGACATGTGGTTTACAGCGCGATTTGATGTCTTGTTCAAGTTGCTTAACGTTACAAAGACGATAAATATTTTTCTTGCACATTTCCGCTCTTTGTAAAAGCCGCAAATCTTTTCAATGCTGCTGCGCATCATGCCTGCAGCCCCACCCCTACCAAAATCTCCACTGATATCCTCTTACCAAGTGGTGGATGCATCCTTTTAATCTCCCCTTGTTGACTCCTGCATACATACCCATCTAGCCTACAATGTAATTTCCGAATACCTGATCATTTGGTGACTGTTGCCTTGTGACTTTTTTATGTGATGCAACTTAGCTCAGTCTTTTCACAATCAATTTTTCAGGTTGAACATCAGATTTTAATGGAGGAAGTTAATGTCAAAAGTGTTATTCTAAGCGTTCTACTTGCATAAAGACACGAAAATAGATTAAAATGGTGAAATGGTAAAAATGTACAAGTTCCACATGATTAACACGAAAAGAATGCCCAGCAAAATTAGGTGTGATCAGGTATAAAAATGTACAAGTTTCACCTGATTAGCATGAAAAAAATGCCCAGCAAAACTAGGTGTGATCAGGTAGCCTATTAAATTTTGGGGAGAAATACATTTTTACTGGGACAAGATTTTAGTATTTACTAAGGTTTAAACAAATTTGTCTGGGCACAAGAACATTTTGGGGGCACAAAAAAATTAGGGAACACTGCCCCTGAATGCTCCCCTCGGCTACGGGCATGCCTGTAAAGCACAATTTTTGCACTTGGATGAAAATATTGCTGCATTTTGTTTTTGGTTCAACTCAAGTAAATCAGATGACTTACGACACAATGCATTCAGCTTAAGCACAGTGTCAGGGTCAGGAAAAAATATATTTTGGTTTTGTTGATCACCATTGTTGCGACATTACAAGAAGTGAGGATAATTGTAAATTTTATCTTTGATTTCTAGTCAAGCCCTTATGTTTTGAGCTATAGATCAATATATAGCTAGGTAATTAGTTCTCCAACGTTTTGACTGAAATCCTATTTAGTAAGGGTTGAAGACAGGTTTTTGCAAAACTGCCTAAGTCTCCACAATAGTGCTGCTTTTGTCTTCGGCAAAAGCTTTGCAGATATTTGTTTGAAAATGTAACTTTCTAACTTTATATACACTTAGATTTTCCAGATGTCCTGTTTTAACTGGGACAGGCCTGGTTTAAAGGCTTTGTCCCGGCGTCCCGCTTGGTCAACCAAAAGGACCCGGTTAGGCAGTCACTGAGTCAGTCAGGCAGCATAGCCCTACATGAATATTAGCATGCTATGATTAGTCTGTTTAACCAACTTGCTGAAGAATGATGCGTGATCTTGTTTTGTTGGTTTAGATGTAAAGGTAATTGATATGTCATTGTAATGGGTAGCTGATCTGGTAATGGGTTGATTGTTAGTGCATTGGCTAGTTCAGTAAAGTTGGCTAGAAGGAGGGGGTGTAATTTTTGCAATTATAGGTTATTGAAAGGATTTATTTCGTACCGGAACTTGTTTGATTTCCTTCTGAGGCTCATTGTTCTGAAGGGTTTCGGTTTTCAATCACAAGGGTCTCGGTTTTCAATGACTATTCATATTTCATCACAAAAAATTTTTTGAAAAGTTGTTTCAGACACAGGCTTTCTAACATGTTTCTATGGCAACTAAATTTTTTTAAAAAGTGGCTATAATTCTTTTTTCTTATAATATCATAGTAAAATTAACACCATATTTGAAATCAACATGTCCTCAAATTGTGGAATTGACCCTTTGATCACATCTCTAGCGTCAGTGACTAAAAAAAACAGCAGTTTGTTTTTTTGGTGCAGTCCATGCTACTTAGTGGTGACCAAAACTTTAAACACCCATATCTCAAAAACTGGTTGATCAAGTTAAAATTTTTTTCATTCTGCTTAGAATTTTGCAAAAAATAACATAGCTGAAAATAGTGAAAATCTGAGAGTTTGGGTTACAAAATATTTGTTGAATTATAATGGAATGACCCAAATGCTATTAGACAAATTAGCATTTTTGGCCAAGCCAGAAATTATATTGATCTAAAATTAAAGCACTGAAGCTTTTAGCAAATTAGATTAGAATTCTATACTATGATTTTGCTCTAATTCAATGAATCAGAAAACTAGAATTATCTAGTTGTCCAAGTTTGAGCTGAGTCATATGAAACAATCAATCTATCAGTCAAACTTTGCTAATGGCATTTGGGTGGCATTTGGCATTTGGGTCATTCCAAATTTTGCAAAACAAATTTTGCTGCGTGTGCCTTTAGCTTACTGTGTAAGAAAACTATCAAACCAATTAATGGGAAAGAACCAGTCACAGACTTCACACAAAAAGAGAGCATGCAGGAAAAACATGGTAACAGAAAATATTTACAGAAACAATAGATAAAGGACGGAGAATAATACAATTAAGAAAAGTATATAATATAATTTTGAAAAAAGTATATAAAACAATTGTTTTATAGTACATACACAATACGCATCACAGATGATGGTGGGCAAGCAACGGGTGAAGTGTTGAGGCATGTACAGATGGGCAGGTGAAGCAAACACATAGGTGAAAGAAGTGAACAACAATTAAGAGTCGTGAGACAGAGAGCAATGCAATTAGAAACATAACATTTCATTACAAAAACAGAAAACAATGTTTATACATATAAATCATGAAGAAATAACGATTTATGCACGGACCATAATGGGGTGAATTTCGTGTATGAGTTATGTCCAACCAGATGCATAGTGTCACCAAATGATTACTGTGTATTATGCCTAGGTGTTCTGCACAATTTTTTTCATTTTTTGTTCATGTATTTTAATTTATCATTTAAATGTGCAGATCAAAACCCACTGTGGTTTTCATCCTGGCTGGGCACTACCAAAAAAATTTCCACTCTCCAGCAAATTTTTGAGAAATCTTGGGACTTTGCCAAAGATGTCTACCATGTTTTGTTGACCTCAAAAAAGCATACCGGGGTTCCTCATAACCTTTGAGGAGCGTTGCGGGAGTACGATGTTGATGGCTGCCTGAGACTGGTTGTCAAGTCACTGTATTACTGCTCAGAAGTTTGTGTCCATGTTTTTGGAGTTATATCACAACCATTCACTATGAATGTCAGACTCAGACAAGCGTGTGTGTTGTCATCACTCTTTTCCATAGGCTGTGTGAATTGGATAGATAATCACAACCAAGTCAACAAGGGTAGTAACTTCTTTGGTAATTTATTGTGTGACCAGTAGTCTGCAGTTGCACTCAAAAGTTTGAGAGTACTTACCTAAAAATTTGGACTTTTACAACAAATTTGTAAAATTGTCTCAAATGTTATATCACATTGCTTTATATGTTGCAAAAACATTGTTGCATAATAGGTGCTTCTATTTCAACCTTTGAGAATGAACTTTTTGATGAGCTGCTTCTCTAGGAAACAAAAATATTCAAATTTTTACAAGTTTTGTTGCTTTTACATATGGGCGAAAGAGGGGGTTATCAGTTGTGGAAAGGTAAAAAATTGTCACATTGCATGAAGAGTGGTACTCAAAAAGGCAAATACCTGAAAAAATGAAGTTCAGCAAGAATGCAATCCATCTGGCAGTTGTCAAATTCAAAAAGTTAGTGACTTTCAGGACTTGCACAGTTCTGGTAGACCCAAGGTTACCATGGCCAGAGATGATCCCATGATAAAAAGGTTGGTAGTATACTTACCCATGACTTAAAGCAAGAAAACTCAATTAGTTTTGTTGCACACGGCCTGGCCAATATTTGGGTTTTACCAATATATCGGTATCAGCCAAAACGGCCAATTTTATCAGCTTCAGTAGGTGTTGACAAAACACAGACAATTTGCACAAGAAAACAAAACGAACCAAGTCAAGACAGTTATCTTGCAGCAACGCTAGCAGGTACAGTTTCATAAACAGCAGACAAGATAAACCATGAAGCATGCGTCAGCTGTCGTAGCTGAAACAAAAGCATCATCATTAATCAGATCAAATAAAAATCATAGCAAAATATTGAAATTGCTACAATTTGAAAAATTTTAGCTCTTGAATCCTGATTTTTGAAGTTTTTGAAAAAAGGTAAGGCATAGAATACATTATATATTTGATAATGACACAGAAAACAAGATTTAAAAATTTTGGAAATATCTATTGTCATTATTGGCTATCAGTCCATGAACAGCCATTATATCAGTACCGGCCTCAAAAAAGCCATATCAGTCGATCTCTAGTCAGTACATATATCATGAAATGTCATTTGAGTGAGGAATTTGAAGTCAAGAGTCTACAAACCTGCCAGAACACCTAGGGTTACACCTTCCATCACAGCTAAAAGATATGACTTTGCAAAAGCTCACTTTGACCGCTGAAAAGTGGAAGAAGGTATTATTTTCCAACAAGTCAACTGTTCAACAGTTAACATCTTGCAAGCATCTTGTTAAAAGACCAGTTGGTGCCATATATCTGTGTAACGATCCAGACTGAAACATTCCACAGGCATCATGGTCTGGGGAGCAATGTCTCCAAATGGTACATATGGTCTATTTCCTCCAGCCAGGTACCACCATGAATAGCACCAGATATCTAGATCTCTTCAAGAACAAAATAGATGTTCACATGGTGGTGCATGATTGCAATGTTTTCATGCATGATAGCACTCCATTCCATAGGTCAAAACCAGTTAAAAATTTTTTGCAGGAGAAAAATGTTGATGTACTGGATTGGCCAGCAAGCAGTGCAGGTTTAGATGCGATAAAGAATTTATTTACAGCAAGTGTTGAAAAATAAAGTGGCAGATCAACATCCTACCAGAATGGAATCACTGAAGACAGCAATGAAATTGTGTTGACTCAAAAAATTACCTCACAATACTGCAATTTTGCAGATAGCATATCGTGCAAAATGTTGAAAACAATGAAGTTGTTTACATTCTTTAAAACTTTGTGGTTTGCTATGTCTTTGATAGTTAAAAATTAAAAAATACACAGATATGATTAAATGGAGAGGACATTCTTTAAAAACCTTGTGTTTACATTCTTTAAAACCTTTTGCATTCTTTAAAACCTTGTGGTGTGCTATGTCTTTGATAGTTAAAAATCAATAAATACACAGATATGATTAAATGGAGAGGACAGACTATGAACAAATTATGAAAAGTCAAAATGCAATTGGATTGAAAAATCTTAAAGGTCGGTTTACATTAGAGAGTTTTTGTACGAAAAACCACATGGTAAACTTCTTTAATTCAAGGTCTTCGTATGTGCAGCTACATTTCATTACAAAATTGTGCAAATTCAAGCAGATCCGATTGTGCGAAGAGCGAAAATTTTGTATAGAAATGAGCTGTTGAACAAGAGCATCTAGTGACTCATCCCTTGCAAGCTCAGTCAAATAAGAATTACTGTACAGTCACCGTTGGAAACTAGAATGTTGTTACAGCTCAAGTTCTTGGACGAAATTTAGTCAGGGTATAGTCACTCGCATAAATCGTAGTTAGGTGTTCGCAGTGAACTGTTGAAAATAATTGTAGTATGTCACCTGTGCAGCAAGACTGGTTTGTTTGGCCAGATATGGAGATTGATTAATATGGACTTGTGAAATTTTGGCAGGTCTAGTTTTGTCACGGATAGTTATGAGCAGTTAAGAATGAATGGAGTGCTCTTCATGCACATCATATGACTAATTGCAAATTATAACCTATCCCCATACATTTACTTCAACATCTCGTTTGCCTTGCATTTACACCCAAGACATGAAAGTTACAATCTTGGCATTATTCGTTCATGTTTATTTGAGAAAGTATTGTCATCCACCACAACAATTGTCATCCACAAGTAATACACATTTCTTTCGTGCAGTGTAAATGGGCAAATGGAGCACCAGTCTAAGTCATTACGTTTCTGTGCAAAACTAAAGTTGTGTATAAACTCAGCTTAGGTGGTCTTAAACTTTTGAGTGTGTCTGTATTTTGAGAGGAAAATCCTTCCCCTATATGATTGATTATAAAGGTGTAGAAAGTATATCTTCTTTGTAACTGTATATAAAGGACTAGGGGATTGGTACTTGATGTTGTCTATCCTCAGGTGCAGGCCATTGAGCTCAGGTGCTTTAGGCGTTACCAGCCAAGTGATACAGTTGGTTGAGCACGTGCCACCTAAGCTGGTAGGTTGGGTTCGATTCCCAGCTGGGTCATTCTGAAGACTTGAAAAACGATACTTGTGGCCTGCCCAGCCTCGTGCTCGGCGTTATTGGATGGGTGCAGGGAACAGTTCACAGGTAGTGCTGCCATTGACATGCCACCAGTGCAGGATTCACTGCGAAAGCAGCCGTGTGGCCCATGGTGCAAGCAAGTGGAGATGGGTGCCATAGACCAGGGGTTCTCAAACTTTTGGTGTTATGGAGCCCATGAAGAGATTGGCCATAATTTACAGAGCCCCACAATAAATTTCTAAAAATAAACACAAAAAAAAAACGCATTGTCACTTACTGATTGATGTTGCTGAGTAAATTGGAAGTGCTTGATTTAATGACACTGATGTATTTGCTGCCGTTATTGCTTATTTGGACAGTTGCAAAATTAGCCAAGTCAGTATTTTAATAAGTAAACGAATAGCTCGCGGAGCCCCGAGGTTTCTCTCGCGGAGCACTTTGAGAACCTATGCCAGAGACCACTCGTGACACTCTGAAAGAAGTACAGGAACCGAGTATAAACGAAACTGAGCTGAGCTTTAGGAGCTGGACTAAATTAGGTGATGTTTCTGTATATTTGTTTTGTGCTATCCCAAACAGCTTTTTGTTTAACATTGTAGTCTTGTTGCCAGTTTCATTAAGCCTTTACTTTTCGTAATTCACCGTCTGTTCATGCTGATTTTACTGTCTAGGTCCATAAATTTTGCATCGTAGGTTGGGTGCTGAAAGACAAAGGTTTTTGTGAAGAAATGTCTTACGGAGGTTATCCCCCACCAGGAGGACAAGGTTCAGGTTATCCTCCTCAGCATGCAAGTACTTGTTAAACTGAGATAGCTGTGTTAATTTTTTTGATAGCTAACTGTAACATGCATTACTTCTAATTTAATTGCTTCTTGACAATTCTATTTATTTGTTAAAAATTTTAAAGTGTTTAAAAGCTATGTAAATCCAAGTAACTATCATTTAGGAGACTGCAAAATTGTTTATGTTGGGTTTTGTGGCCAAAATTGACAGTTTATTTATTCAATTTCTGAACATCAATCAAAATTCTATTGTGTGTTGACTCTTAACTTCTGCAGGCTGCTTACCCGCCAAGCCAACCAGGCTATCCGCCAGTGCAAGGAGGCTATGGAGCTTCACCATCTGGTTATCCACCACAGCCTCAAGGAGGTGGTTATCCACCTGCCAGTGGATATGGTGCTCCACCAGCGTTAGGTATGATTATGTGGCTACACTTCCGAGAATTTTGCTTTTCTAGGTCCTCTTAAGATGGCACAGCTTTGCATTTGTTTTTTATTTGTTTTTGTTACATCTTGCTAAATAAGCTGGTGAAAACAAAACTTTCTCACAAAACCCGATGGTTTTGGTAGAAATTTTTCACTCTAAACTTGTTAGATTTTTGCAGAAGTATGAAATCATATTTCTTGACTGCCTCCAGTTACTGAGTCCCAGCAGTTATTTGGGGTGTTAGAACCATTTTTTATATTGTACTAACTTCTTATGTTGTGGGTCACTTGTGTGGTTTTGGTTTTAAACTTTTAGTGCCTGATTGTGTCAAGTACTTGCTTTTGCATCTGGTTATACGGAGGCCTTTATAGAATTCAGTAACTGCTCTTCATACACTTGCAAGTTTTTGCATGACCTTGGTCATGGCTAGATGCACCTGTTTTTGAATTGTGACCTGTGGTTTCTTAATTACTGATTGTCATGAATGTTCTTCACGTTGTGAATAGGGGTTTAGCAACAGCATAAAAGTACTGTCTTTTGAAAAATAGCTAGGTGTGAATAGGGCATGTGTGCTTGTTTTCAGCATCTTAAGATTTTTTTTTGATTGAAATCTTGAACACATTGCTGATTTTGGTATACCACCATGTAGTCACATATGTCAACAATTTTAGTTGCTTCTGTTTTTGTTTCATGGTCAGATACATATAATGAAATGCTTTTAGTCATTTTGTTTTACGCAGTGTTTGTCTCACTCTTACTTTTTTCTCCTGGTTTTCTACTACCAGTGACTTTTAGATCTCGCAAATGATCCTGGTAAAATGGTGCGTCTAGCTGTTTGTATGCAAATTTAAAATATTTTTTCAGCAAGAAAAATCAGACGGTTATGATATGCAGCACGTGGTGAAATGTGATCATTTGAAATGTAACCTGTTTTGCATTGACTTGAAGGATTTGAAGGTGTGGCTGCACAGTCATCTGGTCCACCTCAACCTCCTGCCCAGAATTATTCATATGGAATGCCTCCACCGGTTGGAGGTTATGGTGGCTATCCCCCTGCTGGTATGCCTCCAGCCCAACCATCTTATCAGCCTCAAGGACAATACCCTCCCCAGCAGCCTTATGGGCAAGGGTATCCTGCTGCTGCACCAGCCCAGCAAGGATACACCGCCCAGGCCCCTGTGCAAGGATATCCCTCAGCACCTGCGACATCACAGCAGCATTTGTATGGACCTGCGCAAACGCAACCTCAGTATGGACAGCTTCCCGTTCACCAAGGTAAGACGTAGTCATTGGTTTGGTATTTGGTGTGTAACCCTTATCGGGTGAGAATAGGCTTTGCGTGTATGCGAAAATGTATTCCAAAGATATGTGGTTAAATCATTGTGTGAAAAATTGCCAGTGTGCTGGCCTGAATGATTGTTGTGATGGTCTCACAATGTTGCATCCATTTTCTGCATTGTATGATAGCTTTGACGTAGTCATACTGTTTTCCTGTCGCAGGTCACAGGATATCACGTGCCACTTGTTGCCATGTTAGAAGTATAATGAATTGCTCGTGTTTTGTTTTAAGTTTTTCTCTACTAACGTCCTCCTGAGGGCAATGCAGTGGCTGGTGCACACTATTTTCTTTATGCTAAACATGGATATGCTGTACTCATGCGACGACACACGATAAGCAGATGCAGTTTCGCATTCGGTAATTTGCAGATCACGTATGGTGAGCCATTATTACGGATTGTTTCATCATCAAACGCTGAATATGCAGTATATCGCAGACAGTGAGCATTGACTAACAATGTTCGAATTAGTGCTTTTAAGTACATTTGTAATCTACGGTCATTTAGTTGTGTTTTATGAGAAGTTTATAAGGCAACAAATCACCGAAGAAACTTATGCAACGTTCCTGCCTTTCCGCTTTGTTTGTTGCCAGTGCGTCGTAAGCTCAAGCATTAGCGAATCTCCTTCATGAATCTCGTACATTGATTAACTCAAGGTATTTTTAAGGTTGGGTCCCTAGGATCAGAGAAAATTATCATCGGTTCCCTGGAATCAGAGAAATCGGGTCCCTACAGGTTCATACCGGGTGCCTGACATTCTCCTTAAAAAACACCTGGATTAACTTAAATTTTAGAAAGAAACAAATCACGAGGAATCTTGTTAACAGGCCCTAAAAACTTTGAATATCGTTTTGCTACAAGTTATGTGAATGATGGTTTCAAATGTGCAGTTTTTAGTTTCGTAGCCATTTTTAAAACTCCGATGCAGACTCCTTTAGCCATTCATTGTCTATATTTGCAGAAAAGGTTTGTTTGTTCAAAAGTTATTTACAACGGTTTAAGGAAGCTCTTTCTTCGATTTAAAAACAGCAAGCTGAATCATATTTGTTCACAATAAATTAGAGTTTTTATCCATTTGCTGCTTCAGCGCAACAAAGAAAACAGCCAACTGCAAACCACTTCACATGTTTACGTCTGAGTTCCCAATATTACATGACCGTTGATACATGTATGGTAGCCCGCTTGCGCCATTTAAAAATGTTTCGATAAAAAGAAAATCGCTGTCAAAATTTAGGATAAAAACGTAAGATAAGTTCACGGGGATGCAATTGCCGAGACGTGAGAGGAAAGACTCGATCAAACTTTTTCCAACAAGCCAAAATAGTTAAATACTTCTCACTTTGCTAAGTTGTTCCACTTGTGTTTGCTAGATGTACTGGAGACTAGCAATTGTAGCTTTGGGTATTTTGGAGGCGCTGTTTTTTATGCAAATAACAATGAAACTGATGTTTTCTGTCAGTCGTGTGTCAGAAAGGGGAGATAGGGGGCCTTGGCCCTGCATTTTGAAAGCCCTGCATTTTGAAAATTTCAGCAAAAAAGGTTGTTTTCTTAGTTAGGAGTGTGAAAAAACAAATTTCACCAAATTTAGCCCCCCCCCAGCAAAGCTTTGGAAAAATCCCCTAGTGGCACCCCTAGAAAAAAAATCCTTTCGACGCCCATGCTGTCAGTAACGTGGCTTCAAATATATTAAAACTCTCGGTATTGAGATAAACTACTGATTTCTATCATCGCACAACCGTTTGCCTGTGTTTCAAAGATAATGACTAAAAGGAAACGTGGGTTTCAGTTACAAAGCGTGCACTGGTGTTGAGCAAGTATAAAATGTACATCCCAGAAGCGTAAGTTCCTTTTCCTATAAACTATTTTACTTGCTCCACTTGGGTATCTGAAACACGTGGTTGATTTCATTTGATTGTTTGCGCGGAATTCTTTTATTTTTAGCATCCATAGAGATGTTTTACTCTTTAGTTCACCAATGTTGCATTTGCCGTGCGAGTCACAGACCAGAACGAAACTACGCTGCCACATGAAGAAAAAAAGCAGAGATTTTACATTGATTTACATCACCGCAAAAAACATTATGAGTAACAAAAGTAACTGCAACTGCAGGAAGTTATTGCACCACGCGATGGTGGAATTCCCGGTAGTTTTGGGATCAGAGAGCGATGCTGTGCAAGCTTCGCAGAAACGTGCCTATTTCCTTAAAACGAACAATAACCATGTTTAAACAAGTGTTCCTGTTTCTATCTGATTCAGAATCTTTCTAAAACCTCTTGCGCGCAGGAACTTCGCTTTTACAAAAAATTATTTCAGTAGAAGACAGGGAACAGTGAAATGCCTAATAAAAAGATTATTAAGACCTGTGCATCAGTGTTTAGGAAGTTAGCTTCTCTAGCACAGTAGCTCAGTTTTTCATGTGTAAACATTAAAGTGTTCGAACTAGAATGTTTTGTGTTGGTGTGGGGTGTGTGTGTGCGAACTAGAATGTTTTGTGTTGGTGTGGGGTGTGTGTGTGCGAAAGTTTACCGCAACCCTGCTTTGCTCTGCAGGCCAGGCGCGTTTAACGCGCTAGCAAGCCGAGTGTGCAACAAAGTGCATGCCCCGTATGTTCGGAACCTTGCGAAACATAAACCCATCCAAATTGTTTTCGCACATTCGTCGGTTGTAACCTCCCTGATTAGTTGCTACGTGTTGATACCTTACGCAACGCCATCGCTCGGATTAGATCGTTCATTACTAATTACATGCTTTCGGATAGAATCCGAAATTTTTAGAAGCAGTCATTGAACTGTTTTCTTGCTGTAATTTTTCTGGTAAGATAGAAGTTCTTATACCGCCGTTTTTTTCCTGGTGAAGGTAAGCAATGCTCGGCCAGAACGGGCACCACCACCCCATTCTCTCTGCTGCATTATGTTGTAATTACTCAACGAAGAATAAAAACAAGCAGACGAAGCTCTGCGCACCCAACATTTCTGTTAACAAGCGCATGGATAGGACTGGTTGTTTAAAGATCTTGTTCTGCATATTTATTTACATTGTTTCCAAGACAATTTCGACGTGTGTGTGTGAGACATGCTTTTTTCGACAAAGAGTGGTCACATATAACATGTTCCGACCTGGCTTGGTCTCGTTTTGGTGTAGCTGCAGTGGAGCTATTAGAGGTTGCTGAAAACCATGATGTATTTCGAAAACTCTGCGGCTGTTGCCCCTGCGATCTTTGCAAGAGGAAAGGCGGGCATGAAAATGGATGGGAAGAATGGTCACGTATTCATAATTTTTGAGCACTTGCCCCAAAGCTGATAAGCTGGGTTCGATTCCCGAATGGGTCATACCTAAGAGTTAAAAAAACGTACTTGCAGCCTGTCACAGTGTCATGCTCGGCGGTATTGGGTGAGTGCAAGGAAAAGTTCACACACGATGCTGCCACTGGGCACTGGTCCGTCATAGTGCTCGTTGCAGTTTGGCTCATTAACGAAAAAAATTCGTCATGGAAATGTTCCATAATTTTTTTTCAGAAAAGAAGTTTTTTTTTCAGTTTTGGTGAATTGTCAATTGAAATAATTTATTTTTAAAATCAAGCATTTTTTCTAAAAAAAGATTTGAAATTTTTTTAAAAGTTTTTTTTTTTTAATTTTTGTGATAGTAAAAACCTTGTGCATCACATGTTATATGAACTTTAAGGTGCAAACACATTGGTATGCGCGTACAACGTAATAGAATCGCGAATGCCGTTCTGATTGGTTGGAGATCCTCTTTTGCTTGGTAATGTTTGGTTGACATTGTATTTAGAATGCCATAAATTTCTGAATTTCATTTTGTATTACTGGTATACTCAGATTTAGGGCAAATATCAGATTTATGAGCTAGTTGACATAGTTGCAGTGAACTTGGTTTTGGGTTTGCCTCGTTTTTTTAATCGTGATGTTGAAGGTAATTTCCAGAATGTAGCACTTGCAACAAAAAAGTTGTAGCAGCTTTAAATGCAGAGCGCTTTTCGAAATGAAAGTTCAGTAGGTTGCGCGACCAAATCTATAAACTTCGAAGAGGTTGTGTGCTGGAAAGTAGTGAGCGTTTAGGGCCGGGTGTCCAAAATTTTCAGAGGGCTAAGTTTAATCATTTGAGCATGCCTGCGGACCTGCAGTTCCTTCCGACATTTTTACTACCAAATGCAAGCCGGCATAGTCCAGGCATTTCGCATAAAGTTTGAAGCAGATACACTCTTACGCGACGGCTTTCATGCTCGCATTCGCTCTCAGCACATCAAAACACAACGGGAAACATCTTCAGTAGCGAGAAACCGTTGTCGTTCCGACACAGAAGCGTTATCCATGCCTTGGCTGACCGTATACAACACAATCTGAAAATAAATCCGCGGCCCACGGGAAATATGCTCGCGGGCCGCGTTTTAGGCCCCCTTTGCGCATGCAAGCATGCTGAGAATTGTTGGTTTACTCAAAAACTTGGTGCGTCGTGCGAATCGTTAACGAACTCCCATTTTAACGAACCTTTCGTCGTGATGGTTAAATTGTTCTCACTACGTGCAACGACTGTAAGGTGGAGTTTATTTGAGGCAGTTCNATTAAATATTTTTCGANGTGGTAGTTTGCCACTCAATGCATTAATGTTTGGCCAAGGGCGATCATTTGTTTAATCGCAACAATCGTTCATGGTTCTTGCTTTTGTACCGTTCCGTTGCTTAGTGTTTCCTACATGAGGCTCATGACGCACTGCCCGGAGTTGTAACTACTTACCTTTCCAGTACTTCTTGCTGTAAATGGCTTGCAGCTCAAATGGGTCGGGTTAGAAAGGAACCTTTTTGGAAGCATTATTTTTCCTTATGTTAATTAAGCAGTATCGCAGTATTTCGTTAAGTATTTACTTCGATTAATGATCTGCCAAATGCTCCGCTAAGGTAGCATTCGCTTGACTGCGAAAACCGTTGTGATGATGCACCGTGCCAGTGGTGTACGGACATGGAAATTTTGCAATCCTGATCCAATCCGAAACTTTTTCATCGAATCCATATCCAATCCAATCCGAACATACGAAATTATGGACTCCGATATCAAATCCGAAACCGCTCAATCAATTGCACATTAGCCAATATAATTGGTATTGTCTGCATGGGGCAAAAACTGTGGCTATTTTGACTCTTGTCAGACAAAAGTCGTTGAAGCGAAGTGGTCACATGACAAGTAGGCTACAATACACAAAAGACAAGGGCTAAGGTTTGAGATTGAGGTAAATGTTAGGTTTAGCCTACAGTTCACACGTTGTT
>JGI24159J19872_10005017_pt1 | contig 17033 bp, 11 predicted proteins | sample Ectturendosymbi4_FD_19872 | JGI IMG/M metagenome (IMG submission 19872) | reverse complement strand
TATAAATTCTTGCTTTTTAGCATATGAAACAAAACGAGCAATTATTCCTCTAGGTTTAGCTGCTTTGGATCTTTTCTTTTTACCCAACCTGTGGACTCGTTGTATGTCTTTTTCTTGTAAAGAAATGTTAAGTTCCCCTGCTAGTTTCAAGAGTTGTTTTTTGCCATCCTCCTCAACTGTGTAGTCCTCTGGTATTCCAAAGATTCTAACATTTTCTCTTCTGCTGTATTGGTCCAATTCATCAGTTCGAAAGTATTCGGTATGCATAAGGCTTTTAAATTTTTGGTTTTCTTGTTTTAACTTAACATTTTCATTTTGAACTTTTTCTAATTTGGATTCAAGTCCCACCAGCTTGTCCCATATGCTACTTACAGTTGATTTTACTTCAAGCAAGGCTGGATGCACAGCTTCAAGGTTGATTCTTTTTGAGCTTGTCTTTGCCATTTTCACACCACTTGTAGTTTAAAATATAAACAGCTTATTCAAAACTTTGGTGAACTTATTCAAATTCAAATACTTTATTCAATTAGAAACCTAAACCCTGAAACTTTGGTGAACTGGATGGTGAACTGTAATGTATGGAAGTTTGCGATGTGTAAAATATTTATACTTTTACAACTGTTGGAACCTATTTTTTTGTCCCCGAACCGTTGTGAAATTCAGATAAGGAAAAATTATTAAACTTCAGAATAGACTTCTTTTACCGTAGTGTAATATCACCTTTTGCAATAAATTTATTTTTACTGCCGTTTACTTCTCATTGCTAAACGCAAAATATCGGTTTTAGCAACTCCAGTTACGTCATCAAACCTCCGCAACCAAGCTCCACTATTTATGGAGCTCCGCCTTTTACTGGGTACCGTGAATACACACTGTGTTGAAAATTTTTTCACAGTTCACATTTTTGAGCAAATTGCGCTTGCCCTTAGAAAAAAAGAGTTGCCCTGAAAATTTTTACTGTAGTGAATATACTGTACTTTTTACATTCAGGATTTTTAACAACTTGCGCTTGCCCTGAAAAAGAGTTTCCCCTGAAATTTTTCACTGTATTGAATATATTTTTTACTATTCAGGATTTTTGAGCAACGCCGCTTGCCCTGAAAAACACAGTTGCCTAGAAATTGTTCACTGTATTGAATATACTTTTTATCATTCAGGATTTTTGAGCAACTTGCGCTTGCCCTGAAAAACAGAGGGACCTCTGAATTCACAGTACTGAATATATATTTTTATTATTCAGGATTTTTTAGCAACTTTGCCTTTGCCCTGAAAAACAGAGTTGCCCTGGAATTTTTCACTGTATTGAATATACTTTTTACATTCAGGAGTTTTGAGCAACTTGCGCTTGCCCTGAAAAACACAGTTGCCCTAAATTCACTGTATTGAATATACATTTTATCTTTCAGGATTTTTGAGCAACTTGCGCTTGCCCTGAAAAACACAGTTGCCCTGGAATTGTTCACTGTATTGAATACACTTTTTGCATTCAGGAGTTTTGAGCAACTTGTACTTGTACTGAAAAACGGAGGGTGCCCTGAAAATTTTCACTGTATTGAAAATGTATTTTTTATCATTCAGGATTTTTGAGCAATTTGCGCTTTCCCTGAAAAACAGAGTTGCCCTGATTTCACTATATTGAATGTACTTTTTACATTCAGGATTTTTGAGCGACTCGCGCTTGCCGTGAAAAACAAAGTGTGCCCTGAAAATTTTCACTGTGTTGAATATACGTTTTATGATTCAGGATTTTTGAGCAACTTGCGCTTGCCCTGAAAAACAGAGTTGCCCAGAAATTTTTCACTGCATGGAATATACTTTTCACATTCAGGATTGAGCAACTTGCGCTTGCCCTGAAAAACAGAGTTGCCCTGGAATTGTTCACTGTATTGAAAATGTATTTTTTATCATTCAGGATTTTTGAGCAGCTTGCGCTTGCTCTGAAAAACAGAGTTGCCCTGAATTCACTGCATTGAATATACCTTTGCCTTCAGGATTTTTAAGCAACTTGCGCTTGCCGTGAAAAACAAAGTGTGCCCTGAAAATTTTCACCGTGTTGAATATACATTTTATCATTCAGGATTTTTGAGCAAGTAGCGCTTGCCCTGAAAAACAGAGTTGCCCAGAAATTTTTCACTGCATGGAATATACTTTTCACATTCAGGATTTTTGAGCAACTTGCGCTTGCTCTGAAAAACAGAGTTGCCCTGGAATTGTTCACTGTATTGAAAATGTATTTTTTATCATTCAGGATTTTTGAGCAGCATGAGCTTTCTCTGAAAAACAGAGCTGCCCTGAATTCACTGCATTGAATATATCTTTGCCTTCAGGATTTTTAAGCAACTTGCGCTTGCCCTGAAAAGCAGAGGGAGCCCTGAAAATTTTCACCGTATTGAATATATATTTTATCATTCAGGATTTTTGAGCAAGTAGCGCTTGCCCTGAAAAACAGAGTTGCCCAGAAAATTTTCACTGCACTGAATGTACTTTTTACATTCAGGATTTTTGAGTAACTTGCGCTTGACCTGAATTCACTGTACTGAATATGTATTTTTTATTATTCACGATTTTTGAGCAACTTGCGCTTGCCCTGAACAAGAGTTGCCCTGGAATTTTTCACTGTATTTAAATATTTTTTTATCATTCAGGATTTTTGAGCAAGTAGCGTTTGCCCTGAAAAAAGAGTTTGCCCTGAAATTTTTCAAGCCCGGGGGGGCTGCCGACCCCCCGCCTCGTACGCCTATGTAAATACAGTGGATGTAGGCTACCATGTAAAATTATGTGCTTTTCATCTTGTCGGTTGTTATGTGAACACCTTAATGTTGCAGTTAATGGCTGGGGCTGAGCGACAATGGCATTTTTTTGAATGGGGTCGTGAGCTTATGTCATATTTTCAAATGGTGTCGCGAGATGAAAAAGGTTGGGAACCACTGTGTTAAAACGATCATACACTCAAAACTAACTTTAATTTTTGAAATCATTAAAATTGGTAAGAAATATCAAATCCCATAATTTCCTTACGTGAAATTTGTTAAAGGTATCACCACATATTTCAGAAACACAAACACACATCGTCAGATCCACGCTGTTGGTGTTGGAAACAAAGAAACAGACCTTTTTGAACTGTTGATACGTAAATAGGAGTATGCCGCCAATGAACCTGTTCCCATGATACTGTGGATGGTATTCCGGTGATGACATGTGGTAAGGACCCTAGAGAAAAAGATAGACAAATATTGTGGATTAATCTTAACATGCTGCATTCTTCAGTATCACAAACCGATATGGCACCAAACTTACGCAGGCAGGTTCAAAACTGCTCTGTGTTTTTGACGCGAAATTGATTACCCAGCAAAGCAATTTGTGATCAGATTCGGCTGTGTCACCCTTGTGGCGTCTTGATGTTGGAACAAGTGTATACAATCATTCATCCCGGTTGTTCAACGTGGGGTGTAACCTGTCGCTTAAGCTATCCGTTGCTGGGTAAGGTATGTTTTTAGTACAAAGTTCCGAAAGATTTTTTAATCATCACATGTTTGCGGTCCACAATAACCAGACTGGACTAAACAATTTGAATGTTGTAAAATTCTCCACAAAAAGTTTCAAGATCTGACAAACCTTGTTATGTTTCTGCATTGAGCTTCAGGCAGCAAAAATTTTCGTTCAAAATCCACCATAGCCGTACGATACTGGGGACGCTACCCTTGTAGCATATTTGTCAGAAACAGTCAAATGAGGGCAATGTTCATGAATTTTTTGGGTAAAAACGTCTTTCTGACAAAATAAAATTCCGGGAAAATAGGGTACCGCCAGTTATGAATTGAATGTGCGAAATCGGACTTAATGTGATGATAGTCGTCGTCAGAATTTGAAGCAATGATAAATTTTTCAGGGCAAAAAGTTTTCGTATCTCTGAAGCAGGAGAGGATCCAGCCAATAAATTTAGGGGGGCGATTTCTGTAATAACTGGTAGTCAAGTCTCACAATAGCTTTGCTACTGAGAGAGATGAAGTGTACTCCACAAAACTGCAGTGACAAAACAATGGACGACAAAATGGCCTTATATCGCGAATGTTGTTTTCCGAATTGTACAAAATTATGGCGAATAAAGTCACTTTCTTAGGTTTTAGGGGGCGCGATCGCCCCAATCTCCCACCCCCTGTATCCGCTCCTGCTCTGAAGAAGCATTTTTGTGAACCTTTTGTCCGCTAATTGGATGCTGTCCAAGTTGCAGGTATGGCTAATGTCACTACTGGTGAAAAAAGACATGACCACATTAAAGTTTGAGCTTTGCAGGATATGTCATGCAAGATAGAAATATTTCGCCCTTCCCGAAGTTTTCACCATCTTCGCGCATGTTATATTAACGAAGATGAAATTTGTCCAAACGCTTTGAAAGCAGTTTGGCATGGCTATTAAATGTTTTTCTGTGCAGAATACATTTCGAACAGACTACATTCTCAACAGAATACATTTCAAAAGCAGTTTCACTCTTGCCCTCCTAAAACTTTCTTTTCTTTTGAGAAAAGATTTGCGAGCGTATTATAGCCACTAGCAATAAGCCGGCAGTGGATCAGAAAAAATATTGCACCACCAAGTAATTTCACAACTTACTTTTTCAGGATAACTGTAATTCAGTCGAGGGTTTACAGGAAGAATATCAATATCATGTATAGCGAAGTAACCAAAGTTTCCTTCTGTGAGTAAGTATCCGATGTTCATCAAGGCGCCCTTATTAAAGCTGCAATAATATTTTCTGTCAAATAAGAACGTGTTGCTCTCTTTTTTCAGGAAGGATGCTGACCATTCACATTTAACTTACCGAAAATTGTCAACTTGATGGACGACAACTATTTCATGACGAACTTTGCGCTCCTTAATGAAGTGATGGACGTATGGAGCAAACACCAGTAATTCTTCGAAAGCATTTCTGTAAGGTACTATAATTGCCAATTTGTGCGGGCCCCATTCGCTGATGTCACTTTCACTATTTTCCGTCCTAAAATCTTTGCATTCTTTAGTTTTGGTCGAGCAAACTGTGCACATCTCACCATTGTTTGCAGAAAGATTTTTATGCGAAAGTCTTGGGTTTTGCCTCATCGTTGCAGCATTCTCTTTCCAAGAGTCATTCCAAACCATCACAATAACCAACAGCATTGCAAAGAAACCCAAGCAAGCTACAAGCAGACTTGCTTGGTTTTTGCAGAGCATTGTTTTTTGGTGAAACGCTCAAAGCATTTGTGATAGTTTGAGGGCTGCACAGGTTACTGCATGGTATCAACTTTGCTAGATCGTATGCTTACTCAGTGTAGTGCATGGAAATCCTGTGGTAAAAAACAAGCAGCTAAGAATAGTATTTATGTCTCATGCTAATTGATTTTCCGTACTCTGACGAAATATAAATTGCCAGAGAATTTTCAAAAAATAACAATTCAAAATTAACACATCCGTGGTTGAGCAGAGTGAAAATTAATCATTTCTGAAAGCTACAAAATGTACACCGAAGCCCTGGAATAAACCAAATTAAAACAAGACTGACAAGAGTAAAAACATTAAAATGTAAAACTTTGCATATATTGAGTAAGTACACTTAACCCTGCTCAGGTAACCTCTAAACAAAAACATCGTTGTTGTCCTTGCCCAAAATGGGCAGATTTTGTTTATTCGCTTATACTGGACAAACTGATCGGTTTAAACGCGCACGCGTGGTTTTGTACAACTAAGCAAGTCTTCTCAAGCTCATCCGATCAGAAAAAAACGTGTTGATTTTGGAAAAATTTTTGTATGATGAACAACAAAAGCAATTTTCCAAACAAAAATGTGGGAGGTGCTCTTAACAAATGAACGAAAAAGTAAAGAAAAATCCAAAAATTCCGCCAGTAGACGTCATTGGTGATCGGTTTAAGGTTTAAAGAAAACCTCATTTCGAGATTGCCGTCCTCTGCAATAAAAGTAAATTAGGTTGAGACATGAAACTTTTCTATTTTCATGCAATTTTCAGCCACATTAATTAACCTTGCCCAAAATGGGCAAAATTTTTAGGACAATCAGGCACATAAGGCAAACTTGCCCAAAATGGGCAAATGCTTTACGATATTTGTTGGGTGGATTGCGGCACTGCTATCAGGCCCGTAACCACGGGGGGCGAAGCCCCCCTAGAAAATTTTTTCCCCCTTTGGAAAAATGTGTTGGATATAGTTTGAAACTATTGGACACAGTTCAAATAATTTGGGCCTCTCACAGAAAACTCTTCGCCCCTCCTGATGTTCCAAGCTGGTTACGGGCCTGACTGATATTGCCTTTCATGTCTCACATACGGCGAGTCCCGTCGCCACAGGGGGGATTTGGTGGGCTAAGTCGCCCCAAACAATGCACCAAGCACCCCCACATTGAAATATGAAAACCATAAATTAGTGGAGTTATGTCAATATTTGCAATGTCAAGGCATCAACAGGGAAACCAAAAACTCGTTCTAACCATAACGCCTGGTGATTTTCACCCCAAACTCACAGTACTCACGCTAACCATTACGTCGGGTTACTCTCACCCGAACTCACACTAACCATAACGTCAGGTGATTTTCGCCCGAACTCACAATCAACCATAATGTCGGGTGATTTTCACCAGGGACCACGTGGCCACCACTACTGTCCGGGTGGAAATCACTTGAGGTTAGTATTCCAGGGGTGTGAGTAATCGTTGCAGAAAACTTGAAAATGATCAATGCAGAAAAGTGCTCCCCATCGTTGGAAGTTGGCACGTGAACCTCGTTTTGTTCTGTTTTGATGGTGGACGGGTTCCGCAGCGTTGTCTCATCTCAAAGTTCATGTACTCAATAAAATGCTTTGGCCTTTTGTCACAAGTGCACGCACAACTAGAAGCAAGCCTTTTTAGGCTAGGCCAAAGGCCAAAGTTATAGAAACTTCACTTAGGAAAAGAGATGCACAAGGTTCATCATGTCCTCAATAAAATGCTTTGTCCTTTCACCACAAGTTTACACACCACAAGGTGGAGGCCCTTTCTGGCTCCAATTTCTTTCCTCTGATGAAGAAGGCGTCATACATTCTCCTGCCTGTTTCTCAATGAAAACCACGAGCTGAGCAGGAGCCATTCGCGCCAAATTGATTTGTGTCGTTAGGGCTTGCACTCGTGTGACCTACTCCCGTGCTGGCTTCGGACAAAGGTTGCTGGCGTGACTTAATAGAGAACCTACATGCACCAACTCCTTTTGCCGAAATTGCTCAAGGTTACCTTAGAAGGGATCTTTGTGTAAGAATTTTGTTACACCTCAGGTAACCATGGGTCAATTTGGGCAAATTTTTGTTCCCCATCGAAAACTACAAAACTTGTACAGATTTCGATAGGACTGTCCGAAAGAGCGTCTAAAAAATGCAGCTACTAACCGAACCAGCTTTCTACGTGAAGGTTAACTAATTTTTAATTTAAGTAGAACAACCGTTTGCCCAAATTGGGCCGAGGTTACCTGAGCAGGGTTATGCGAAGAATGACCTCATCTATGTTTCACTGTCGCATGACAACAAGAATAATATGCCGTACTTATATTTTCAGATATGTTTAGATGCCATTTTGGAGACTCAAAATTTGTCACTGATCAATTTAGAGATGGTCTAAAACTTAATTGATTCGGTTTTGTCAGAAAAACAGATGACTCAAAGAAGTAAAAAACACCTACAGCAAAAGTTTAAGTGATATCCTTCTAAACCTGAAGTTCTGTGCTACTGCTTTGAAGAAAATCGATGTATGGCATTTGTTATTAATTCAAGTTCAACCAACTTTTGCACAAAATTTGGTCTATCGGTAAAAGAACAATGCCTTCTTCTATTTTAATATCAACACTTGCACCTACTACTACTAGCACGTTATCGTTTTGCTGCGATTTTTTAAAGTGAAGAAAAACACGTTTCGTTTCTAAGGAAATTATTTATTTATTTTAACGCCTGCTCGGTCAAATATTTCAAAGTTTCCTTCACGCGTTTCTTCCTTTCATTCTTTTCACGTCAGTGTTCACGTGATGCGCACACCGTCAGTTCTGTGTGTTCGAAACATGAAGATTCACATTACATTAGTGCTTCGGAGAACTTCAAAAGAACCATTTTGTCATTGCTTTTGAAAGCTTGCATAGCCGGCAAACCTGCAGTCAACTGATGGAAAAACGCGCAATTGTTTTCATCGTTAAAATTATCTTTTTCGCGCACGAGAGCAGAAGTGGTAACTTACGTTAAAGTTGTCTTCATTGAGTAAGCTAAACATCTGAAAAAAGAGTGTTTATCAGTCATAATTTTCTCACTGGTAAATGGTACGTAGGTTAGCAGTGATTTGCATATTTTTTGTAATATGTTCCCATCATGACTTAGCGTGAAGTATTTGTTTTGATCTTCCGAATCAATGTATAATAAACTACTTTATTGACGTTGGAAACTAGACCCAGTTTGGTTTAGCAAACTAGCGTTTTGTGTATCACTGTTTAAATAGGCGCATGGTTATATTGTGTGAAGACGCTAACGCACATCTGTTGTTTTTTATGACCGCTGGCGGAGTACTGCAATATTGCTGTCACCAGTAGTGACATCGGCCATACCTGTTTTTGTGACACTGTAACTTCGATAAGATCGATTTACTCTGTAAGCATGGGCGTTGGAAGGATTTTTCCAGGTGAGGATCAATACTGGATTTTTTCAGAGGTGGCCAAAATGATTTTTCCAGAGGGGAAAATGGTTAAATATTTTTCCCTCTACGAACTAGGAAAACAACCTGTTTTTGCTAAAAATGTAATAGGAAAATGTAAAATTTCGTAATCCAGGGGAGCCAAACCCCCTTTCCCCTTCCTGACGCCCACGCCTGTGACAGCATTACTTCATTATGATATACAGTAAAAACTCTGTTCATCTGAAGGTTGAATTGTCTACCATCTTCTGGGCGCTCGTTGCCTCGAGCTTCTCCCTCAGTTTCAAACAAGATGCAGCCGCGGTTCCCTCTATTACGAAGACAAAGTGTATCAACACCTTCTGCGTCGGTTGGTTTTACCTTTAAGACCCCGTGAGCCACTTCTTTACTTTCACTTTGCAACTTCCATAACTCGTCCGCTACTTGCGCTAGAGAGCTGTTCAAACCCTCGAAAGATGCGGCAAGTCTTCTAGTTTGCATTGAAAAAAATTTGAAAGTTTTGGATTTTGTTTTTTTTGTGGGTGACGTCATAATTGGGGCAGATTTTAGGCCATTTTGGCTCCCTCTTGGGCCAAGTGCCTGCCCCATAAAAACTTGAGTCAAAAAATTCCCTGGCCCAAGAGGGAATTTTTTGACTCAAGTTTTTATCAGAAACTAGGCTATAATCCGAGTCTTTAGAGGCCTTGATTGGCTTTCTAGCGTTTCTTGTTGAAACGTTACGGCCTAAAAACAACAAAATGATTGATTAATCCTCTAATTAAATAATTATTAATTTTTTGTGTATCAAGTACCGAAAATAACGAGTGTATCAAATAACGAAAAGAACAAGCAAGTTTTCCGTAAACTACTAGTAAACACTCCGACGTATTTCGTATTTTGGTGATACTTCGGTTCACAAAACAAATCTTTTATGCTTTTTATATTTTTCAGTGAAAAATAACAAGTACATCACCTTGAATCTGCGTATCGTTTTTTGACTAGCAAATTGCTGAACTTGAGGTTTTTGAAATTCAACTTCCCCCCGATATAAAATCCTGGTAACACCACAGCTTCTAATTCTAGCCCTATACCCTGGATCACGGGTGGCGGAAGTGGGGGGGGCACAAGTGCAGGTCAAAAAATTATAGCAAAATTTTTTGGTTTGAATTGGCAACTGTGACGTCACAAGCATTGAAATATGACGTCATAACATATACACCATATGAAGGTCTAAAATCTAAATTACACTATTTTAGACAAAACTACACCACCACTATGAAAACGTATCGGTGAACCACCTGAAATTCAAATAGGCTGTTACGGGGGCGACCCAGGTCATCAGCGTCACTCGGGCTCATACGATTTATTCTGACTGAATAAAACCGTTCGACGCTTGCGTCACTGAAATTTCCATTTGCTTTCATTCTGGCTGACATTATAGTTGCCCTGTCTGTGACGTTATGTTATGCAACAATAAATGAGAAGTTCTCATGATAACTTCTCCACTGTTGAGTAACGTACGTCACAGAGCAATGATAACGCCAGTAAGCCCTCCGCTTACTGCGCTCATTCATATTAGCCGAGTTGTTGGACAATTTATCGTTCGTTTGAAATTAATCTCGAAATGGGAACTGTCCATTGGATTGAACTTCAACTTCAATGTTCTATACAAATCCATTGCTTAAAAAAATATTCAGTCCGATATAAATTATGTTTCAAAAATACTTTACTGCATAGCACAGCTCGGACTCTAATGGATGAGCCCGAGTAAAGCGGGAGCGAACGAAGTCGTGAGAACGCCTACTACGAATGACATTGTTTTATTCAGGTCACCTACAACATGATCGCGAAAGGCCAGACATGGAACGAAAATATATGAACAGTGACAAGGCTCAAACAAAAGAGCCCGAGTTAACAACTTAGTGAAGTGGGACCGTGGGTGGTGGCCAGAGCCGGATTAAAGGGTAGGGGGGCCCGGGCCAATTTTTACTGGAGGGCCCCTATGACGTAATTCATGACGTCATCGTTTGTAAAAGTTATGTTTTCGCTGATTCGCAAGGTATCCGTTTGTTTTTTTCCGGTAGCCGAGAATGTCCTTACTCAAATGCACATACAGTGAGGTGCGAGAAGAGAATTTATGATATGAATACTATGGCAGCACTTCTCAACCGGTGGGCCGCAACTTCCTTTCTGGGATAAATAACTGATTGTTTCATCGCCATAATTGCGCCCAGGCACGAAGCCAGAAATTTTGATAGGAGGGGCAAACAACAACAACCAATTCTCAACATTCAAATATTTAATGTCCCTTGGTTTTAAAGCATCATCCACAAAACGTACATTTTTCTGGCGCTTTTTTCTGAAGTTCAGATTTAAGCCGCAAATATAGTCTATATTTTTTTAGTTTTAAAAGTTTGTTTTTAGTAAAGTTCTTAGCTTCTATTCTGCATCAAAGCAACCATTTGCTCGTAAAACTTCCTTGCAAAAGCGCATGTGAAAATCTCGATGCCACAAGTGCAAGATCTGCAGCAGGCTTTTTGCAGCCAATATTGCAGTTGAGCAAGACGTCATCGTGCCCGGCGTTATGATTGCGCTTTTTATATTTGCACGTTTTTGATGTACACCAGCACAAGTTCAATCGCAGCCGAGTAGCTACTTTGTTCTAAGACATTAACTCCCGAAGTAGGTCTACAAGACTTGCGCGCATATAAGACGTGGATACTGTTGTCGTCCAATTCTTCAGCGACCAGTTGGCGTATGGAGCTTATAACGTAAAGGCTAGAGCCCCTCAAAGCGTTTGAAAAATATTTTGATCTTATGTCATTAAACGCTATGAAATGCGAATGCGGCAACATTTTTGTACGCTACTTGCACTATAAGGTTGCTTCCCAAATACGATTAGTATATAGCTAGTTATTTAGAGTTAACAATATAATTTACAAATATGATAAAGACCATATCGTAAGTTACCCATGTTCTCTAAACAAACTTGCATATGCTTGACCCACTCTACACAAAGTGTGAAAAAGGTTGGGCATTTGCGAAAAGGAAGCCACAATCGATCATCACCACGGCTCTGCTCTAAAGTTACGAAATACGTGTCGCCAAAGTTAACACGACGGTTGGTTAGTTTATCTAGCCTAGTGGTTTCCAAAGTATGGGTCGAAACCCAAACAAGGGTGGCGAAGGGTCAAAAAAGGCTCGCGCCGAGGCGATCCAAACCTGAGTTGTATACTGTATTTTCAACGTTACCGCACTGCTTGTCTGTCTATAATGTAGGTACGTGAGAAAAGAGTAGATCGCTGGTATTAAAAATGAACTCAGTCGCGAGGTGTTCACCAAACTCAGATTTGGGTCATGCTCAAAAAAGTTTGGAAACCGCTGTTCTCGCCATTCTAGGGTAAGCGATTGAAAGCCATTTTTTAAATCCTAACAAAATCCAATCAACTGGGAACAAATTTGCTTTAGTTCAGGGATGGGCAAACTACGGCGAGAATGGCAGCCACACGTACATACTGCAGATAGTGCATAGCGTATTTCGAGATCAGATTAGAATTCTCGAGATTTTATTTCACACGTTTCATTCGAAACTGCATTTTTAACCGAAAGTTACTATCGTTACCTTTATTTTGTGCTAGCTAATGTAAAAAGTTTCTGTTCACGCTTTTTAAAGCGATCATAAATGTAATATATGCGGCCCTGGTAGGAATAAAGTTTTCAATGTGGCCCTCCGTAAAAAATGTTTGCCCATCCATGCTTTAATTTCGTTTAAGTCACATGCACTTTATCAAGAAAACAGGTTCAAGCTATCTGTAAGTTATGGTAGTAACAATGTAAGTTATGGCAGTGTCGTTTTTGCCCTCAGCATTTTCAAAATAAAAAGAATCTTCCTACTTGATTTCAAATTTACTGCATGATAGGGTGGCAATTAACATCCGATGAAAGTCGAAACACTTTCAGAGTATGTACAGTCGGGCTCCGATTAGGCCCATACTTGAAAAAACTGTTGTTGTACTCTCCGGCAAGGTATGTGAAATCATTGATGAAAACGTTATGGCTCCACATATTTGTGATTGAACCGTCACACCGCACAAGTTTAGCCATCACAAATAAATATCAAGAATGAATGCTATGAATGCTATTGCTACCGAACATTGTCTATGGTTTTATTGCGTAAAAAAATTACTTTGAAATTGGATTGCTTCTTAACCAACGTTTGAGCTTCAAGGCATATAAAACGTATCTCACCGCCATAGTTTTAAAACTGTACAAAAACAAAAATCTACGATGTTCATTTAAGGCTACAGCTGATGCTGCAGACAAGGGTGAGTTATACAGTATTTGTAGCACGCCAGAGATATCAGAGAGGAGTTTTTGCGATGGTCTTGAAATGAAGTTTCCATCACCATCATGTGGGATACAGCAAACTGGTGCGCCAGAAACAACTGCGAAAAGCAGTTACTCCTTGTTTTTACTTGCGGTTAGTAACTCCTTGTTTTTACTTGCGGTTAGTAACCACAAGCGCTTTGATACAACTTTGTACAGTATTTCATTATCACCAACTTCTACACGGAGCTAAAAACCTCAGGTAAAGGTCAGCCATGATATAAATTGTCCAGCATTTACGCTATACAGAACGTTTGATTAATCATTAACAATTGGCAAACCATGCTGCTTTGATCAGGTTCCACTAAAACAGGGTGGGGAACCAATTTACTATCACGGACCGCAAATAACAACTGCTTGTGTTCTAAAACTCCATCTTACTATGAGGGATGGAGGCTTCTTATTACATCCTACCTTAAGTACATGCTTATCATGGGGTTTCGTGGCTTTGTTTTGACGCGGTGCAGTGCTCTAAATTGGGTAACGGAAATTTTGATGCGGATCATATCAAATGCTGCCGCGGGCTGCAGGATCCCCACCCCTGCACTAAAAGCTGAGTAGGATATGTTCCTTAAGGAGTTTCGCTGATTTGCACTTTCACTGAAGTATTTATTCAGCTTACACATCAAAAACTTGATTAAACTGAAAAATTTTGGTTCAACTTTCTAATTGGAGGGGGAAATTGCCCCCATTTCCCCCCCTGGCTACGCGCCTGCTGGGGTCATGAGTTCTGAAACAAATTTTTCGTGAAGCGGGCCCAAAATCAAAGTCTCGGCGAAAAGTGGGCTGCGACATCAAAAAGGTTGAGAAGCACTGTACTAGGGTGTATTTTTACTAAGAAAAAATATTTCACCTATTAGAGCAGGGGTTCCCAACCTGTAGTACGCGTACCACTAGTGATACGCGAAGGCCTTTCAGGTGGTACACGAGTAACTTCCATTTTTTCACAAAAACCTGGATTCACAGCTTCTAGTTTACGTGTCGGACATTGTTTCTGAATGAATAAATTTTCCTGTAGCCTGATATTCCTATCGTAACATTATGACTTTCGATGACCTGTTAGCGAATTTACGACACGCATCGACCAATTGGCGGAAGGTAAACAAACAGAAAAATCTAAATCTCATTGAATTCAGTTGTGGTCTTCTATTGTTATTTTAATGTATATTATTCTTCTGAAGAATCTAAGAGTTCTGGAAAAAGTGATACGCTTTGACAATACAGGGTGCCTAAGTGGTACAAGATCGTCAAAAGGTTGGTAACCCCTGTACTAGAGAGTGACTCGGCAAGAAACAACATTCACCCGAACAATAAGCAGAAACCAGAGATTGCAAACAAAAACACCGGAAAAAGAACATGTCAATATGGCCAGCCAGGCTGAGTGTGACATTGTTTCCAAGCTAATGTCTTGATGTTCACCTTCATTTTCAGGTGCTGTGGTTAACGCCACTGCTTTAACGTTGCTGCTCGAAAGTTTTGCTACAAAAAGTGGTTCAGTAGCGGCGTCTTAGCTAACACTGCCAGATCCTTGCACTTTTTCTTAGAAGCTTTGCGTTTTTCATAGCTCGTGATGTCCTGATGGCATTACAGGTTTCGGCATGGCGCTAGCTAAACACTGCAATCTCGTTTTCTGCTCTTTCGTTCTACGAATCACCTGATTAAAACCTTTTCTGACGGACCACGCAATAACATGTGGTGTAAATGGTTTGAATAGCTTCATGTGTTTATGATGTAACACAAGCACAATGATAGTAACCATCGGAATAAAAGTGCGTTTCCACCACACGTTACCCTTTATGACGAAACAAAAGGTGCAATTCGGTGCGGCGACCTCGAGACTGCACTAGAACTTCGGGATCATTGATACCAGTGTTGCCACTTCTGATATTTTAACATGACATCAGATGTAATGTTCGCAGATAAGTTTCTGATGTCTGATGTTTTGGCGATAAACCTGATGTTGACTGGGTTGTTTTCCACATTTCCTCATTTTCGGTCGAAAATAAGTTAGATTCATCACTTTTAAGTTTCTTTCATCAATCTCTCACCCTAATCAGTGGCGTAACTAGAGGTTTGACCCAGGGGGTAAGCTCAGCTGAAGGGGGCCCACTAGCCAAAACTCAGAAAAAAGTTAATAAAGATAGTGAATCTCTGGATGTCGTGGATATCTGTACTAGATAAAAAAACAAAAACACCCCGAAAAACGTAAGAAACAACCTAAACAATACTAAACATCAAAATGTTAACTGGAACTGGCCCAGTTTTAACATTTAACTTGCCAGGGAGGAGGGTCACCCTTTGCCCCCCTGTCAGTTAAGCCACTGACCCTAGTATGTATTTGGTTATCGTTTCAAGCTAAAGAAGCTCTCTCGCTGCGTTGAGACTAACATTTTACGTAAATTATAAACGGCCCCTCCATTTAATGGCGATATTTAGCTGTTTCGGATTCAACGAGGGTACTCGCGCTTTATTAGGTTTGTTAATAGAAGCCTCTAGCTTATGCAGGGTTTTTTAAGGTGTTTTAGGGACCCAAATCGGGTCTCTAGAATCAGAGAAAATTATCATCGGGTCTCTAGAATGAGACAAAATCGGGTCCCTAGAATCAGAGGAATCGGGTCCCTACAGGTCCGTACCGGGTACGTAACATTTTCCTTAAAAAAACTCTGAGCTTATGTGAAACAGTATCGTAAAAATTTGCTGTTATCTGTTGTTAACAAGCCTGACACCAGTGGCAACACTGATTGATACTAAACAGCAGTCAACAACCACAAGCTTTTAGCACGTAAATAGTAACGTTTTCGTGACATTTGTGCAATAGGCGTGATGCACGAGTCAGGGACGAATTCAGACATTAAGGTTGGGGGGGCGATTTCAGTATATTTGGTAGTCAAGTCTCATACTATCGTGAAAGTTGTTTTACCAACTTATAGTAAATAAAGTTACTTTCGTAGGTTTTAGGGGGGAGAGCGCCCCATTCGCCCCCCTCTGGATCCGCCCCTGGCACGAGTAGAGAGTCATACCCATGCCAAAAGAACGATGATTAGGAAAATGTCACCAGCGAAACAGTGGCGGATCTAAGGGAGGAAGTTGGGGCAACTGCCCCCCCAAACGGCTATGGCGCCCCTCTGATAAAAATGCGCCCATTTTGGTGCCTATCGAAGTAGAAACAAAGGCAAAAATACTCAGTCTAAAGTAAAACAATGCTTTACACTTCATTGAACTTCAGTATTTACTTGACGGACTTTGACCCAAGCCTCTTACCGATTGGAATCAACATTGCTACTGTTTCGTAATAATACTCCTGTTCCCTTATTTCTTTTCCGCGTGACAACTGCCCAGGAATCACGAACACGATCTCCTTCGCTAGCACAGTTCTGGGCTTGCCGTTGGGCTGTGCAAAATTGTTTGTTTTTGTTACAAGTTCATTTTTTTAATGCTTAGTGGCAGCTTTGAAACGAAAAACAGTAGTGAAGCTAGGAAGTAGGAAGGCAATAAATATGGAAAACTTATAACTGACTTAAGATTTTAGAAGTCTGCAAAGAGAAAAACCAGTTTCAGGTCTGCTATCAGTGCAGTCTGTGAGTCCGCTTCGCAGTAGCCTACGTCTGCATCTTAGTTTTGCAACACCAAGGTAAGTGAATGAGTTTCTTATGACCCTGATTGAACCATATTGCAGCGTGTAAAAAGCTATCACAATATTTGTACCTTAACTGGGGCGTGACGAGTTTAGATGGGGCCCAGGAAGCAAATGTACTCTATTGAAGAAAGTATTTGTGACATTGTCGGGACTTCTCGACGCCCCCCGCAGTGATCCGGCGCCCTCGCAGTGATTCGGCGTTCCCATACACACTGGTGTGCCGCTGAAGAGGCTGAAGTGTGTCGGGTAAGTTTTATGTTTTGACAAAACCTTATGCTGCAAATCTTTTTGGTCCGCGTTGCATTGCTTTGGGTTTTAACTTTTCATCTTAACTTAGGAAGTATATGTG
>JGI24159J19872_10005015_pt1 | contig 17035 bp, 12 predicted proteins | sample Ectturendosymbi4_FD_19872 | JGI IMG/M metagenome (IMG submission 19872) | reverse complement strand
AAAGCTGTGTTCGAGGGGCGTGCAGGAAAAAGTGCAAAATAGAGGTTAAAAAATAGTCAGATTCAACGTTTAAATCACTCCCAGACAGGCTGGACTCATTGCCGAGATGAAAGTTACAGCCTTATGATGACAAAGCCCCAACAAGACACATTCGCACGCAGCAGCTTGAGGTGGTGTTAACTGGCGTTTGAAAATAAACCTAACGTTGAGCGCGACACAGTCAAACATCCTGCGGTAGAAGCGCAAGCGCGTCTATGTTGTCCCCCCACCATCCCCACGACGTTTTTCTTTTTCAGCGAGGGAGAACAAAGCGGCGCCTGCTGCGAAGTCCTTTCGCGACGAGACCGTTACGCCTTGCGTTCGATCTCCTGCATGTACTGCTGCAAGGCGTCCAGTCGCGCGTCGATCTCGTCCATGTCGGCGTCGGTCGTTGCGCGCTTCTGTCGCGAACCGTAACGCTTGTCCACATCCGGGGTACTGGACAAGCGTCTGGTCGCCTCCAGCTCGCGGTAGTCCGGACTGTCTTGCCAGGCGGGACGTCTGTTTGAAATAAGCGAAAAACAGCGCGAGTTAATGCGCTTTCCTTCACCGGCAACGGTACTTGCATGCTGGTCATGTTGATGTCGAGCAATATTTCATCAAATTGCTGGAGGGTTGCAAGTGGTCAGTTTCGTTGTATTCTCGCTATTGTCCTGCCTTCGCAGCAGGCTTGTAACCAGCGTTATTATGTCCAACACATTTTTCCAGGAAGGTTTCTCCTCTCTGCGCCCCCCCTTATTAGTTACGGGCCTGGTTTGGTGTGTCAAAAGCGGTCTGCGGCGCCCATCTCCGCTTGCTTGCACCGTGGGCCACGCGGCTACATTCGCAGTGAATGCTGCGCTGGTGGGGAGTCAATGGCAGCTCCGCGCGTGAACTTTGTTCTTGGACACACCTACCAACGCCGAGCACGAGGCTGGTCATCGGTGCGGCCCGGGAATCGAACCCAGTCAACCAGCTTTTGGCGGCACGTGGCCAAACCAATGTACCAAATAGTTCAAATATACGTACATCAAGGCGTAAACTTCAAGGATGATATCTATGTAGTGTTTTTTAAGGTGAATACAGTAGAACCTCTCTGCATGAGCTACATAACCACCACCAAAATACACTAAAACCGTCGCTTTACGACCATCTCGGTATTCAGATAAATAGTTGCTGTCTCCCAAAATATCTTTGCGGTCAGCACAGTCAAGCCTTAAAAAAAACCGTCTACGTAGACTGTCGTTATGCCACTCGAGAACATGTAAACGATTTAAGTTTCCGTAACTTCACGAGTCAGCCAATGGTCAAACCCACCTTCTCGTTTTCATCCGCGTGATGGAGCCGTTGTCAGAAGAGTTCCTGCTCTCGACCGAACCGTTTCGGCGGCGCAAGCCTCCGCCAGATGTCAGTCGATCCCTCGACGACGAGAGGCCGACGTCACGTGATAGTCTCGAACGCGCTCGTCCTCTGGATTGGTTCGAGCTTGGCAAGAAGCCAGACGACGATCTCCGCTTGCTGGAAAAAGAATTTACGCGAAGTTGCGATAAATTGCATCTGATTCACTCAAACCGCGCTGTCGCGGCATGCAAGGAAATCAGAAAAAATCATCGAGTCAGGAAGCAAGTTGACGAGTGAACATGCGTCGCTGACGCGAATTCCATTTCCCAGCAACAAATTTGCGATCGGCTTCGGCTGGTTTTCGAGCCTCGCAGTGGTTGTGAGCGCGAATCAGAAGACAGATGCGCAACCAGGGGTTGTCTCCACTATGCGACGTGACAGCAGCTTGAGGATCGAAGACGACACAGACAGCGGCCAATTATTAACTTAACGGTTCCATGATTCGAGCGATGGTGCGGGCACGATGACGTAACGCAATGATCCAGATATGAAGCAACTGCAACTCAACAAAACAGCTCGCGCAGAGAACCTGCAGTGGTGTACCGGAGCCGGAGTGTGGGAGTGGACTGCGGCCGGAGTCTTGAATGAATTTCCAAAATAGGAGTGGAGCCGGATTTGATTTTTTCACAAAAAGCCGGAGTCATTTTCTGAACATATTTTGAATAGCTCATAGCATTTAACTTGGAGTTTAAGCAGAAGTCGGAGTGCAAAACTTAAAAATGTTTCGGAGTGGACGTATGAGTGGAGTCAGATTCAAAAATTTACTCCGTGCACCACTGCAGATGACCACAAAACTTGAATCGGAAGCGTCAAAAATATGAACGCCATGCGTTGCCACTCAGGAAGGAAAAGAGACATGCAACAGGGGAAATCCCAATAACGAGACACGCAACCGTGGGTATTGCGAGAATGTAAAGAGGTTTTCTGATGACGTTGCATCCGATGAACTTGGCTGATGGTTAAACGAATTACGCCGTGAAGCCGTAGATCGGATCTTTTTGAAGCCGACGTACAAATCAACGAAAGGTTTTACGAAAAGTTTCACACCTCAACGGATTCGGATTTCGTTTTTAACGAGAACCTCAACACGACGTTTGCTCGGCAATGCCGCATGCAGACTGCCACAGCTACGTTGCACCACAACGAGGTTACCGTCAAATGCAAGCGGGATGAGCCCAACATCACTCAGTGGTGTCGGGCAAGAACAGTGACAAAGAATTGATAGTCAGTTTGGAGTTTTACAAATGTGGCTGATAGTTAAAAACTAGAGTAAGCAACCAACCTCTTTCTTAAAAGGTAGTAATGTTTGAAGGTAAATCCATCGAGGAACATTTTGACTAGTAATCTGAATCATTGGCTAAACCACTCAAAAGCTGCAAATTTTAACCGTTTCCAAAGACAGGGTTTCAGTATTTCCGAGTGCTCTCAATGTTTACGTTCAAACATTTTCTTGTGACGCAAGCAAACGTATGAGCACGACGCTAAACTGCAACAGATGATAGAGATAGAATTTTGGGAATTCCGGGGAGACTGGAATGCTATTTAGCCATCATCATTTCCAGATTTATACAAACCGTAAGTCGTGACCCTTGACAGGGTTCCAGCAATGGGTCAAACAGTCCCTTTCAAGGTCAGACAAACGCTCATCAGCCAAGCAGGCCATCAGCCTCAATATGAGAGACGCACAGGTAGGTGGTGAAGCGTTTCCGCACCGCGGCAACCTCTGCTGATCCTGGTTCCAACGTATTAACCACACCTTACTTTGGGACTCCCAGGCGATGCGAAGTGTGGTCTGCCGATGGCTGGGTAAATAAGTGACCCCAGCCCTTGTCCAGACTCACTTTGGAATTGTCCAAAGTGATCATCCTCTCTTGTAGAAGTAGAGGCTGTGCAGTACTCCGTCCACTCGGAACGGTTGCGATGCTTATATAGCAGAGGTGAGCATGGATAAGATCAGGATTGGATATCCTGCAGGATACTTGCGATTTTTTTGGATCAGGATTGGATTTTTATTTTTGAAAAAATGGGATCACGACAGGATCAAGATATTTGTTTGATTTTTATAACGAAATTTTCCTGAGAGTGATTCAAGATGTCACAAATGATGGTGCTGTTGTCTTCTTTGCTATGATTTTTATATTCACAAAAAATCAAAATGATTTTGTCAGTATGTGCTGGACTCATCACAATCGATGATAATAATTCATGTTACTTCATCGTAAATATTTTCCGGCGAGGTGGAAGTAGTAAGCTGCTCCGGTACGCTGCTTTGTTTTGTTGTGCTGAGTGGCGTATGTGTGTGTTGTGTAGGCTAATATCAGGGTTCCCACGCATTTTTAAAAATCATTTTCCATACTTATTCAATACCTTTTCAATACTAAATTTAAGAAGTTCAATACCATTACTTCTCTTCATTTTTCGNAATTCTTGATCATTAAACTCAATTTTACACATGGCACAACACTGCATAAATAATGAGGTGCTTTGCCTTCAGTGAAATTCTGCTCGGATATTTGAGATTTCTTTTCCATTTTGAATTTCCACACTTTTTCAATACCTAATGTACATTTTGGCAAAATTCAATACTTTTTCAAGGTCTTGAAAACCAATTTTAAAATTCAATTATTTTTCAATACTTTCAATACCGCGTGGGAACCCTGTAATATAGTCTATTCCATGGGTGGCCAACTTGTCTTCGACTCGGATCGACTAGAAAATTTCTGGATAATTCGCGATCGACCGGTTGGTAATACAGTATAGTCACAAATACAAAATGTCAAAGTTGAGTATCACATGTGCAAATGCAGTGTGCAATCGTCTTAGTAAGTGATACACAGACGGAAAGCAAAGTGTCCGTTACACCTAAATCATGATGATCGCCACGCAATAATAGAAAAACGTATTACAATACCTTGGTGGCATCTGCCGAGCTAGCCTATGGTCAGCCATCACAAGAGGCACCAAAGAATCTACATGACCAACCAACTGCTAGATAATTAATTTTTATGGACTTTCTGCAATATTGATTGAAAAATGTTCTTTTTAGGCAGCTTGTCAATTCAATGCAAAATCAGGTGCAATCAACCAAGTGACACTGGGCGATCAACTTGTTGGCCACCCCTGGTCTATTTCAGTGTTTGCATTTCCTTTTGGTTAGAATTTGAACATTCTACCTCAACTTTTATGCAGTCACCCTGTGCTGAAAGACAGTTTGAGTTTATAGTTTTTGTAAGCTGCATAGTTTTACTATATTTTATGCTGTGATCTACTCCGAGTGTTACAAATTACATTTTCTTTCTTTCATCAATTGATTGAATGCTGGAGCTCTTTTGGAATTAGCTGATGCAGGTGGAATTGGTCATATGACAATGACTATATCCTTGGATTGGCGGATCTTCTTTGCCATATAACCAAAAACCCTAACCCAAATTATAAACCTGTGTCTGGTTTTCAAAACTTATTAAAAAGGTGCTATAGCTTACATCAAAAATTTTCCCATAAAAAGAGTCGTCTCTATCAGCCCAGCCTAAACAACAATGCTGAGAGCCCAAACGACGACCACTCGCACAGCAGGAATTCCCTTTGGACCAGGTTCATCGTACTGACTGGTAGTGCCACGAACTCAGTGTTATAAGTGGACAGATACACTAAAGTTCAAGTGGAAAAATAACGACAGCAGAGCTATATCTCTGACAGCATAACATACACCAATTTTCTGTTTTTACAATTGACAGTGCACAACATGTGATGTTATTTTTATGGATTGGGTCACAAAATGACAGGGTGTTTTTATTTGGAAGTGGCTATAGGTACGCTGGCAGCGACACAGTTATAATAAAAATGCTGAGTTTGTCACAGCAGCACTGCCATGGTAGTCATGTAGACGTGTCTTACTGTGTGAATGGCTTTCGTGCTGACTCTTGCCATTATCGNGCACCATTTGTTTTGGTTGTAGTGGTTGCACTTTTCATGGTACCGGTTTTTATNTACTTTNTTCAATAGCTTCCAAACTTTTGTGGTCAGATGTGCGGTTTAGGTTTAATAAGTGTTCGGTTTAGGTTTACTAAGTTTCTACCAAGCGTAGTGCAGTCTACTGCACACTTGTCATGGATTAGTGTCATGTTACAGGCGACGGATGAATAAGTTTTCAAAAATGAAGGTCCGCTGGTGGACATATAACCATTCCGTTCGTTTCGTATTTAACCAGTGTCGCATTCGAATGCGAATGGTTATCGGAAACTAAATTTCAGTAATTTTCGGATAAGGATTGGATATTCAAAAAATTTATCGGATATGGATCAGGAGTTAAAAAATCAATATCCGCTCACCTCTGTTATATAGCATGGATTGCTTTGTACTGGATTACTAATCCCTAACGTTCCATGAAGTTTTGTACGTTCGCGTTTTGGAAACCGTAGTTTCTTTGCGCGGGAAAGCATCCAACATTCATTCTAAGAACGTAAATTTGACCGCCGTTCTACTCACGCTCGTTCCTGGGATTCTTGCAATCTTCGCTTCTTCTCTTCGACGTACTGAGTGGGATTAAAACGTGAATAGCGGTGAGGAGTTGGTGTGCGGCTTCTGCGACCATCCCTGTACGTAAAAAACGAAATAAGCGAAGAAAACAGGCAATACTTCTGCATCACGTGATCTGCAGCAGTAAACAGGCAACTTCACCGTCACTTCATGAAGCGTCACGCGCTACGTACGACTTACACCACTACGGAGCCATGAACAGCCGTGCAGAGGGTTTCCTTGCTTGCGAATGATTCCAGCAATCAACGCATTCATCATAGTTTTTTCGGTGTCGACAACAAACTCGCAACGAATTCACTCTGAGGTTCGAAATGTTTTCTTCGGTTTAACCTTTTATCGCGACCCGGTTGCTGTGGCAACACGGCCATGCCAACGTATTCGGAAGACATCAGTTTACGTGTAGCTGTCGTGTACGATACAAACATGCGTTTAATTCAAATGCGAGTTGTGGTGACGGCAACATAACGGAACAATAAGAACAAGCAATGTGAATGATGCGAATTGAATTCCTTACGACATCCTTTACGATAAAAGTACACACAAAAATGTAAACAAAGCAAAAAAGATTGACTACCTCAACTACAGTGCTCAACGACTCAGGAATAGTTTCAGTTCTGACCAGTGACACAGGCTATGATTGCAACAAGGTTGGATATAAAACTTTATAGATCCTTGCAAGCTGACGCTTTCTAACTCTCCACAACTTACATCGCCATTAACTGAACACAAGAAAATCGTCTGAAAACGCGATCTCAAGCGTACCTGGAAAGAGATGGTCGCTTTTCCGTGGAGGAGGAACGCTGCCTGGAAGTGGGGGGCAGAGGTCTTTCTCGAGATGACGAAGAGGTTCGCTTGTAAAATGAACCCGATCGCGAACCCCTTGACGCCGAGCGTCGGGCCGCCGCCGATGACGGTCTGAGGCCGCTTTGGGCTCTGGCCACGGACTCCCTCGACGCGCTGTACCGCGATCCGGGTCTTGGGTCCGTGGCAATCGGCGTGCGACTGCACCGAGAGACGAAGATGTGTTTACTTTTAAACGATGGTTCGCAAATCGTCATTGCGTTGTTTTTTCAGGTTTAATTGTGACGTCATTTACACAGCATTTTTAAAAAGCATTCGGCAAGGACTGGTGTAAAAGCAACAAACTGCCGTTGAATCGGCTGAAGTAATCCAACGAGTGCGTACTGCTTGGCAGCTTAGCTGAAATAACGTTTTGTGTGTGTCGTGCATGACACAGCTAAGGTGAAGACCACCACTACACGCAAAAAAATCCCGGCCACTGAAACTTTCTCTCGGAAACTTGACCGGAGTGTTGATGACATGGGAAAGCAGCCGTTGATTCAGTGGCAGTGGTGGTAATTTTAGAACATTTGGTTTGCTGTTTTACTTGCTTTAGACTCCAAACGCATTTTCACGGGTTCATCACGTGTTTTCCACGATACCGTCTGTTGTGCGAGCAATAGATGAGCTCGACTTCACGATCGCCAACTCCGCAGGTACCTTGTGCATGAACTGAGATTTCTTACCTTCGCTTGTACATGGCCAGTTCGTTGGTCAAACTCTTCACTCGAATTTGCAGGGTTCTTTCGCGAGCTGATAGGTCGTTCAGCTGTAAAGATAAACGCACCATCGTCTAAGTGTTGAAAATACTCTGTGTCCACGAACTATGTTACTGCTTCGGCCGCCAACTTTAAGTCACAAGGAGTGATCGCCGTGGAATGCTCGACGAGACAACCCGTTCAATAGGTTTTCCTCAGTGCCCCAGGACTTTAACTTCAGCGTGTATGGGTTTGTGTTCGTGTCAGTGTATGAGTTTGTTCGTGTCAGCGTATGAGTTTGTGTTCGTGTATGAGTTTGTGTTCGTGTATGAGTTTGTGTTCGTGTATGAGTTTGTGTTCGTGTATGAGTTTGTGTTCGTGTANGAGTTTGTGTTCGCATCACAGGAGTCAGATCACAAAGGTTCGCCATTAAATGTGCACCTAATGTCCCCAGAAAGTGGCAAGTCCTGCAGGCTACACATACGGGAAAGCGGCCCAGAGGTGGACACTTTGGACCAACGGCATGATTACATATCTGACGTTGCTTGGTCCCGGCCTGGTGTGGAGCCAGCATAAATATTTGAAATTGCTGAAAACGGTGAGGTATTGTGGGTCCTGCTAGGGCTGCGGCCGCCGCCCCCCACCCTCCAAACGGAAAGCGGCCGTGAAAAGTGAGCGAGCTTAGGGCACAAAATATCATCGGTTACACGTTGTTCCATACAAGGGACTCCCACTTCCTCAAAAACGTTCACATTACTTTTCTACCATTTTTTCCTCATTTTTCACCGTGTTGCTTTGGAAAAGAAGACCTGATTTAAAAAACCTCTTGCAACGTCAAGAAGATGCAAAGAAAAATGCTGCGAGAAAAATGACGTCTGCCTAGTTGACTCGCTTGGTACATGATTTGACTTAGAAACTACGAAAATGTTACACATTACAATCTACCAGAAAAAATAAAAAATCTAAGTTAGTTGATCCACGCACTTCTACGGTAAGCTTCTTCACTTCTGCGGTTTTCTTGGATATCAAGCGCTGAAAACGGTTTTTTTCTTTCATCATTTCCAATTCCATGTTTTGCACGACCTTCTTCAAAACTTTAACCTGACCGAGAAAAAGTTCGTGCTTTGCAAACACCGGAACAGCACGAAAGCAAAAATTTAAGTTCAACGATTCCTACAAACGGGTGCCCTGCGTTACGTTGTGACTCAAATCGTTTGGCGAGTTGCAGTTAGCTGGACGAGGACAAGCAGACACAACAGCACCGGGCAGCGCAAATGACCTCGTCGAAACTTTACAAGTTTAGTACTTTGCAACTAACGTGGAAACTCAACAAGCTATCAACGTTGTCTGTCAGCGAATCGAGCCTGTGGTTTGGCTGAAAAAAAAATCGCAGAAACGCAAAACCCCGAAAAGAGTTTCAAAACAGTCCGTAAGTTCTATTTCAGTGAACGAGGCCGCGCGACTCTACCTTTAATAAAAACGCACACCAGCAAACACAACACCACTGCCGCATTTTTGGCCTGTTCATTAACACCAACCTCTTTGGAAATAACCGCCTTTCCACCATTCCGCACTCCCAGCTTCATCTCTTCAAAGGTTGCCTCGATCTCTTGCTTCTCTTGCAATACGTTCTCGTAACTTCGTTCAACCATAACCAAGCGAAGGTTATTATCGTCACACGGAACACCATTGTCCAACCATCACGGCAGCAGACGCAAACGCGATTACGTGTTGAACGGTAACATACAACCGCGGTTACCTTGTACTGGCGTCATGCAAAAAAGAAACTCGAAACTACAGTACGCAACACATGGCTAGAAAATTTTTACAAAGATAATAAGATTACCACGGTCTAACGTAGAACTTACAACCAAACGCAAAATATTTGAATTTTGAATAAAACGTTTTCGAATTCTAAATCTGCAATCTATAAATAATCCATGTTTTGCATTAACAAAAATATGCATATGCATTCATAACAACACCGCACGGCCAGGAAGAACTGTCGCCTACTCTTCCTTCAACCGCAAGAACTCTTCGTCGCGACCATGCGCGTGTCGTCCAGACTTGAGTTTCGCGATTTCGTCATTTAACTGCCGCACGAGGCGCTGCAGATGAACAGGATCGGGTTTGCCCTGGTACGGCAACGGCAGCGGATAATGGATTCTGTCAGAAAGGAACAAACTAAACTAAGTAAAAATTCCCCATAATCCTCTTGCAGTTCGTGTTTTTTTTCAGCACAGCAAACTGACAACGCTTCGTGCTACGTAAATTATCAACTGGAACATTCACCCAAAACGTGCAACAGCAACTGTGTCCCGGGGCTTGCCGGGGGGGCACAATGCCCTGGGCGTGAAATCACGAGGGCACCGAAAAGTTGCAAAAATGTCGCTAGTCCTTTCTTCAATCCAGTACATACGCTCCCGACAGACCTTAGGTTCGGACATGTGAGGCGCCAAAATGGTTTCTTCCCGGGCGCCATCTAACCTCGGCACGCCCCTGACCACGCCCAACTTGAAACCTTGCCAAAATCTCTACCACTTCCGTCGCAAAACATGGTTCGCAGCACGTACTGCGGCGACGGTTTGCACCAGACAGCAGCGCAACCCCACTAACCTTTGAACTCTGAACTACATCGGTCACCTACCTGTCAAACTCGACGGAATACACCAGAATTAAATAGCGCTTGCTCTCTTGTTGCTTAGTAACGGGAGCTCTTGGCCTGCTGTCTGGCTTGCCCGCGCTCGCCGCCTTGCGGCTCCGCAGCCGTTCCAAGTCAGCGAAAGTCAGGAGGTCGAGGTTCACCGACTCCGTGCTCTGCAACGAAAATCTACGATTCGTATTGGGGGCGAATTGAGACACACTGACAACACTTTACTTTGATGGAAAGTTATAGCGTCTTGTGTTAAAGTGTGCGAACACTTAAATTCAGAAGGTAATTGCAACTCAACAACGCAATAACAACACATGATAGTAGTACATAATTGCGATTTTCTCTTTATAAAAAAACGAAAGTAGTTTCCCTTTTCCAATACAATCAATGGTGGTTGATTAAAAAAAACAAACTTGTAATGGTTCATTATGTAGGAATGTTGCAATACAATATGTAAAAATCACCAACTACCTTTTTATGACTTTTTCCTTCTTTATTACAAAAAAGAATTGGAAGTGGTTTATCTGAAACTATCTTAAATGCCTCTACTGTGCAGTATAACCTTGGTTCACAAATGTTTCTGTCAGCAAAGAAGATTTTCAAACAAATCCTATTAATGAATAAACAAGCAGGGCAGTATCCATTGGGCACACACTTTGTGCTCTTGCACACATAGTGTAAATATTGTTTGATGTTCATCATTGTCCAATTGACATTAAAGGTAATGTGAAATTCTGATATCATCGTTCAGTGATTCACACACCCATTTCTTAAATTATTAATTATTTTCTACTTACACTGCACCTTACTTGTTTTAACCAATACAACAAAAGAAATGTGAAATCAATTTGATTTCAAGGTTGTAACTGACTAACTCCATTTCTACTAATATAAATGGGAAAAATTGCCTCAATTTGCAAAACCAAGCTTTGGGAAGAAATAAATCCATGACATGAAGTTATACTGTACTTTTAAGNATCAATAATGAGAGTTTTACTGAAACACAAGGTTAAATAAGAANGAATCCATACAACAGTAAACACATAAGGTTAGTATATAAAAAATACATTTGACATAAACTACCNTATATAAGACTTATTAATAAAAGGATACTACACATAAATTGCACAATTCTATACTTTCCAGTATTTTTGTTTTCAAATGGATTAGCACAAAAGACAGAATAGATATGAAAAGCATTTCAAGCATCACCTTTTCAAGAGCACTTTCAAGCATTGATACGAATACATCAAATTGTTTGAAGTTTCCTGTTTTATGGGTCAAGTCCTCTATATCTGCAATACAACCAATAACACATTTTAGAACCAGGATTTCAATTAGGGGTACTGCCACTGTTTTGCACATATCTACATGTCAACAAGCATCAGCAAGACACAAATTAGTCTTTAAAAATTACACAACAGAAAAGATTAAAATGCATCATAGCACCACAATAAACAGGTTTACAGCAAGGAAATGATGCTACAAAAATCATGCAAATTATGCATCAAATTACTACAAAATTTTGCAAGATGTGTAGTAAAATACAATACAATGAAAAATAAGTACAGTAAAACAGTTGGTCATGGCTTAGCCAATGAATCTTTTTAAATGTCAGTTTTATACTGGAAACGAATTTTTAGAAAATTGAAAACTATTTTATAGGTGTTACAGCAAGATGCAAAAAATGAGAAACAAGAGTTACATGATGCTTCAAATGTTCCTCTCCACTGATCTGCAGTAATTTTGTCTTCTACTTCAATGCATAGGGTAGTTCCATTGTTTAAAGTTTGTATTGTAACTAAATATTCTATGCCTCGAAATATATACTCACCAGTCACCCTATAATTTTGGTTCATAGTGAAGAGTTTATCTGCACAAATTTTGAAACAAAATTATTAAGTTAAAAATTGCAAAATTCTAATACAAATAAAAAACAACTTAGTTTTACACAATGGGAGAATCAATGAATAAATGCAAACAAGCTGAAAGCAGTCATCAGTAGTAAGATGCTGGCTACCATCCTTAATGTACAAAATCATAATTAATGATTAGTGCTAAATGACCATAAAACAATTTTAAAAAACGCTCATTTCATGCAAAACACCAGAATTTTATCAACATACCAATATCACACAGACAAAAACACTTGAAAGTTGGTTACTTTTTTATGTTATACAGGTTGTACAATATCTAAAATATGTCCATCAACTGACCTAATTCTTGTATTTTTAAACATGCTATGCTCAGCTACTTAGGCTTGTAGTTGTAAGTATCTTTCTTCTTGCTAAATGAAAAGTAAGAATACATCTCCTTTATCCTTTGTTGCATGTTACAACTTTGCACCTTGGACTTAAGAATCCTACATTGAATTGCAATATTAATCCAAAATCAGGAAGCTATCAACTCAGACATACACATATTATAAATTTTTTAATTTGTGTCGCAACTAGAGCTCAAATTCAGCAAAGCTAAAATTGGAAATAAACTGGTCTTAATATATTTTTCAAAGGACTAGACTTGGATAGTCTAGGAGCTTGAGTGAGATAGCAACATGAATAAATTTAAAATGTACAATGTAGTGAACTGGATGAGGCCCAAATGCACCATGGTAATCACAAATTAATTTTGTAATTGGATCGAATCTATATTAACAGAACATCATTAGTAATTAATGATAGACATTTAGAACTACCCAACTGCATCAAACTGGGTTCTTAGATTAGCATTTTCCGTGAAACATGTCTTAACATGTTGCTGCAAAATTATGTTTATAAAAAGGTTAGCTAAATAATCACAGAAGTTCTATGACTTTTCACACCAGTTTGAACTATTTGTTCCATACAGAAGGCCATAATAACAATATGCCCTATCCTAAAGTTAACAAAAGTAATTTCATTCACATGTCGTTATTTAAAAGCAGAGTTGAATATGCACTCAACGGAAAAGAGAAAAAGAGCATCTTTGCAGCTCCTCAGAGCTTTGGAGGCAAACAAAAATGATGTGAACTACTAAGATGTTTTGGACATTGACTTCAGCAGCATAATTCCTAAAAATTACACTGTGACCAAATGTGCCAGTAACATATCTCTTACTAATATGGTGGTTAGACATGAACAATTATACTATGAATGAAAACATATATTTATTTTTGTGTATGTTATCAAACATATTTAAGTGTGTTTCCATTTTGTTTGTCTCAATTTTTGATGTTTCATTTTCTAAATTTTGCTTAGTTTCAAAAAGTGAGTGAGCTGCTACTTTTGGTACTATCCATTATCTAACTCTTCTTATTAACTATTTGTGTTGTTCATGTGCCCTCTGCATTAAAAAATATTTTACCATTGTGTAAACTGTTAAGTCTAGTCCTGATGCCCCTGACTGGTTGAATCAACTATCAGTACCCTTGTCATCTAATATCCTAAAGTGAAATGTGTCCCCTGCTATCCTATGGGTAATAATTTTGAGACAACCCTGCTCTGCAAAATTTAAGCTCACCCTTCCCCACACCTGCAGGAATTTGAGAAATCATACTCATCTTGTAACCACCGCATGCGCCCTTCCAATCCACACACGCCCTGTTTACACCTGTCAATGTGTGTCTGAAAACTAATAAAAGCTCATGCAACATCTTTCACTGCTAGTGGCAAATTATTCAATGATTAATTTCAAACACAACAGAAACTCTTAAAAAACACTTTCAAGTAAAAATGTGAAACCTTTTGGTCTACCTTGAGTTCCTTGTTCTTAGCTTTAAAAGCACTGTTGAAAAATAGTGGGCCGTTCACTGACGAACTCTTTATATTTGCTTGTTTGCTATTCATGACATGCCAAGCCATACTAAACACTCCTTCACTGGCAGCGCCAGTTGCCATCACCCAGAACATATTTCTTGCAAGATCACTGAGCACTAGAAACTTTAATCTGTGGTTTTGTCACCACTGAAGAATGTTGCTGCACCATTGTACCGCAAGCTCTCTGTAGAATTGAAATTTCTTTTCTTGTGTCACTTTTATATGTACTGAGTCAACATTCAGTTACCCACACAAAAAAATTCTTATCCCAGGTTTGGCGTACATTAAGTTAAACTCGCACCCACCTCACAAGCATAGCTCTGCAGGTTTTCGTACCTGCCCCATAAATGTGCATACCCACGACCACAACCCACATGGGTTATCCCACCTCATGCAGGATTCTATTGACCGCATTATAATAGTATCATGGCTGCTGCATGGCTTTTTGTTTCCTAACCTCCTTTGCTACTTACCATTTCTAGGCCATGACAAATGCACACCAGAGATTTTTTAAATAACCACAGCATTATATTTAATGACCAATCCAATCCACTTAAAGCTTGGGAAAAATACAATGTTCTTAAGACCTGCTCTTTGAAGTGGGAAGAAGCGCACAAGAGGAGATTAGTAGATCTAGCTAAAATAGAATATTATCCAGAAAACCAAACTGATGACTAAAAAACATGGTCATCACTTTTCTCTGTGTCATATCCTAGACTGTGGAGTCTCCAATTATTGTCTCCACCTTGCTTGTTTCAAATGAAAATCCTAATGCCAAGATTCCAGATGTTCTTTTAAGCCCAACATCATGCATCAGATACTCTGCACATATGACATCATATCTTTCTCAATGAAGAACTATCATACTTGGTTTATCACACCTAGCTGCCTTGCCACACGTTTCACCCCAAAAATGCTCAAGTCATGCATGAGTTTTCATGGACAACTGCCACTGTTTTCAGGTTGGCTTATAATCATTAAACATGTCCCAGTCTGGGAAGCAATGTAGAGGTTTAAGGTAGCCAGTGTAGAGGTTGCATGTAAGGAAGGTCATCATTGCCATGCAGGATTGCTGGTTTCCACAAGCGCTACTAACAATGAGGCAGCAAAGTTGTTGTATATGCATTTTTCTACCAATTGACTAAGCTACCTGACATTTTAATTTTCCAAGCCAAAGTACAGCGTCGGCTCTCACCCTTTTTGAAGTTTGTTTTCACAGACTTCTTGGTGCACAAGAAGCTTATGATAAGCAGCAGCAAAAAATACTTCAAAGATAGTGAGGCAGCAAAACAAAAACACATGGACTACATCCTATGCAGAACAAAAAAACTAAAACATGGTCTTCACTAGAGTTGCAGAGTTGGAAGTTTTGGGTGGAGTTGCAGTCAAATTTTTTATCCAACTCTGGAAACCCAATTGAATAATTTTTTACAATGCGCTCCTAAGTTAGGAGTTCTAACTTGTGCCTGTTGAAATTAAACAATTTCTTTTGAAACTTTCATTGAAACACATAATTCTTGCTGTGCACCATGATTTCCATTGATTGCTAGTTGCTACAAAATTAGCTAACTTCAGCTTGAAGAACCAGGCATCATAGGATGAATGCTTTCTCTTAAGCAACAGTGGGCGTCGCTTGGTGCTTACATAGTTAGCTGTAATCACAACCACTTTAAACGTCAGTGCTCAATCGACATTACCCAGATGTTTCTGAGTGATATTGGATAACTGTGAAACAACACACATACGCAAGTGAACATGTGCTGCACAGTTGTGTTTGCTTGTGCATGTGTTATCACCTATCTCCAAGTGTGATTCTACCAGAAAATAGAACTTATTACAATGGCATGAGTGAGATGAGCTTTTTCAGGAAACAGAATGAACTTTTATGATTGGTGAATAATCTTCAAATTAATAAATAAATTCAAAGCCTTATATCATGTATATAGTGATAATAAATGCTTATGTTCAGGCCTTAGGAGTTTCAGGTGACAACGCTGTGGTTGCATCACATGTCATGCGCTGGTCAGGATAGCTCAAAAAGTGAGTGACATAATACTATACATGGGCACTTACAGAAAGCGCAAACGTGTGGAAAGCAACGAAGCTTACAGAAGACACAAATAGTCGGAAAGCAATAGCTATTCATTGAAAAGAAGCAAGTGGTGGGCAGCAACACTGGTTAATACACTGAGGATGGTTAACATCAGATCAAACTTGCACGCAGGCCAATACGCTGGTGCTGGCAGCGTTCCCTCTCACCACAGACAGGGACAAGCGCTGGTGGAACCACTGTCGCTCCCTGGGGTCACCTGGCATATCAACAAGTTTCTTTGCAAAAGCAGCTCAGAAAAGGTGCAGTGGACTTGCCATGCACACCAGTGGTTTTCTAATGACATTTTAGGTCACTTCTTTGCCAACCCAACCCTCTTTAGGGCATGGGAAAAAATTACAAACAATGATGTTCTTAAGACCTGCTCTTTGAAGTGGGAAGAATTGCATGGGAAAAGTTGGACATTTTGGAAAGGTTGGAGTTGGAAAATTCGGAAACTAGGAGTCAGACATTTTATTGTTGACTCTACAACCCTGGTCTTTACGCTGCAGCATGAAACTTTGAACGGTAAAATGAAGTTAGTGCACTTGATCTGTGGACAAGAACACACACGGCAAAACTCCCTTGGCAAAAAATGACAGGTTGACACAAGACAGCCCGCATGTACAGAAAAAAATCTTGAGTTACTGTTAGGAAATGCCAATTCGTGATGCGAATGGTTGTATCCACTAACCTAGTACTATACGCTTACTTTTTCATCTGTACATTTTCATCAACTCTTCATGCAATGCTTGCTCTTACATTCATAAAAGCTCGTTTTCCTTTTTTATTATCTTTCTCTTTGGATGCAAAAATTGTTTGTAAGCATTAGTTAGAACTTAGGTCTGGGCCTAAGTTCTAACTAATGCTTACAAACAATTTTTGCATATGTATTTTTCATTAGTTAGAACTTAGGTCTATTTCACTGGTCTGGCCAGTATTCTACTTCTAATTTAGCAGAGGCCGATATTTTGAAAATCAGTGCCTGAAGCCAGTATTTTGAAAA
>JGI24159J19872_10005013_pt1 | contig 17038 bp, 5 predicted proteins | sample Ectturendosymbi4_FD_19872 | JGI IMG/M metagenome (IMG submission 19872) | reverse complement strand
AGGTTTGCTGAATTCTATTAAAACTAAAAACAAACTTTATAAAAAAGCTATGAATAGTGGCATTGCTTCCGAGTTTCAAAAATACAGCAAGTTTAACAACATATTAACCAACTTGAAAAAGAAGGCTAAACTCAATTTCTACAAAACCCAGCTGTTCGAGAACTCCAATACTCCAAGAGAAACTTGGAAACAATCAATAAAGCAATTGGCAAAAACTCTGCTGACAATTCCAATTCCATTCCAATTATTCAAAAAACTGTCCATGGTGCATCCTCTCTTCCACATAACCAATCTGTTGCTCCAGTTTTAAATCAACGTTTTACGTCAGTTGTTCCATCACTTGCCAGAGCCATACCTCCCACTGTAACTGATACTTATTTACCTCCTTCTCCACAAATCTGTTCTTCAATGTTCATAACTCCAATTTGTTCAGAAGAAATACTGAAGCTTATTAACTTAGTTGATGACAAAAAGTCTACTGACCCTTATGGTATGCCTGTCAGATTGGTGAAATTGAGTAAAAATATTATATGTACTTACTTGTCAGATATTTTTAATAACTGCGTACGAAACGGAATCTTTCCTGATAAATTAAAACTTGCCAAGGTTATCCCTATTTTTAAATATGGTGCCAAAGATATCGCTTCCAACTATAGACTATTTTTCACTGAACTAAAACTTAACAAAAACGTGCTCTATTTGTCGCAGTGTCCTGCTTCACAAAAATTTATCGGTGACCCCTTGGTCTGCTTAGTGTGCTAAATTAAATTACATTGCTGCCTGTTGTCGTTTTTTTGTTGTTTTTTTTACGCGTCCAGCGTCTTTTATGTTGCGTTTTGTTTACGTTTGTTTACTCTTGTTTATGTGCGTTTTGTTTTGTTTGTGTTGCGTTATTAGGGGCTTGATTCGATGACCTTTCGGTCCCTCGCCCCATAACAATAAACTTCAAACTTCCTGCGGATTTGGGAAAAGCGAAATACCTTTCGTCTATTTCTACCATGCGTCCCTATTTTTCGGGAAAATGCCCTTAATTTTAATGCTAAAATCTGCATTCCTAAATAAACACTAAAACCTGACATAAGTCTCGAATATAGCTGCAGTGCGGAGGAGTGCTCAGAGTAGACAGTCGAAAAAGGTCTGCGAAAAAGAAAACAGCGCCACACTGCACAAAAACTCGCAAAAAAACGCCGCACCAAAAATGTTCAATTTTCTGCTGCCAGGCTACCTTCCACCTTCACACTTGTAGGAATGCATGTGTTGTAGCATAATGTAGGTGTTGTAGGTTCTTAAACAGGGGTGCGAGATCTGTTCCTAGGGGATGTGGGGATGCCGAATCATCAGGGCTGATTTCGTAAATAGTTCATTTCATCTATCAGATAGATAGAACATAATCCGTAATACCAAAGCGCGTTGAATGCCGTGACAAGTGATCATAGTGACTGCCGGGAATGCGTCCCGGCTTTTGACTACTCAGAAATGGTAACCCAACATTAGCCATCGTCATTTCCAGATCCACTCTGGCCCGGAAAGGTGACGTCTAACAGGACTCCAGCTATGAATGAAATAGTCTTTACGAACGGGCAGACTGAGCTCTTCAGTCATGCAAAGCAGTCACTCTAGGTGCGGGGAACCAATAGGTAGATAGGTAAAATTTCTCCATTCAGGCAGACCCTGCTGCTGAACTTGGCCCCAACGTATTGGCCAGGCCTTCGCAAGGAATATCTAGGGAATGAAAAGTGTGGTCTACTGATGACTGGACAGTTCAGTAATCTCAAACCTTGTCCAGGCTTTCTTTGCAAAATTTCAAAGCGTCTTCTTTCGTAGAGGTTCTGTCACTCACACACACTTGCAAGCAGTTGACTAATGCCTTACCGAATGCTTTCGGTTAACTTGCACCAGGCCACTCCGTATGTCCACTTGCCTTCAAACATTGTTTTGGCTTGGAATGGCAGAATGAAGAGAAAGAGAAAATCGGCAACTGCCAGTTGAACCACGTACACGTTTGTTACTGTTTTCTGATATTCCCTGCAAATATACAAAGTTTCACAATGTCAGTGTACAAGATCTTTGTCATGACCAAAATTTTGCTGGAGACAAAATTTAAACACCTTTTTCTGTCAGTCTTAATGTCTTAAATCTATCAGAAAGGTCACCTTCCAGCCAGAGTTAAAAATAAAATTATATCTTTCTCAACTGCTAAAGTGGCGTATGTCGAGTCGTAGAAATCGTAACTTCCAACATTAAACCTCGCTGATGTACATACATGTTTGTTCGAAGCAACAAGAGTTTCGTTCAACGCAAAAAGATAAATAGTTTAAACTTTTATAAAGAATGTCTAAAAGTGTTCCAAAATTCTACCTCAAACAGAGTATGCAAACATCGGTGTTATAGCATATTGGCAGATATGAAGAAAGTGGTGTCAGCGCATCCCCAGCATTGAACAAGNCCTTTGACTAATGCTTATTTTGTCTGGTAACTGATGTCGCTCCGCGTTTCACGTTTTTCACTCTGTCGTGCTGCATTCACACCAAGACGGGACCAAGCACGTTCGGAGATGTAGTCACTTAATCACTTAACCATGACCGAACCAATCAAGCTGAGATCTCTCGATTCGGGGGACAAGTGACTCGACATTCAGAGGTGTTACGAATTTCGCAGCTGCGCACTTTGTCACAACGTGTCACACCGTGAACTCCTCGTAAAAATCCCATAAAAAAACACTTCGTAAAAACCACTATTTCAGTCATCAGCCAAGATTCATGACCACAGGTAAGGATCGGAACAAAGACAGATTTAAAAACTGACAGCTTTGGGATGTTTGAAAGCTCCCGTTTCGTGACCACAGACCGAAACGCTCACGCAGAACTGTGTTAGTTTTACGAATCTGTGCATCAATCTCCTTGCTCCGTCCTCATCGCTCGTGAATACCACCCCAAGGTACTTGAACTTCTCGAACTGCTGGAGTACTGTATACTGCCGCTTACTTGCAGCTTATTGTAGTGTGTGTGTGCAGAAAAGTTACCTGAGGAGCTGTGGCAGAAAAGTTACCTGAGGTGCTGTGGCAGAAAAGTTACCTGAGGTGCTGTGGCAGAAAAGGTACCTGAGGTGCTGTGGCAGAAAAGGTACCTGAGTTGCTGTGGCAGAAAAGGGACCAAAACATCTTCCACCCGGTCCCGTTACGAAAAGTGACACCGCAATAAATAGACCCTCCTTTTCATGTGTAGTGATTGCTGCATGACAGCGCTTGCAGTAAATACAATGCAAGGTCTCTCCTACACATATCACCCCACAGCAACGTCTTCTCCTAATATCCCTTGACACCGCAAAGTTGCCGTGTAAATAGCGCGACCGCTCTGTCCGACGGTATAATTTGGGAAACTACTACCATGAAATACGCAGAATTTATGAAATTCATCGCGCATCGGTTGTCGCGCGCGTGACCAAGCATCGCGTTCGGGCTTAAGCAGAGGAGCCCGTTCAACAATTCGCGACAGACTTCCCTGTCAGCTTTCCACAAGTGAAGGCCCCGCGTTGCACCCGCTACGCATCTGGCGAGACGATTGTTGTCAGCGCAGACTGCGTCTACTCTGGTAGATTTGAAAGCACGCCTAAACGGCAATCTAGTGAAATTCTGGATCAAATTCAGCAACCCTTGTCGAGTAGCGCGAATCGAGTAGAAAAAATACATACGTTCATCGTGCTTTTCATGTCGCACGCAATGTTTTCACTTTTTTGAAGGTGCACGCCTCGGGTTGAGCAATGTTGAGACTGAACATTATCTTCCGATTTCAAAATTTGCAACCGTGGAACAGAGTCTTCAGTTCATGGACAATTCACCTAAAATATGTGCTGCAAACCCCCAAGAAACCGGGAAATGACCCTATTTGGCTTTTTAGTTTGTTTATACACATTTTCTCGATGCTTTTATCAGCAACAGTACACTTAAATACACTTCAATTTTCATATTTATTCAACTTATTTGGTTAGTAGAAGTTGTTGCAACCTGTGCGCGAAAGATAGCACCCATATGCAAGTGTCGCAAACAAGCAATAATGGAGTGATCGCGGCGCATGATCTCTATTATTGCTTGCTCCCACAGTGTGAAGCTTTGCGTACTTGCCGCTCGGGCTTTCCGGTCGCAACAGAGTGCTTCTCTCTTCAATAAAGAGAACCGAAGGTTTTAGGTTTGCTTCCGAGCCTTCGAAGGGCTTGTGTGAGGTTGCCACGCACTGCTTTCATAACTTTGTGATGATTTCGCTTTGCACATATCCACATTTCAGCAACAAGTCTCCACAAAGGTGACGCAATTGAATCAAACACCAAATCATTTTGCTTTGAAATCGAATTCGCGCATTTTACGCATCTACAGTCCTGAATCTTGGAAGCAAAGGCTTATGTGTGAAATGGTTAATAAGTAAAACGCGGTTTAGAGAAAGCACGCGAATCGCAGTCTCAAACACAAACTATGGCCATAAAGCTAGCTTCACACGAAATCTGAAAAGCAAAACTGACGCCAACTTGCTAAAGACCAGCTTCACTCAACGTTATGATAAGTCAACAACCATGGCCGATCGCTCGACACACCAGAAAAACATTTTTTTCATTTTTTCAGCGCAGACAATATATTTGTCTGGATAAGTTACGTTTTCAAGTTTTCCCCCTTGCTTCAGCACATTTTAAACATTTCTGGAAAGCTGCGTTTGCAGAGTTTCTCTCTGCGTATCGTGGAGAATTGAAGGCCTTAGGTTTGCTATGAGCTTTTGGGGAAGCTGTCTGCCAAGGGTTACTATATTTGTTCGATTGCAACGCACCCTTCATTGTAAGCTGTATGAAATGACGAAAAACAATGAAAGCCGCGACTTACAATTGAATAAATGCGGCAAGCAACCAGCAATTTAATCATCTTTCTTTTCCTCAAACCGGTAGCCGGCTGCAGTCAACAGTCTACCTTCAGGCCAACTACCTATCAACCAGAAACTATTAGTTAGATTGGAACATAACGAGTCAGAATGTGTTCGTGTTCCTGATCTACATTCAAGGCGACCTCTCCGGCTGAAATCAGACCATCATATTCTAAAGTGGTTTGATTTTGGAGTGAACTTTACATCTTCAAATAGGTTCGAAATATCTTATTTTTTATTCACACCAATGTGTGGGTAGGCATATTAATTTTGACAGGAAGGCAACGTTCGTTTGGCAGACAGAGACAAGTAATATCCAGACAACTCATTACGTTGATAGCAATTAATTACAACACAAACGTTTTCGCCTCGTTGCATGTAGGCATCTCAAGGCGGCATATGAAAAATTGAATCTTTTTGCATAATCATGTCGGTGATTTTAACATAATTGCACAATGATTTTACAGATATTTCTCTAATATTTCTAACTTCAACTGAACGTGTTTTATTGGTATACATTGCTACATTGTGCAGATGAAAAAGAAAAGTGCAAGAAAATTGTACAACTAGAAATGAAAGTTATTATATTGACACAAGGCAGGCAATTTCATGTGGTTGGTGATAAAACAGACAACCCGAAAGATAAACAGAATAAATGAATCAAAATAACACTGATTGCTAATGGTTAGTGATTAAAGAGAAAAGCAGAAACGTAAACACGTTTACAGAATCGGAGCATGCTTCAAAGTTAGCAAACAGATTAAACAGACCAAAAGTTGGGCGTAACTCTTAAAGTAAGGAAGATTTTCCCGAAACTGATCAAAACAGTTTCAAAATCTCGCACTAGCCAAGAGTATTTGAATGGTTTGACTTTAAATGGTTTTGGTGCATAGAAGATGAAGTGGAAATAAACAATCATAACTTGCTGATATCTGAATTTGCCAAACAAAAGGAAAGATAATATAGCTTCACGTAGCTTAGCTTCTGAATGATTTTTGTATTGCCAGTTTTTTATTCTCAATTATAAGCGTTTTGACTAATTGTTGTGTCATGCATACTCTCTCGAATTTCTTGTTACGTTATTCATGCTGTAGTCTGTATAGACAACATAATATAACATGCGGATAATAACCAAATTGTCAAATTGAATTGCGATTGCCTAACAAGTCCCGCATAAAAGTTCAGAGCTGTCCCTCTCATACCTTATGCCATCACTTTTTCTCCCTTCCTCACACACACACCAAGTTACATTCATTCTGTTCGTGGCTCTAACTACATTGAGGACCATTGTGTTGCAAAAATTGTGCTTCTTGTGCTAACTTTAAGCTAAACTCGAGAAGGAAACTCGTAGTTCCGCTTTCGTTACCGCTGAATCAAGCCTCTAAACGTCTGAAATGCACTACTTTTGAGGTATTAAAAGCTGCTAGTGAGCACAGGGACGTAACGAGAGGAGCAAGAGAGGCCCAACTCTCCGGGCGCGGAACCACGATAAGTGAGCACCGAATCACTGCGGGGGGCGTCAAACAATCCCAATATTGTCACATGTACTTTCTTCAATACAGTACATTTGCTTCCGAAAGAACTCAGGTTCAAACATAGGGACACCAAACTTGCTTCTTGCCCCGGGCGCCATCTGACCTCGTTACACCCCTGGGTGAGCATTTAAACACAGCAGAACGAATCAGTCCTTACGACTGTCTTCCACCGAGTTTCTTGAAAATCGGGCGGCAATTATAAACTCGTTAATAAGTTGTTAAAGTCAACGTTTCTCTTCATAAATCCAACAAATACTGTTTGTTTATTTAGAATGGTCTAATTCAAGTAAAGAATAGGGGATGAGTTTAAATGATCTCTCATGTTAAGGTTTGCTGGTATTAAAATAAAAAAATAAAAAGTATGCAGTCTCCACAAAGGCGACGAAGCTTAATCAATCAGTAAATATTTCACAGGAAATCGATTTCACGGAACTTTACCCATCTTCTGTCCTGAAAACAGTGTGCAATGCTCACGGGTGAAAATTTGAAAGGCTAAAGTAAGAGCAGAGAAAGCAAACAAAGTCTTTACTAAAATGAATAAATCAAAACACAAGCTGCAGCAAGTAAAAACTATAAAATACGTCGTTCCCAAATAATTGCTTTCACTGAAACTGGAAAACTGTTTGACGCCAATTATCGAGCAACGCAACAGATTGGCGGAATCACGCCCATTATGACGTCAAAATACCAATCCAAAGAAGCGATCGGCTCAAACCTCGCTTTGAACATGACAGATGACAAGATAGCGATGGCATCAAATTTGGGAAGAAAGTCTACGCCCCCCAAATTGTGAGACAAAAAATGCAGTGGCGTATCTAGGGTATGGCAGGCATGGCGCGTGGCATGGGCGCCACTTTGACGGGGGCGCAAAAATTGCTTGTAAAAATTAAAAGCTTTTTTTAGTTTCCTGAACCTCTATTTTGCGCCCCGTACCTTCACAAACTGCAAAGCTACATCAACACAGCCCCATACCTATTAGGCTAATATGTAATAAGTCGGGGGTGTTGCGCCAGCACCACCAAGCGTTGTGACAAAACTGTGGTATTGTGATATAACACGACGGTCAGACATTGTGACACAACAGGAACGCACGCATGCCATACAGGGGCGTAACGAAGTTAAATGGCTCCCGGGACAAGAAGCAAGTTTGGCGCTCCCACGTTCGAACCTGAGATCTTTCGGAAGCAAATGTACTGCATTGAAGAATGTAGCCTACATGTGACAATGCTGGGACTTTCTGGCGCCCCCCGCAGCCACTTGGCGTCCCCCGCAGTGATTCGGCGTCCGAGTAATTGAGCCCTCCTTGTTACGCCCCTGATGCCATAGCTACGAGACCTCGTCCTTCCCACGCTATACGAAAGGATAGGTCAGTCCGTACTGCTGCATTACAAGCAAAAAGATATGAGTCAGAATCTGGCTGCAGAAGTATAATGAGGTGAGATGGCGCCCAGGTCAGAAGCAAGTTTGGCGTCCCCATGTTCGAACTTGAGGTTTTTCGGAAGCAGATGTACTGTATTGAAGAAACTACTTGTGATGTAACATTTTCGGGACTTTTCGGCGTCCCCCGCAGTCATTCGGCGTCCCCATAGTGATTCGTCGACCGGGAAATTGTGCCCCCCTAAAAAGCAAATCAAAGGTGTGGCAAATGCCTTGCAAGCACTGCGCACGTCGTGGTTGCCATGGAAAACACACAAAATGCATGGTGGCACGTGTTTCACAAATAGTGACAAAAAATAAACTTTCCCGCTGAATCAAAACACGACAGGTGCAAACTATGGTATTTATGCAACCGCTTGTCTGATATGCCATCAACAGTTCGTCGCCCAAACAACAAACAAATTTTCCACCAGGCAGTCATTGCACTGACGTGCTCGGAACAGACTAGATAATAAGAATGGCAGCGACCAAATGCTGTTATCGCGGCACTGTTAAGTGTTCCATGACATCATAAATAAACCACCTATCTATAACCCTTACACTATTATTTTTGTAGAACAACCCACTTTTAACTGTCTGCATACCTGTGAAGACAAATGGCTTAACAAAGTTATCGCACAAATGAACGTTCAAAGCATGATCTATCGTGTGAAATAATTCTTGCAGCCTTTGCGTTATTTGTTGATTTTCTCCATTTACTTTTGATCACTTTTTTGACCTTTTTTACCACCCATGTAGTTACCTATGCTAATATCTCCTTCACAACGTTTAGCAGTAACTTTAAAGGCGCAATGCCTAGGTGCTAGCCTAGGGTATGTCTGCCAACCGTACTAACCCAATCCTGCTTGGGCATTCTATCACAACACGATGTTGTGAGTCATAATCGCGTGGTTCCGTCAATGTGGATTTGTTGCATTGCTCGATAACTGGTGTCAAATAGTTTTACAGTTGCATAGAAGGCAATTATTTGGAAACGATGTATTTTGCACTTTGTACTTGCAGCTTGTGTGTTGATATATCTATTTTAGTAAAGAGTTTGCTTTCTCTACTCATGTTTTAGCCTTTCAACTTTTCACCCGTATGCATTGCTTAGATTTCAAGACTGAAAATGGGTATAGAATTACGTTAAATATGTTTTATATGAAAAACGTGCAGATGGATTCAAACCCGTCATTATGGAGACTAGTTGCTTCAATATAGATATGTGCAAGTCTGATCATTGCAAGGTCATGAAACCAGACCCAGTTGGCTGATCTCTCGAACGCTTGCTTCACACCTAGAGCTTGTAATTGTCAGAGAATTAAAATTAAATATCAGACACCTTAAAATGAATAAACACACACTTACTTCAGTATAACAATGATGTAAATGACAACGGCATTGGCCAATAAGCCAACAGTTGCTATTAATATGAAGAGAATGGGAACCACGATGTATCTGATTGGCTCGCATTTGGATGCTGACTTGTCGTCATAATAGGTAGAATTACCTGCGCAACAATCAACTGCACGAACATGTAGGAAATAGCATTGCAGGCAAGTTTTTGAAAATCAAGTCATGCTGTGAACTGCCGAACGCAGTCAGCAGCGTTGAAGATTGTTCTGAATCTTTCGTGACCAGGTTTGTTGGTAATGTTTCGGATAGTTAGTTAAATCACTTCTTCAAAAGCATTCTACTCGCCCCACCATTGGATACTGAATAGCTTGGTGGTGTTTTCGACTAGAAAGTAGCTTTTTGATTTAACTAAAACTTCAAGGGTAAGATAATTATTGCACAAACATTAACAATTTCTTGGTATGTTTTCTACCTTCAGATATGGGAGAGAAACAAAGTTTAAAAATCACCAATGACGCTGTTATAGTTTAAAAACACTAAGGCAGTTCAAGTAACTACTCCCCAAAAGGGAGATAAACAAAAAATCAATCAGCAAATTTTTAACAGGAAATCGATTTCACGTAACACTACGCAGTACCGGAATTTTCATTTCGATGCTTCGTGATTGTCGAATTTGCTGCGAAGCGTACCATTCATCTCAATTGCTTGCTTTCCTATCGGCGTCGTAAGCATTGATTTGAATGTTCTTCCTGGCTCTTATTTTGTTTCTTGTGCGTGTGAGCCTGGGCCAAGGGTTAGTACAGCTAGCACCAAAATTGACCCAAACAAGTCCTTAACTGGGACGAAGGTTTAGATGCGATTTGACCCCTCTGAAACAACTGTTAGTAACACCCGAAAGCTGAGTAGTTTAAAAAACGGTCTGCAGGTTCCCATGAGCTTTCAAAACTTTTTGTTTTCCTCCTTTTTCTACGTCGGGCATATTTTTTGTAGAAAGGCCCTTTCTACAGTCGCATTTGCAATCAGCAAGTTCCTCTTGTGTACATTTTATAGTAAACAACTTCGGTTTGACTCCGAAAATTAAAAGAGGTGCCAAAATAAACAGCAAAATTCAAAAAAGGGCAAACGCATTTTGAAAAATACCAAGATGGGTTGTAGTTTCATATTTCTAAGTCAAAATATCAGGTTGGTTTCAGAAACAAGCGAACCATGAGGCAAGCTGGGCAGGATTGAACAAATCCTTCGCCACTGTGATTCGCGCATTCACGACTAACACCTCCAGCTTTCAAATCTCACATCACTAAAAACCGCGTGCTACTACGCACATGAGGCTGACGGAAGCTCGGAAATCGTAAAGATTCATTTCTACGTACGCTTTTGGGAAAACAATGTTTTCCCGACAATACCGTACATTTCAGATCGCAAAGTTTAAGGAAAGCGTCTATAGTTTCCACTCACTTTCGTCCATGCCAGATTCAAAAGCTTTCATTTTATCTGCTAACGCCACGAACAGCAAAATACGCCAGATGACTTGTAGAAAATTTATTTTTGTTGCTAAAGGTTCAAGAAATATGTTTGCTACTATAGAGGTTATTGTTGATTGAAACTGCTGTTGGCCTGATTTGTTTCATGCTACATAGAGTAAACCCATCTGACAGATTTTTAGTGCAAAACATTGCCTACTGCCTGATTTGTTTAATCAGAAGAATAACCACTGTTCATTCTGCAATCTGTTTGATAGTTTATACTGTATTTTATTACATGTTTCTGACTCCATTCTCCAATAAACTCTTCTGATATCATGAAAGAATTTATTGTACAACAAAGAAACTACGTAAAATGCCAAATGTTGTTGCTCTACAAAAACTTGTTGTGGCGTCAAGCGCTCCTCATTTAGCTGGTAGGCCACTTAATGCTTGTAAACAAGAAAAGTTTAACACATTCTTACCGGAAAAATTCCCAACAAACGACGAGCCATTCATTTCCGTTCCTCCATAGTCAAACGACAAAGACATGACAGCAGCGACAGACGTAGTTGCGCCCGCAGAACTAGCAGCAAGTTCCTAGAAGCGCTGTTCAAACGAAATCAATTTTATTCCATTTTTTCTTTCGTGGTGCAAGTTGCTCGTAGGGAAGAGCACGAAAATATTTAGAGGTCACTGCGGACGGTGACAGCAGGCCCTCGCTGTGATGTCTACAACAGTGGGGGGCACCATTGGAATGTTAGCTCGCACTGAATGAACGGGTTGCGGAGGATTGGGAGCATGTCGTGGCGAAAAGAACGGGAACAGAAAGCTTAGTTTTGATGATTGGCACATGCCAGAAGAGGTGGTGTTCTACTCAGGAAGCTTCCCATTGGCTGCTGCAAACATCTACCTTAAGTGATTAAATAATCGGAATTTTTGTGCGTAACGCGTGTGTATTGTTATGTGCATTGTTATCGTACCGTTACGATAATGCTTTGTCTGAGCGAAGAAAAAAGGAATGAACCACAACTTGCCAAGCCGTCAATACTTGTTTCAAAGGCAGAGGGAGAAGTGCAACAAAACAAAGTCTGCTCGTTTCTAAATGTTTGCAAAAAATTTTATTTGTTTTCCAATACTATTGCCTGTTGTGTATGCACTCCAGTTATTAAACTGTTTTCGAATGCTTACTCCAGATTTAAAAAGCGGCCAAAGAGTTTAACTGTAAAATCAATTCAATTTCATGAGACCATGTGCAATTAAAGTGACAATGTCAAAGGATTTATTTAAATTTCCTTTTTCAGCAAACACAGTCAAGAGTAGCTACACTGTTATGATCTTTAAAAAAAGACTTGCTGTAATCACTTGTTTTCTACAGAAACTTTACGAGTTTGCTTTTCGAAGGTAGACACCATACACACACTCATAAATGCAATATACAATCGATGTTTTGAAATCAAATTAACTTATAATTGTGATTCCAGAGTTTCTGACGACTTTTCGCTTTAAAGAAAAATGGGAAACAACAGGTCAAATTTGGAATGCAGTATTCGAGAATGCCGGTTTCAGAATACTTTTGTATTTCTGAACAGGAGTAAAAACTTTTGACAGATAAAAGGACGACCCATCAACTGATAACATAACAATCAGTTGATTTTGGTAGACTTATATACTTAAAAATTCATTTCGACTTGGATGCTGAAAGCCAAAACATCATCCTTTATCGGGAGTACAACTGTCGGATTAGAGAGGTTTTTCGGGTCAAAATCCTTTTATGTATTTTTATGAAAGTTTGTTTTTTCCTTATGATCTTCTGACACAGGAAATTGTACCTTGTTTTAATTAAAAAATTGTGCTTACTTTTTCGACAGAACGTTTTACGCATTTTTGTAAATATCGGAAGATTTTTATATTCTCTGACAAACCATCTCCAAAGTTAAATTTCTGAAAATAAAACTTCAGCGCAAAATGATCGTGAGCTAGACTTTGGTGAAGATGGTTTGCGAGCGCGGCGAAGTATTTAGTGTTCGGCACCATGTGCAGCATCATATCCATGAAAGAGAAAATCAACACTGAAGCAGTTACTCTGAAAAGCACCATGAACCTTCGCAAATGCAAGATTAGTTTTAGCCGCAAGTCAACTCGAAGCAACAAGCGTTAGACAGCGAAAATGCACTACCCTTGTGAATTCTCTTTGGATTGCGAACTAATTGATATAGCTCAAGCACTTCCGGAAACGGGAATAACAGTGTTATTGAGTTAAGAATTTGTTTGTCAAAAATATGCCTTTATGCAAAAGAATTAGGGAATAAAATCTGGACAAAACTGTTGAAAGGAAGAAAAACTTTAACCTTTGTAGACACCAAGTGCTTTGGTTGCTGTTTTTCAAATTAATCCACTTAGTGGAGTATCTGTTGCAACTTAGTGGGCGATGAAAAAGAAAGGGAAAATCAAACGAAGATTTCCCAGAACATGAAAAGAAAATGTCACAGGGTTACATTTTGATACCGTTACAATAAAACAAAGCAGTCAACCGAGCCACACCATCATGTAGTTTCTGGGTGAGAAGGTTTTCAACATTAAGTATTTTGCAAGAAGACCATAAGAGCAGAATTTATCGACATATAGTTGCACGACTTCAACATGAAAAAGCTAAACAGAAAAAATCAATGAACGGATAGTTCCATGCATGATAATCACTACTCAAGCTCGTTGCTTGATTGGTTAAAAAAGAAATCTGTAGGGAAAATGCACCCAAGGATTTCATGCCGTAAGTGGTGGTCAGGGCAAGTTGAATGATACTGTACCAAAGTTGCCTATCTTTCGTAATAGATAAATGGAATTTATTGCCATCCTGCAGACGTAATTCCCAAATTCAGAGAAGCGAAAGTTTCTTTATGTACGGTAAGATAAAACAGATTTCCAATGGAATATGTTGCATATCTTTCCTTCACGAAACAGTGATCTTGCTGGTAAATTGCAGGTTTCAAGGGCAAACAGAAATTCATCCAAGCGTCATATTAATATCACTGTCAACTTCCATTTGAATAAGGACTGGGGATGCGTATTTTACGTGAAATTAATTTTCCTGCATTGCCAACAAATTTTCCGGTAGATCCTTGCTTACCCCACTGTGGAGAGTGCGTCTCTGAAATATTTATCAGCTGTATGAAATTTTGCGTTTTTGCAAAACGTTGCATAACTGATAAATCCATAACTATTCGTTATTGTAATGTACGTCATTGCTCTTTGGCTGTGCGTGAAGTGACACACGGCCCTGCACAAAGCATTCTGAATTATGCGTTGGTCCTTTTTTCCTTTTTTACTCCAAGCATGAATTGCACAAAATGAGAAAAACCGACTTAACTTGGCGAAATCACATCGCGCGGTGTTTTCTGAAAAACAGTTGCTAAACTCGGAAAAATGAAATGAACTTTGCACAAAGTTCTCGAAATCTAAATCCTGAAATGAATGTTATCAAAAGGTGACTGCCGCTTCGACATAAATCAGTGTACCAGTGTAACTATTCGTTTAATGTTAAACAAATACCTGGTATCTTACAAAAGTTTTATAAAAGATTCCCCGGCTTTTTTCGCATTGCACTGAAACCGCAAAAATTCAGATGAACAATCCAATTATCAACAGGCTTGAATCTCAACCTCTCGTCTAGGACTGGTAAAATTGTTGGCTGAACCCTTTGGAACATATAAACTGAATCTCAAGCAGTTTTTTGATCTCTACACGGCTGTTTTTTCGGTTAAATTGTGACTTTTCACATGACTTACATTGCAAACGACTCACGCTAGCGTGTTTACCAAACTTTGCCGTCCAAAACTAAGATTTATAACAAGTTGCTTTTGTTGCTCTGTAGTGACAGAAAACTACTCGCTTCACAACATTGCAGTTTTACTGCTACATTTATGCTGTTACATGTGTTAACATTGCCGCAAACATGCGCCGCTTATCTTATGACTTGCGTTCAGCAGACGAATAGCTGCTTTTGTGGAACGTTTTCAAAGGTTACTCCCGAATCCACGTAAGCGCATGGAATAAAAGAAGCATTCACCAAATGGCTGCTTGTTTAATGACCTGATCATCGAAAAGACCTTTGCTGAACTTATGTTGTTCTGCACGCTCATCTGTTTCGTCACAAGGAAGCATTTCAACCACAACTCGCTTGAACAACGTTTAGTTTATCTATACGTGTGCTCAAAGCTGTTAACCACCTGTTGCTTCAAAAAAGGTAAAATACTTTCAAGAGTTCAATTCATTGTTACGCTTCAATGATGGTTCCTTGGCCAGAGGAAATCAAGTCTTCTTTAAAGGCCAAGGAAGACAGTTTACTCCATTAAACAGCGACATCCGACTATTCACAAACTCTCCAGGTAAAGCGTCGGAGCTCAGTCGTCACTTTCTCACTTACAAGTTTCTATGGGCAGAGACGTAACTAACATCCCTTACGTATTTCCGGAGGAAATTCCATTACATTGAAAGAAAGTAGCATTTCACTTCAGCCATGATGCCTTTTACCTTCAGAATCCTTTACAAGTTAGATTAGGGCAGATTGCAAGCTCCTTAGCAACATGCATCAATATTCATTATACGTGAAACATGTCATTTCTTGTGACCGTTATTACAAATTTGGTGATTATTTTGCTCGTTTTTTTGCATATGCCTGTCAGTTTTTACGTAGAGACACGAGCCCACCAAAATTTTCGGGTTTTTACTTGGTAAATGTTAAAAGCTATATGCATGTGAAATACTTTCGAAGTACTGTTCTGCAGCATCAGCTTGCTGAAAACAAAATATCCTACAGTCATTGCATTTGCAGTACTGCATCATGTGACGATCGTTGTGCACGCATGAATGCTCACTTTGTTCATTGGTCATGCATGAATGCTCGCTTTGTTCATTGCAGGATGCTGAAAATACTTTGCGCACTGTAAGAAAGGACCAGAAAATAGGACTTTCGCGAGAGTCTCTGGGTTCTATCGCAAACTTATAATCCTAATCCGAAGAGAGTTGGGCCATTGTGACATGCTCCTGCCAGAGGTTTTCGTGAAGTAGCTTGAAAAACACTGTTTGCTACTAGGCGGTTGGACTGTTGACCAACTGCGTTTGCTTGTCAACATTTTTGGCAAGAAAGTGTGTTTTTTAAACTTAACATCTATATTTCCGAAAACCAGTGGTTCAATCCTTGGTTTATCCTGTACACCGAACAGCTTCAAATTTTTGATACCTCTTTATTCTATGAAAAGAAGGTTTTTGTGTCTTTTATAATTACTTTTTCTGTTTAATTTTGTGAGCAACTCTTGAACGTGAAAAAATCATGTATGCGTGTAGGCCTACTTACATTTAGTTTAAGTCGCACGCTATCTGGCTTGCAAATCCTTTTGCGTTTCACAATACACCACGCAAGAATGCTGAAAAGCATTCGAGTGTTTATATCATATCTTATTTTAAATCTACGGGTTACTCGAGGTCGGTAAAGTTGTAAATAGTGACCGGAAAGTCGCTTAGAATTAGGGACAAACAAAACAATGCATTTCAGGAAACTGCAGCCAGCAGATGTGGCAGTCAAACATACGTCGTCGAAGCTTATTGTACGCAAGCGAGCATAGCATATAAGATACCGGCCAAATGACAAGCCGAACCATGTGTCTTTTATGCAGACAGTGACTGCAGTGGTTTTTGTGCTACAGTATTGATGTTAGGTTTAACGCATTTCCAATAATGCAGCACCTTAGTTGGTAGCAACAGTCTCTGGCACGGTTCATCTTATCGACTTTCATAATTCGTTACAACGCTGTTTGCTGTTAAGTTTATCGTATGTGAAATATTTTGAAAGGACATAAAAGTTCTTCCCTCCATGAGCATCTGCATCTTCTATCGTTGATCTTCACTCTTCTCTCAACCGTTAAATATCTCTGTTTATTGTTTGCTGAAGCCATTGCTCTATCTTTATAAGGCTGCATATTACACAAGCAAACAGGATTTGACCTGTCGCTGTTAAACTCGAAAGAGCATTCTTGTAGCCCCAGACAGTCAGCTTTTTGTGTGCTGTCCATGGAATTTGCTGCGATTTTCTTTGAAGTGAACAAATCAGGAAATGCATATTGACTGCATTACAGTCCCTTTACTATGACCAACGCTTCAACTAAAACAACATAAACAATATGCCTCAGTTTTTATAACGCAAACATGGGAGATCCCCGGCGGGACGTGATTTTTATCACGCATCTCTGCTGCCTAAATGTTTCCCCGAGCAAACATATGGGGCGCCGTTTGTAAAAATATTATATCTGACAGATTTAGCACAAAAAGTGCTATCTCTGCGCATATATAGCTATCTCTGCACAGATTTAATTAT
>JGI24159J19872_10005012_pt1 | contig 17038 bp, 7 predicted proteins | sample Ectturendosymbi4_FD_19872 | JGI IMG/M metagenome (IMG submission 19872) | reverse complement strand
AATTATCGTAGTTCACTTATTCCTATATAATGATAGTGCAACCTAGTAGTAGTAGAGTGAACTTGTCGAGTGAGCTCTATTGCTGTTGATTGCTTTCCTGTCAGTTAATGCTCCGCATGGCCATCTTTCTCTTGCACTTGCCTCAGTAGTTCAAGGCGATGCAGTCAACTGCAACAACTCCCAGAGTTTTGAGTTTCAGAACGTCATAAAAGACTGACTGAGCGCAGACTCACAATTGCATAAGGGTTGGAGAACAGACAGAAAAACGCATATGAAAAGCTTGAGGTGAATGAAAAAATTTTTATACAAAACTATTAGACAAATATGCGATCAAGGTAAAATCACAAAAATGATATAAAGATAATTATGTAGTTTCCAACCCGAAGGTGTGCGCCATATGCGCTCGACTGCTTTCATATTCGAAGAGATATTTGCGCAAACTGCTTTAGCAGTTGTGAGCTGCGCTGTTCCAGGGGTGAGTGAATTTCCCCCCCTGTTTGTTACTATCTGATAAACCAGGGTGTGCGGTAGAGATGGCATGAACCGCTAAAATGGCCGTTAACGGGGGGTTTTCAAGGAGTTTTAGAAGGTTCTCGGAGATTTTGACCGGTATACTTGACCACAACAACTGCAGTCCTAATCGTTCTGCGAAAAAAAATATTTTCGCACTTTTGCCAATACACAAGAAATACAGTAGGCTACGCCAGTCACAAGCCAAACAAATTAAAAAAAGTTATCGAAGTTTTTGCATCAAATAAAGAATGACCATTACCCAATCGAAACAACTTACAGCAAAAACAATACAGCCCACACTATAATTTTGAGTATAATAACCAAGATGTCAAAATTATATTCCCATTCAAGTGTTTTGTAGAACCATTTCTTCAGAAGACTGCTTCGCAATTTCTTCGTGCTATTCTATCACCAACTGGTGGTGCTGCCAAAAGGACCTTCGTTTTGATTCTTCTCTGGCCCTGCTTGGACTAATTCAACTCTCAAGCTATGATCTATCAGTATCGCATCAGGCCGAGAGGTTTAGAGGATGACTTCTGCTTTTGTGCATCAATTGGTTCAAGGTTTCTCAAACGGGGCCCTCGGCCCCCCTTCGGGGGCCACGAGCAGAGACTTTCACTAGGTAGCTTTGCCTTGATATTGCATAACCCAAGTGTCACAATGTATTAAGTATTCGCCAGAGTCTTTTGAAGGAGGCCCCGGTTCATAAAAATTTGAGAACCACTGGTCTATTTGCTTTATTTCTGCTGTATAGAGAACCGCCTGATATGCTATAGCTTGTGCGACATGAAAGAGGAGGTAGGGGCAAAGGTGAAACGAGAGAACAATCTACAATGAGATAGAAGTTTTAACGATTGCAAAATATGCTATTTCTTGTGTCTTCCCTTGCCCAAGTTACAAATAAGCAAATGACGGTTCTCGGCCGATTCGGCGCTCATATCTGTATAACTTTCTGGTTCGAGGTAAATGTGAAACAAGTTTACATGTCGCAAGCGACTTTTCGTGGCGGTTGCTGCAAACATCCAACATTGTATTAAAAAATGTGCCCCCTTGTGATTTTTGGCCGCCTCTGCTGCGAAATCCTGGCGACGGGCCTGACTGTTGTAAACGTTACTACGATCAGTTGGGTGAAATTTAGCTCATTTGGACAACATAAGACTGAAAACAATTGGTGCACAATGTTTTCCATTACTGGGTGCTCAGCGTTGCAACACAGCGCTCACATTTTCTCAGCAAAATCTGCGTAAATTAACGCACGAACATAAACAGCCTTTCAGTCACATATTAACATTCTCCTACGGATGAGCGAAAGTATTAAGCAGTGAGCAACTTCCCTTTCCTCTCAGTAAAGCACAGAACAATAGCTTAACTACTGTAGAACTTTCTTAACAACTGTTACAACTAGCTGCTTTATTGCTTTAAAAGCCCAGCTGCAACTGTGGTGGCTGGACCTTGACCAACGAACGATGCTCCAGCTTGCTAGAGTAGCAGGGTTCTCACAAATGCAACTCCAAAAATCCCTAGAACAGTATCAAAAATCCCTAAATCTGTGTTGCTGCAGCATAAAATCGGAGTGCCATGATAAATGTTGAAAATAGGACCAAATATGATTTACAAAACAAACTGAAATAGTTCATTTTACACATTTTTATACTTTCTGGAAAATCCTTAACAATCCCCATATCCCTAAAAAGGGTCAAAGGTTCCAATCTAGGGACAAAATCCCTAAAAGTGAGAGCACTGCAGAGTAGACGCATTTCAAGTAGATTCCCAAAATAGCGGCCATTGTTACGCAATACTATTGAGAGATATGTAGCGACAAAGCGGTGGTGAGCATACCATGGCTGCAACCATGGCGCAAATAATATCGGCTATATCGCCTTCATTTGCCAAAGAAGATTCTCATAAGGCGTGGGACTTAGCTGGTGAAATTAAGAAAGCTTAAATGTCAATCAGTCTGAATAATTTCTTCACCTCTTTTCAATTATTTCTGCTTACAATAGCAGGCATTCCATATTTTTGTGACTGAAAACCGGGACGCTTCAGAACAACGAGCCTTATCAGATACATGTGGTTCATATCTTACTTGCAGGATGTAGCTATTTTAAATTCCTATATTTAAGACACCAACAAAACCTAAAATAATGCATTGCACTAAGAAACAAAACAATGTTCAAGCATTTGTAAATTTACACATTCGCCCGATCATACTTTCCGTAGACAATACTTTCTTCAAGAAGACTTTGCTCGATTTTATTTTCCCGTAAAAGTCACAGCAAAAAAAGTCAGTATTAATTTTGCAGGTGATAATGGGTTTCACATTCTGCTTCTGTTATCAGACCNCATGTTATGTATGATAGAAAAAAATCTTTCACCGGTTACAGATGTACCAGGTANAGGACTATATACTGGATGACTGAATGCCTAACCGGGACTTTTTGGTNGACTGACCGGGACGCCGGGATAAAGCCTTCAAACCGGGACTGTCCCGGCTAAAACGGGACGTCTGGTATGCCTATACAACAGGCGACTAGATTTTGCCGCCCCCTGGAACATGTCGCCCTTGGCTGTAGCCAGTGGGTTGCTGCGCCACTGTTCTGCAATTTGCATGCTCTCTCCAGTTCGCATCGTGACATGACAGTCTGAGTGTATCGTGCTGACTGGCGCTGACCGCAATCTTATGCCTTTTGTTACGTAAATGTACAAAAAAATTCAAACAAAAATTCCTGGACACAGAGAGCGTTCAAATGAAAACCTTAGCTTACTACTTATGGCAAATTTATCAAAATACTGACTTCTTAGACTGAAAACAATCTTATATTTAATGCAATAAATAAGATTTCTTACTGAAGACCGCGGGGCCTTCAAAAGCGCGGGGCCGCATTCAGGGGCGGGGCAAGGGGTCACAATTCTCCGGGCGCCGAGTCACTATGAGGGCGCCGAATAATTGTGGAGGGCGCCGAAAAGCCCAACAATCTCGCAAGTGCTTTCTTCATTACAATACACTTGCTTCCGAAAGATCTCAGTTTTGAACAAATGGGCGCCAAACTTGCTTCTTGCCCCGGGCGCTATCTAACCTCGTTACGCCCCTGGCTACATTTGCTACTGTACTATTGTTAATCCGGCACGGAACTAAACAATGCTTTACACTGCATTGAACTTCAGGAGTTACGTGGAGGACTTCACCTGCTGTCAAGCGAAATAACTGTTTAACACAAATGGNTNAGATTTGAAGCATTCATCTACAATAGTGTGGCTGTACGTTTCACTAAGATAAAGAAAGACAAGTTGCTGCACGAAATAAGACGTTTATGGCCGGAATTGTTGTTTTACCGTCAAAACTTGCTTCTTTGGCAGAACCAGATTATTTTGGAAAAAATATACTGCCTTGTAAACATCTGGAGTCACTTATATGATTATATAAATTACCATAGTTAAAACATTTTGTATTTTTGACCATAACGTTATGAAAATCAGCCATTTCAGCCATATTTTGTTAAGATCTTGGCCATAAACTACGGAAAATATCTGGCAACCTTCCTGCTGAACACAGGTATCTGTGGCAAGTAATGCAGCGAGACAATGATTACTGATAGCTGTTAGCCACGTAGTTTTATACAGTGTGAAAGGAAGCATGAGTGACGAAGAAGCATTGCTACCAACCAGTGGCGTGCAGAGGTCTGGTGATGCCCGGGGCGACTGCGTCATTCTGTGCCCCTTACCATATTCCAGTATTGAGCAGTGTCATGTGGTGGTCATAGTTACTGGATATATACTGTTTGTGACGTCACATTATGACGTCATATTTACTTTTGCAAACCAACATTTTGCTAAGTTTATTGACGCAACATGAATATAATTCTACATTCACTCTCCTTGCTGTTGTGGCACCATAATGGGNATAAATAATATCAGCGATCCAAGTTAGCAGATCGGAGAAAAACACAGCACTCAACGCTGTNAGACAGAGCAGTTCATAACTGCAAAAATATCCAGCAACGGGTTAAAACAGGGGTGTAGAACACACTCAGTGCTAAGTCAGCGCAGTTCACAACTGCAAAAATATAAGGCTGGGCAAATGTCGCATCGAATGGCAGGCGATCAGACAAGGTATGCGGCTGGGATAGTGGATGCTAGCGACCTGCGCGGGGCGGGTTGACCCGTGCGCGTTGTGGGTAGCATTTGCAGGGCGCGTGCGGGAACCTAAAGAGAAATGCGTGCGGGTGCGGGGCGAGCGTGGGATAAGAAATTCTTTGTGCGGGTTACTGAATGTTGACTCAATACATGTGAAAGTGACATGCGCAAAAAAGTTAATGCTACAGACAGCTTTTGGTGCAAAGGTGTAGATCAACATGCCAACCGAAATGCCTTACTTGGCCAAAAATTATGTCAATATCTTCGTGAGGGCCACACATTGAATGGCTTACTTTCATCTTAGCAAGCCCAAATTTAGTTTAATAGCTACTGAGAGCATTTGAATACTAACTGCAATGTCAACGGCTGCATGCTACTTTTAATCACTCCCAAACAGTGATGTCACTGGGAAATTTAGTGCTAATGACAGAACAAAGGTAGTTTGAAATCAATTTAGTGCATAGGAGCACAAGAGTAAAAATCAGAAAACTAGAAATCGGTTTTGCACCCAGGCGTCACTGGACACGGGGAAATCTACCAACCAATGCGTGGAACATTATAAACAGGCACTAATGATCATTGCATCGAAAATGTCGAAGTTGAGGTTATAAAGTTAAAGTCAGTCTGTCGTATTGTACATTCACAATAATGAAAAGCTTACTGGGCCCATGCGGGCCTTGGGTTTGACATAGCTGGTGTAGAGCTGGGGGCCAGACCACAGATTTGAGACCACATTCGCCAGTGGGGGCCAGACCACAGATTTGAGTTTCCAGTTTTCAGTGGTCTTGCACGAAATAAGTTCTGCGCCATGGCAACCAGCGCTGCTAACGAACGAGTGTTCACATGGTATCGATGATCATGTCGTGAATAGCAGAAGAGCAAATTAAAGCAATTCCGCAGTAAACGACATAGGTTTTTTAACACTGCTCTGAGAAAGAAGCGCTGAAGTTTGACTAGGTTTCATTTTTTACTTATAGTGTTTTTGAAGACTTCCGTTGGTTTTGAAATGAACCACTGAATAAATTGCCACTAGCGATGAAACACGAGGCAAGACTTTTTAGTGGTTTTCCGTGACAGGTGCAGGTTTGGAATGGAAACAGCGCGGAGCGGGTTGGGAGGGCCTGCGGGACAGGTGCGGGTTGGAAATCTGCGGGTGCGGGCAGGAGTGGGCAAGATTTCGTAAATTCCTGCGTGGGCGGGGCGGGTTTAAAATTTGCGGTTGCGGCGCGAAACGGGAAGCTAGTGATGCATAACAAAGCCAGTTAAATCAAGAAAGTTGAAATAGGACAGTTTTGAAATTTGGCTCAGAAAATCAAGTAAACATCCATAATTATATTTCAATCCTTTTCTGTGATTTTCCCTTGATCACACGATCTGGAAAAAGCCACGTCACTATCAGTTTCGTTGGGTATGCGCCGCTTAGTTCGATTTGGGTGCACGTAAAAACTCGTATTGACTAAAAACAAGTTTCGAAAAATTAAACCCATACAGCATGTGTTAGTAGCCTTACAGTAGGAAAAATCCTGTAGTAGGGGCATTTTAATTTTTGTTATTTCACTCTTTGGATGCCTCCTGCCTTGGATGCCCGGAGCCGTCGCCCCGTTCGCCCCTCCTTCTGCACGCCACTGCTACCAACGAAACGAATTTTGGGGTTGTTACCGTAACATGGGACATTTTCTTTGTGGTGTAAAAAGGATAAAGCGTTTTGTGAACGTCCATTTGCATTACATCGTCAGTAACCTGAAAAGGATAAGCAAAATGTCGACTTTTCCCCCCTCCCTGGAGATTTTTTTGCAAAAGCCCATGCCAGTGCAGTCTGTGACTGTGAGTCCTCAGAATTTCTGCGTCGAAGTTTTGCAACATGGTGGGTGGATGAGTTTCTTGACGGAACTAATGCCCCTGATTGAACCATAATGCAGCTTGTGAAAACCTATAGCCAGAATCGTCGCCAGAAAATTTTCGATAGGGGGTTTTACCCTTCTGCGGGGGAGCTTTGCGTTTGTGCGGGGGACTTGACATTCTAAAAATTGAGCAAAACTTCACTGATTTATAGTGTTTCACGTTTCACTTTCGGGGTCTTGGAGCTGTGTTTGGGGATCTAAGCCCACCAACGCCCGCCCGTGGCGATGGGACTGCCTGTAGCACTAGCTAGATGCACCTTAGCAAACAACTTGCCGCTGACTGATAAAAATGCATTGAGCGTGCTCCATTATTTCAAGCAATTATAACCTAACAATGCATTTGTGCAACACCTCACTCCGCCAACGGGGAGAACGCAGCGTAGCATTGAATTACTACGTGGTAGCACAGAGATTCCCAGCCTGGGGTACATTTGCCTGTCCGAAGGGGTACATTTAAGGTTAGCAATAGAAGAGAAATATATATTTGCATATCTTTTATTTCCAAAACTTTATACATATCAGTAAACATTATTTTTAAAAGTTGTTATGTGCTTATTTTTTAATATATCTGCGATTAATCATGATAAAATATTTTGTTATAAGAAATTTAGGGGTACATGTTCATCTGTCGAAATATTGAAGAGGTACATGCTTATCTTTCGAAATTCTGAAGGGGTACATGCCCACCTGTCGGAATGCTAAAGGGGTACATGGTCAGAGAAAGATTGGGAACCCCTGTGGTAACATGACGCACCTTAACAAACCATGTTACTAGGACAACCAAAGTCAAAATTTTTCTGCCGTTTTGAAGCTTATGAAACGTCCACAAACCAAGTTTCGCATTGATAAGATGAGCGATTCAAAGGTTATTAGGTCAAAAAAGTCAAAACGCATCGTTACGTCAAAATTTTCTTGCAGCCAAGTTTTTTTCTTGCTGCCATTTATCGATATTTTGTTAAATCTACAACAACAGACATTAATGCTTTTGCAAGATGATTTCTAACATACTAACGGATTTGTTGTCAGTTCTGACGTAGCAATGTTGTCTGCCCGCTATTGGACGATTGATACTATTGAAGCATGGGCGCAATTTGGTGGGGGACACGGGGGACGTGTCCCAACTTTTTCAGGTGGTGGGAATGTAATATGTCACGTCCCCCCCACTTTTTTCTCTTTAGGTTATGTATGTGGAGAGGTTTCAAAAATAAAAGTGATGCTTGTCACGTTTTGTGTGAAGAGCTGTTCATGTCAGATGGTAGGTTACACATAGCCAAGTTCATGTTGAAACAGAGTTTGATGTGGTATCACTGATTCTGTTAGTTTATAAATTTTAGCTTCGTTAAAATAATTTTTAGAATTTTTCAAATTTCTAATGACCGTGAAAGATGGTTAACTGATTTTGTCCGACATTTTACCCTGTGTGGTATACCGTTATAAAGGTCATTTTCTTGTAGCAGTGAGAGTATTACAGCTGCACATGTGAGGGACCACAGTACAACCATTATTTGCTTCGTGCAGAAATTTAACGGGCTTTGCTTTAACGTTGGTTGTCACATATTCAGAAACAGACAGCATATGATTTATTGATGCTAGTGTACGTGTTACAAAGTTAGATTTTCAGGCAAATCTCTGCGAAGCTTTTGCCGAAGACAAAAATGCAGCACTATTGTGGAGACTTAGTTCTGGGATGGGCAGTTTTGCAACAGACTGTCTTCAACTATTAGTGAACAGGATTTCAGTCAAAACGTTGGAGAAGTTGCCTACAGTATTTACCTGGCTGTGTATTGACCTATAGCTCAAAACGTAGGGACGTGACTCAGAAATAAGGATAAAATATACATTTATCCTCTCTTCTTGTAATGTCGCGAGAATGGTGACCAACAAACAAAAATATATTTTTTCCATGTCTCTTAAACCTTTTGATCGTGCTGAATGCATTGGTTCATAAGCCGTCTGATTTACTTGAGTTTAACCAAACCTGCAATGCGGCAACGTTTTCATTCAAGTGTGAAACATTTCCTTTACAAGTACATCACACCTAGTTTTGTTGGACATTCTTTTCGTGTTAAAGGTGAAACTTGGTACTCTTTTGCCCATTCACCGTTGTGCATTTTGATTTAATCTTAAATGTTTTCGTGTCGTTATGCAAGTACAGTAGAACGCTCTTAGAATGAAACTTTTTATATGGTGCAGTGTTGTACGTCAGGCCGGGCTCGGGCTTAAGTTCGTCAAAATATTTTGGGCCTCCATACGAAACTTTTTTTATAGCATTAGGCAGTTTTTTGGAAAATGTTAGGTATCCGTCATGGACCTGTAGGGACCCGATTTCTCTGATTCTAGGGACCCGATGATAATTTTCTCTGATTCTAGGGACCAGATTTTCAATTCTAGAGACCTGAATCGGGTCCCTAAAACACCTTAAAAAACCCTTGCATTAGGAGTAACGATTTTTTTCTTTCGTGACGTAGATTTGTTGTGCTCACCGCGGCAACTTCTGTGAGTGAAGTCATCGTGATTTTTTTCAGTTAATTCTGTTTGCAAACACAGCTGCGTCCTTTTCTTCTCTGCTCGGATAGTCTCACACTCTTTTTGAGAAGGCGGCAGCGGTGAGGAAATTAGCAGGCGATGGTTTGCCTCAAAGAGATCAGTCACTCACGCGATTCTTGGCTTGTTTTAAGAAGCCTACAAGCCGGCTTGTCATGCCTATAGCACCATCGTGGATAGTTTCGTGACAAATTCTTTTTCTTCTTGAGAAACATTATATTCCGCAGTATTATCGTTCGCTAACATGCTACGTTTGTGCCAGATTATGCCAATGTTTTGGTCAAGGTGGTTGTTATTTTGGGTGTGATAAACCGTGTAGGCCTACCTGTAGCTATACCCGAACACAACGTTTTTTGTTACTCCGCAGCTGCGCATATCTTGACTCCCTCGGTAAATTAGGCTTTTGGGCCTCAATCGGGCTTCGAAAATAAATGTCGGGCTCGAGCCGGGTTCGGGCTTGTAATTTCGGGCTCAGGCCAGGTTCAAGCTTTAAAATGAGGCCCTTTTACAACTCTGTATGGGTATATGTGCAGGGGCCAAAAAGGGAAGATTGAAAGAAGACATCCTCCACCCACTAACAGTAAGTATAGAGTGAAATCATTTTGTGAAGTAGGCTACACTAATTTTAGGCCAAATGTTTTTGGTGCTGGTAAGAGGATATCAATGGAGATTTTGGTAGGGGTAAGGCTGCATGCATGATGCGCAGTATCATTAAAATGATCTGCAGCTTTTTCAAAAAACGGAAATGTGCAAGAAAAATACTTATCGTCTTTGTAACGTTAAGNGACTTGAACAAGACATCAAATTGCGTTGTAAGCCTGTAACTCACANTTATAAAATGCATGAAAGTTGGTGTTCTACTGTACGAGTGATATGCACGTGCGACCAGTACGATTCAGCATTTTGTGCACTCCAACTGACAGCTCTGATAAAACCCAATTGATGTTTTCTACTATATAGCTGTGCGTGTTTGTATCCAAATACGATATTAATGGAAGCAGGCTGAACTACAGCACCATGTCCAGCAACAAATTTAAGTATATTAATATGCAAATCATCTGCAAGGACAAAGCGTGATTAGTGTTGCTCTCAAAACACCTCTACAAATAAGATTGGGAATCTGTATATACAAAACGCCATTTCTGCATCAACCCGATGACTATGTTGGTTTCACACCAAGCTGTCCCCCCATTTTTTACAACAAAATTGCGCCCATGCATTAAAGTAATGTAGGTGTGGCAAGGCAAGAAACGTAGTCCTACAGTACTTGGTTTTGCAAATGGATAATCCATTTTGCATGTGGAAACTTTAAAGGCAATAATAATGAAGCAGTACTTGATGTTGAAGTATAACAATGCAGAACATTCTGAGTGTCTTCAGGATATCTACTGAACACTGGATATTTCTCTTGTGCTCTTGGATTGATTTTTGTCTACGGTTTGTTGCCTCCAGTTTCATTGGGTCTTTCAAACCCAGAAAGTTGATAGGTCAAAATAAAGTCAAATTTTACGTGTCAAGTCAAAGAATTGGTTGCCCTACATATTACACAACTGTAACGTAGAAACTTTGGAAAAATATCAGCTATCTACAGCTTGGTGGAAAGAATAATTGGTAGGGGCATTTTTATGACCTAAAAAACTTGATAATATGACTTTTTTCAGAAAATATGACTTTATATGACCAAACAAAAATGACTGAGCTAAAACATACAACTACTGTATAAAGAAGCATTACCAGCAAAAATGGCATAATGGTAGCCCCATGGTTTGTTGAAGCCCCACAAAAATAAACGGCTCAAAACATGAGGAAAAATATTCATTATAAGGCTATTCAGCACTTCTACTTTTCTTGTACCTAAATAAACACAGTAGTTTGGTGTGAAGCAAATTGAAAGCACGCATGGACATCGGTTTATTTCTTTGGGGCNGGAACATCANGCATTTTTAGTTTATTACATTTCATCTAAATAACNTGGTTCACCTACGTCTTTCCANCAAGATCATGCATTTTTAGGGCAGCAAGATCATGCATATTTAGTTTATTACATTACATCTAAAAAACTCGGTTCACCTACGTCTTTGCCAACATTTGCAGTGTGCCCAAGTGGGTTCAATTTACAGGATGCAGCTTAGACCTCGTAATATAGTAGTCTCACCCGATATTTTGAGATTGTTTTAATGGTTTCCTTATTGAATTAGGTTGAAAAGTGCGAAATATGACGTTATGACCTAACATGGAAAATATGACTTTTTATGACTTTATAACTTTTGTTATAGACTTGATAGGGGTGCGATTTTTGTTTTAAATTTCGTTTCATAGCTTCTTGAATCCCAGACAAAAATATGACTTTTATGACTTTAAATGGCCCTAGTAATGAGTATGCTTGGCGGCCTTCAGAAAGCTTCGAAATATTGGAGACATTTTAGTGCAAAACTATCATAGATTGCTGAAAACCGTGAGGTATGTCGAGTCCTCATAGGGCTGCTGCTGCCCCCCCCAACCCTCGTGAGAGGAAAGGTAGGTATGAAAATAAATAGACAGGTGTTTTATTTTACGCCATAATATCCAGGCTATTCAATCGCAAACCACGTGTCCTTGTCCAGGGTTTTACCGAATTCAATATGAACGCTAACAATTNTCAGTTAGNCCTTATACCTGAAGGAAAGTCGTACAAACAAATCGAGGTTGTTTTGCGGACCGGTATCGGTCGGCGGACCGACGGTTGAGAACCANTGGCTTACATCACATAAACTTGAGAAGAAAATAATCTTCTTGTGCAAATTTAGCTTTTTTGCTGGTGACTGTGGTGATGGCGGAGATTCGTAGTTTGAAATTGCTAATAGGTCAATGATTCTCACCTGTGTTTGCTGGCCTCAAAATTAAGCAGATCCATCACCAGATCAACAGCATCGGGGGTGTTTTTAAGCTTGTTTGGAGGCTTTCGTAGTAACAGGGGCGAAACTCGGTTAGATGGCGCCTGGGACAAAAAGCAAGTTTGGCGCCAACATGTTCGAACCAGCGGTCTTTCGGAAGCAAGTGTACTCTATAGAAGAAAGTACTTGTGACATTGCTGGGACTCTTCGGCGCCCCCCGCAGTCATTCGGCAATGAATATGTTTTCCATGTAGGCCTACATGTAACTGCACAATCTTCGTCTGGAACCGTGATCGACTATTTACCTGACTCCGATCGTGGGACTTGAGGTGTCACTTATCAGTGTGAGAACCGATCTACTCCTAACCAGATCATTCATACGTTCCAGACATTGTTTTTTTCTGATCTACGGATAGCCAAGGCAGTGTCAACCGCAAGAGCACAGCAGGCCCGTAACCAGGGGGGGCGAAGCCCCCCTACAAAATTTTTCGACCCCCCTGGAAAAATGTGTTGGACATATTTTAAATCTATTGGACATAGTTAAAAAAAATTTTCCTCTCAGAAAATTCTTCGCCCCCCTGGTGTCCCAAGCTGGTTACGGGCCTGGAGCACAGCATGCTTTAGGGCAGGGGTCTACACACTTTTTACAGAGGGCCACATAAGCTATTGCACAACATCGTGAGGGCCGGTCATCTTACGTAATGTGCTTGTTTCGGAATACATTGCATTCTACCAAAACAACAAGTTTTTCGTAAATACATTACATTTTCATATAATTGACAAAACGTCTTTGAGGCCGGATGAAAATGGCTTCGCGGGCCGTAATTTGGAGACTCCTGCTGTATTTAGGACATACCTTTTGAATATTCTTGTAGACAAAAGGTTGTTTGGGACACCAATAGTGCTCTCAGTTACGTGTAGCTTGTAAAAAACGAGGCCCATCTTTTGGAACTCGCTTCAAACGTTTTCTGAATTAATGATTTATAGCGCTTCAAACTGTGGCTATTCCCTGAAAGATCGCATAGTTCGACCAACAAAAATATCCACTGTCTCGGCCTACAATAGGTAACCGCTTTTGTGTGATACTGTGTGAGGTTGTAACAATAGCCAACTATTGTCAAAGACAGCCTTGAGCATTTAAACAAGTGAATACTTTTTTGGCACCCCCCTATTTGACTGTCCCCCAAACGGCTGGTCTGGATTCACTACTGTCTAAAGCAGAACCGTCGCCAGATAGTTGTCAATAGGGGCGCTTTACGTTTATGTGGGAGGGCTTGACATTAAAATTTGATAAAAATACACTGACTTATAGTGTTTCATATTTCAATTTGGGAGGGCTTGGTACTGTGTTTGGGGGAGCTAAGCCTAGCAAACTCTCCCGTGGCGACGGGACTGGTCTGAAGGCATCCTGNATTTTCGCGAAGGGCGAACATTTCGCGAATTAGGTGTGTGCGAGTNCAGCTCGATTGCTTCCTTCTTGCTCTTGGGTGTTTCCTGCCGTTAAAATGCGCGCGCGTGTAGGGCTTGTCTCATTTATAATGCAGAATTGCGCTTCGGCGCAAACAGGTTGTGCGTCATTGCAACGTTTTCTCCTGGCCAATGGGAAGCTGCGGAGAGAGGCAAAATTTGCCAAGAAGAGTAAAAGAACCGTGACGTCATCCCCACATATTTAAATCATGACAGGGCGCAGGAGGCACATTGTTAGAACTGCTCTAGCATCGTAAAGTGCGGAGTGAAAGTTTGCGAGATTAACTTTGGTTTTGTTTATTTGCTTTTTGTTGAAATCTTATTACACACGTCATCATGGTGAGTGTTTGCTTTGTGTAGAAACGGTGTTATTAAATCGCAAGATATTTTTCTTTGATTAAAAACATGTCCATGTTATTCCGTGTTTAGCAGAAGATATTTAAATACAGGTTAGAGTTTGATGCTTCATTTTGAGCAAGAGAATGCAGATAACCATTTTAAGCAAATGAAAGGGTAAAACAGTTAGTTGAATATGCGCAGAAGTAGTTTGGGGTTACGCATAGTTTTTGCCGAAGCTCCGATCTGCACTGCTTCATGTTGAACAAGTCATTCTCGAACGCAATGCCTCGCGGTCAGGAATCTATACTGTGGTCTTTGATGAAACTGCCGCGCTCCTAAAGTCATTATGTGAGACGCTGTGTACGCCTCGTGTCTGGTATAGTCTGACTGCTTGACATGGTTGTGCGAGTTGCGCATCCGCGCTTTGACTTGCATCGTTTTGCTCCAGGGCAGAAATAGCTGCGTGTCAGGAAACGTAGCGAACCAGTGGCCCATGTAAATCGTTGCGCAATGGTTCTGTGACGCCTTAGGTTTGCGCAGTACCGAGCCACGTTACGAACGACTGGTGTTTCCTTCTGAATACATCAGCACGCCATGCCAATTTCTACTAGCGAATCATTCCCAGTTGCATCTACGTATGCAATATCTTCGATTTTTTTTCTTTTTTTACACAGGTTTCAAGCAATATCTTGTGTTTCGTTTGGTTGCAATCTTTGAGAATTTGTAGTTAACTCTTATTGCAAACACAACAGCCACAATAATCAAAACATTTCATTCAACATTTCGGCTTATACGTGAGCCATCATCAGGAATAAAAATGATGGTGGTTTACGCATAAGCTGAAACGCTGAATAAAATGTTTTCGATTATTGTGGCTGTTTTGTTTGCAATAAGAATCTACAGCAACTCCGTGCATTGCTTACCAATGTAGTTAACTCTTTTAACGCTGAACTATTCCTTCGTAAAATAAGTGTTCCTCGCAGCGTGAATGCATTTCCATCCACGTCGGCCAAGCTGGAGTCCAGATGGGCAATGCTTGCTGGGAGCTGTATTGTCTTGAGCACGGTATACATCCTGATGGCCAAATGCCTAGCGACAAAACCGTTGGGTCATGCGACGATTCATTCAATACTTTCTTCTCGGAAACGGGTTCTGGAAAGCATGTCCCCAGAGCAGTTTTCGTAGACCTTGAACCTACAGTTATCGGTGAGAAATGTTAGGAGTTTACCTCATCAAAGCACACTTGGGCGTAAAATATATTGCATGCCAGTTTGCTAAAGTTTTGTTTGCAAATCATGCATGCACGTGTCATCCTACGTTAAATTCGCGCGAGTTGTACCCCTCAAATACGTGCTGTTGTGCGAGTATTGGGCNAACTGGGGCACANGGAATTGTCGTGATGCAAGTGAAACCTGACCGCTTATGCTCACATTTCAGGTGTGTCGCTGAATAGATATTCCACTTCGGTTCGGTGACCGATTCAGATCTAGACGAACAAATTTTGCTTCCGTGATTCGACGACGAATTGCAGCGAAATGCTACCAGCTCTATTAAGAATCATATTTGCGAAAAGCTTGTGCTGTAATTGTGGTTTCTGGTTTTGCCCAAAACCTATGAAGTCTAGGTGTGAACAGCAAATAAACACGAGACATGAAGATATATATGAACACAATATACAAGAAAAGAGATACACAAACCCAAAAAAGTCACAACACAAATGCCACAAAACCAGGAATCGCAAAGCAAACCAGCTCTTTACGCTACAAAGCATGAGGGCAAGCAATGTATGAAGAATTGATAAATCTANTGATGAAGTGAGCGATGCACACAGGTGAGAGATTTAACATTGGGTTTATTAAGCGGAAGGCGATGCAGCGTAACATCCATGACATTACAGATCAATCAATCGTATTTTCTCGCGTGGTATAAAACACTTTGTTTCGGGGGGACAATGCGATGGTTNGCGAAATAATGGCCGCGAGGTCAACAAGCAGGACCGGCCTTTAGCCGATTGGACCGATTGCTTCCAATCTGGCCCCGTGCTGAAGGNGAACCAGCTCCGTTACTAACCTACGCTAACTTACACTTTCTATTGTAGCTAGGTTTTCACCACCTTAATCATCATAGTTACCTCTGTAATCGTAACAGTGGTGATTGTTTTTCGGTAATGTGTAATCAGGGTTTTTTAAGGCGTTTTAGGGACCCGATGCGGGTCCCTAGAATTGAAAATCGGGTCCCGAGAATCAGAGAAATCGGGTCCCAACAGATCCATAGCGGGTACCTAATATTTTCATTAAAAAAACCCTGGTGTAATCCAGTTTTTTCAATAGCAGCTGGTTAAGGCAGAGAGCGTTTAAGTTTTGAAGCTGTTTCCTGGACAAGCGTTTCATATTTGGTAGGACAAGTTTCAGTAGCTGTTGCAAGATATGGATCGATAATTGTTGCTGTTTAATAGCTATAGCTACTGGACTTGTCTTCTGAAGGTTATTTGCAAATGCAAGGGCGTACGGAAGATTGGGGTTGGGGTTGGGGTTAACTCCTTCCCTTGAGTATTATATGTTAAAAAAACTTTATTACTGGCGCAAATGAGATTAATTTTTTTCGCATACTCTTTACTTGTTAATTTGTCGACTTAATGCAAATACCACGGAATGAATTTGCATGCAAATTTCAAAGAAAATTGTAAATGGACCAAAAATTAGCCTAATAATTAGGTTTTGGTGGGAATCTGAGTTATTGTTTGCATCCAAGAACCGGGTTGCCAACTTAGCTTTTTTGAAGCCAGATTTAAAAATTCTGGCTTTTTTTGAACACCTGTGGCTTTTTTGGAAATAACAATAAGCCAGACAAAATCTGGCTTTCTCTGTCTTTAGTCAAAAAGGCTTGAAAAACAAACAATGTCTGAGCTGCGTATTCATTACAAATCTCTTCTGAAAAGAGCCTACTGTATAACCATGCAGGGTGCACTAAATATTAAATATTTTACTGTTGCTCTAAAAATGATCGATGTTAGTGATAAGAAACAAATGTACCACAATGTTAATTACGGGGAAAGAAAATCTTTCTAAAGAGTGGAATTGTATTACATCAATGTTTCTGACGAGTTCCAATGTCTATTTTGTGTTTGGTTATGCGTATTTTATGTGTATTTGCCTTAAAACTGCTATCTGGCTTTTTTTGATGAAGACAGGTTGGCAACCCTGCCAAGAACCATCTCACCACTTTTTGTAAACCTTTCGCCCACTACGCATGTTTAAGATTGTGTTC
>JGI24159J19872_10005011_pt1 | contig 17039 bp, 10 predicted proteins | sample Ectturendosymbi4_FD_19872 | JGI IMG/M metagenome (IMG submission 19872) | reverse complement strand
TAAAAATTCCGTGAAACAAGAAATTTTTGTATTTTACAGAGAGTATTGCTTGTAATACAAAATTAACACATGTTTTCTTTCAGGTTTTGCGTTTTTTCAAAATAGAATTATTTCAAGCGATGAAAATTCACCCACGAGATATTTACACACAAGTTTTACTGAATCAAGTAAGTTTCTGTATGTCTGTAACAGAAAGTTAGAATGGCTACTCTTTGTTATATCACAATACATCCATTATCTTTTTCCACCATGGCTTGTTCCTTTCTTCCTCTATCCTCCTCCTTTCCTCCTCTATCCTTCTCCTTTCCTCCCACGCTTCACTTTCCTTCATCGCTTCCTTCGCAGCATCGTCATCATCGACCAGTCCTTCACTCTCAGCGATGTAGTCGAGAACCCAACTCATCCCCTCGCACTTCACTTCCTCACTCACTGATGTCGCTTCCAACAGTTGGCTTTTGACTTCATGCATGAGTGGGATCATGTGACGCTTCACAACCTCCTTCATCATGACGTCACGTTCAATCATCCTCTTATTTGCCGCGTATATTCCTCCCCACAAATCAACACACATACCCATCCACTCCAAATTTCCTTCCTTCTTAAACAGAGAAGCTGCTGCGAAATAAACAGGAACACATTCTTCGAGGCAATCAGCTTTTGTCACCAGATCATCAGCAAATCTCTTCAACTCCCATCCTGTTGCGTTGATCTCATTTGTGATCAAACAATGTATTTCTTTATTTGTTTTTTTTGCTTCGTCAAATTTCCTGGTTGCTAAGCAACTTTTATATTCTTGCAACAAACTTGGTACGTGGCTCAAGTTTTGCAGTGGACTCGAAGTGTCTGAAAGGCGACGAAAAACGTTTAGTTGTGTAATATACATAGAACAAGTGTATAGTTTTGCAGTATTTTAAGTGTGAAATTAGGTTTTTGTTTTTTCGAAATTTTGTAAAAAACTAAAATAATTCCGTGTTTGATTTGATTGGAGAGGGGACTCCCTAATTACAAACTTTTTAAACTACAATTTTCAAGGACTGATGTTTTGGTTTTGACGTAAGTCAAGTGTATGTGTTTTATTTTGAAGTAATCCTTTGTTAGCTTCACAGTAAGTTTCTTAGATTTGTATCAAAATATTAATTTAATTGATTTTTATCAGTTTTATGAAGATTTTACTGCTTTTTCTTAAGACTATGCTTGTACTTTTATAGCATCTGCTACGTCGTAGACCCCACTTATTTTATCTCAACACCTCAGGCAGTACTTGAATGCTAGTACTGATCCCCTGAATTGCTGGTAACCCTGAATTGCTGGAGTTGGATTTTTTATGAGAGTCTTTTTCTAGGTAGCTCGGCGCCTCTGCTACCAGCATTTTTTGTCTCTCTCTGACAAACCTAAGTGGCCATTTCATTTTAAAATATTTTCTCTGTCGGCGATCCAATCAATGTACAATCAAAGACAAGAATAGTGGAAATGTCAATTTGTTGATAAAAGTCGCTTTCATTGTTCAACAAAAGTAGTTACTTAATGCGTGTAGCCTATAAAAATAGTGAAAGCGAAGATAAAATGAAAAAAGTAGTTTTAAACATTGTGGTTTAAAATATGTTGAAACTAAATATGCAAAATCACTTGGTTAGATCGATTGGCGGATTTCCATATTCATAATATTCCAGGGTCTGAACGCAACTTTTCTGAGGTCGGCTTCACAGTATGTTTGATCATGTCAGTTTGCAAATTAACGAGGATGTATTTTATTTTTTAAAATCGTGTTCATATTAATTCTTATTGAATGACGATTGTTCATTTGCGACACAATTTAGCTTTTTTCGCCTTTTTGTTTCAACAGACTGGAAAGCTTCACCGTATATTTGAAGTCAGCGAATAAACATCATCAGCTGGTTGCCAAAGAACTGTTTTTTGCACGCACATACTTGACTAAAACCTGGGAGATGGGTTTCTTAACACTTACGACTTCTTTGTGTGAACGCCTGCATGAATTTTTTACCAGGCCAAGTCTGGTAGTAGTGAACAGAACTAAGTTTCCGTTCACATGTTTAAACATGTCCGTTTCAAGGAATATAACCATTGTGTGAACCCAATCAGAATAGCAGCGTGCATCATCTCTCAGGCTAGACTTGACCATGTANTCNCAGAATGAAACATGGACTACTTTTTCGACAAACACGTTGTGAAAACAGTGAGAAACAAGCGTCTCTTGATAGCTTTTGACGGTCATCATTATTTGATTTTTACCCTACAAAGTCTTATTTTTGCTCGCTTGTTTTCGGCTTTCTCAGATCTGGAACTAATCACAAAAAGCGTTGGACATTTTTCATCACATTTTTCCTATTTTCCTGGCAATTTCATTCATTTTTGGCTGATTCACAAAATTTTAGACCAGTAGTTCCCAACCGGTGGGTTGCAATCCCAAAATAGGTCGCGAGCGGCTGTGGGGTAGCGAACAGGGGCTTCAATAGTTAGCTGAAGTCTCGAATTTTTATAACCGCGCATATCAACATTTTGTATTACATCAGCGAGCAAAACCGAAACACGGACAGATTTTTGTGAAGTTCACATTAGTTCCGTTATGATTCCTATCCAGTTTGTACTAGTATATACGGTTTCAATTGACCTTACCGCAGAAACACGCCAGCACCAGAAAAAGTAAGCGCTGTGCAGTGATGCTGAGATAACGTAAACCTCGTAAACATCTGTCCTGCTGTGAACCAGTCCATCGCCACCGGGGGGCTTCGGTGGGTTTAACCCTCCAAAACAAGGCACCAAACCCTCTCCCAAATAAAAAAATGAAGCGCTATAAATCAGTGGAGTTTTCATCAATTTTCAACGTCAAGCCCACCTACACTGACGTAACGCCGCCCTATTGAAAACTTTCTGGCGACGGTTCTGCTTTGAACACTTGCCAGCTGAAATTCCAGCAAAGTACAACCAACATTTTCATCATTATAGTTGCGTATACATACACTTTTTTGTATTCCATATCGTTTAAGTTCAGGATTCCAGGACAAATTTGTAACTGGCGTATATTAGTAGAGTATATTTGACAAATGGTGGGATCTTGACAGCAGACCTAACAAGTGATAGCGATGTGCATAAACGATCAAAATAGCTTCCTAACATAGTGTAGTTTGCATTTAATGCGCTTCAAACAAACCGTTGCATCCTACAGAAAATTGCGCTCTCGCATTTCCTGCAGTTAAAACTCGACGTAACAATCATGTATTCACTTTCTGAATGAAATGGTCATGTTGATGTCTGAGTGTATTTGCAACTGCGACATGATTCCTCAGCACTTGACTTGTTCTCTGAAAAATCATTGACGCAGTTCTGGTATGCTGTGCAGCAATCATACCCAAATTTAACTATGCTCCTCTTTTGTTGTCTGCTGCCATTCGTTACAACCTACCCTGTGAGCAATGGTGGATATTAGGGGAAGCGAATGAGAGACGGTCGCCTCGGACCCCCTTTTTCAGAGATTGTGCGGGTCCCTCTTTTGGAGTTTCGAAATTAGTTTATGCAAGGTTTTGTTGAAAAGCATTTGAACAACTCTAGAGCCACATTTCATAAGATCTGAAGGAAGTCACATGTTTTTCAAAATAAAGCAAAAATTACACGCAAATGTGCCAAAGGGGGCCTTCAACAATTGCTTTGGGGCACCTTTTTGAGAGTTTCCTGCGGATCTCTGAATTCTAATATCCACTCCTGTCTGCGAGGCTGGATATTCAACCCTTGTCCACATTAAAACAAAAGTCAAGGAATATACTGGTTGTTGAGAATGACATGAGATTAGCTCTGACCAACACGCCTTGAAAATGTTCAAGACTAGTTGAACATATGCAAGGTCAGTCGTCCCACTGAGTAGCATATGTGGTGTTTGTTTTGCATAAGAATGTAAATGCAGTGAATCTAACATGTGAAATGGTAGTGTTTTTATCTTGTCGGTTGTTCTTTGAACACCTTTTGAGTTGTTGGTAATGGCAAGGGACAAGCGTTTATGTAATATTTTCGAATGGGATCTCGAGTTCAAAAAGGCTGAGAACCACTGCTGCACTGTTGGAGACATTCTCAATGCTTTAAACTTCGGCTTTTTCGGCGTAGCCTACGATTATGAGAGGATATCACTGTAGTTCGTTTCTAGCGTTCTAGGTCAGGACCTTTTTTAAGGAACCTTCCAATTCCATCAATTTTTAATTCAAGCACCAAAAATGACACCACGAGCAACGGATTGGACATCAGCCAACGACGAAAGATATAGCCTACAGAATGGGCTATGAAAGAAAACATTCACTTTTTAGAAAATGGTAAACGCTCATCGAATGTTGTGCAGCTGAAAGTTGTCGCAAAATCAGCGCAAACTGCAGTGGCCCTAAATGACTAGCTGCTAACACAAGAGGGCCAATGTCGTAAACGCAATGCCAGATTTTTAAACCTTATTTTGAAAACAAGACTTTATTTTGAATTTGATCTTTCATCGACTTATGGTTGTTTAACTCAAGCACCAGAAATGACACAACGAGCCACGGATTGCTCAGCAGCGTAACGTGTAACTTGGCAACAAACCACTGAAGAAAGTTAAAGGTGGTAAATGGAGTTTGTTGGCGCAAATATTAGACTATTTCATGTAAATTAAAGTTAAGGCACTGGGACACCGAAAAAAAAACTGCTAAAGAAGTTGTTTCCTCGGTCACCTCTCGACAGCTTCATAAATTGTGACCATGGTTTAAAATTGATGGTCGAATTATTGGGAATTTAATAGGGTTATATTTTATGAAAAGGTTGCCGTCTGTTGGATCATCAAAATAGTTGCGCAAGTAGATAGGATATCAAAGAAAACTTTCGCTTCTTGGGAAAAAGTAAACGCTCATCGAATGTTGTGCAGTTGAAAAATATCGCGAAATTATCGCAAACTGCAGCGGCCTTAAGTGACTAGTGGTTAACACATGGGAGCCAATGTCATAAAAGCAACGCCAGATTTTCAAACCTTACTTTGAATACAAGACTTTGCGTTGAAGTTGATCTTTTATTGACTTATGATTGTTCCTTTTCATTTGCAGGAAACATTTACAATCAAACTAAAGTAGAAAACACTACTTAAAACCACAAAAAAAGATTTCAAACGAAGAGTAGCTCCAGCTACAATCGGTATATGCAGCATCGTTCAACGTTCCTTTAAATTATGAATCTACAATTTTTTTACAAAAAGCTTTTGTCGCTTTTAACAGTAACAACTCAAAATTTCTGAAGCATTTAGTTGAGTATTCTTTAATTAACATAGTCTCCACAAAGGTGACCAACAACTGAATCCATAAGAAATGTTTTTGAAGAAAATTTGCTGATTGCTTCACTTGTGTTCCACTTTTGTGGAGAGTAGTTACTTGAATACAAATTTGCGCAACCTTGAATCATCGCAAAAAGCGACCAGCCAGCTGATTCCTCGAAATCTCACAGTTAACCTAGTGTTTTTAATTGCTCATTTCTTAGCTAGATTTTTTTAGCAATTATTTGATTCTATTTTATACTTCATGCAGTTCCTTGTTGGCGAGATATAAACTTCCATAAGATCTAATTTGATTCTTGGCTGCGAAAATACTCCTTTCGACAGACAGTAGTTGCTTATGCAGCTTATGCAATCGATTAATGATTGTTGATGCAAAAAAAACAACTTTTTAGACTGGCAGAACTGCAGTACAACATTTGTCTTTCACAAACAACGTAGCGTACAAGATGTTTTGTTATGTATAGCACTACGCTCCCACAGCCGTTGTGAAGAAATAGGTTCTTCAAAATTATTGGCGCAATATCATATCGGGTAAAAAGTTTTATTGCAGCAACAACACTTTTTCCGAGCGTATAATCTTAGTTTCCATAAGAAAACCTTCCAAGGTCCACCAAAGCGATTTACTGGATAGGTTCATTCAATTGGATGATGAAATAACAGTCTACGTATGTAAATTCGGTATTAGTTTTGAGGTCAATTTAACCTCAGGACATACACTACAGCTGTGAAATTGCGTAAGAGTTGGTAACACCAACCCAGGATTAAAATTTGTTAAAAAATTTTGGTCAAACTTTTATACAGCCTTCGTTTTCCTTTTAAATCTATTTCGCAGCGTTGTTGATCTGCTGCTTAAATCAAAGATAACTGGAAACTACTTATGATGAATAAAAATGAAGATTAAGCAAGAATCAAGTACTATTAATTTTTTGTGAAAAAACGTCATGTTCTCAACAATTAACCTAATTGTAGGAGGCTTTGTGAACTTAAATTTGCATGATTTTTGAAACAAGGTATTCACGGAGGATTGCTTTTACTGCAGTTTCTCACACACGCTCTGCTCTCTGACTTGCATTCTCATATACCTTGTTGGTTATTTCCTACATCAGGTGTTAAGTTTTCAAATTGTTGAGAAGCAGGATCTTCGCAGTATATTGGAATGATGAGTCGATGAACATGTCTGATTCCCTGAAAATCAAGCAAAATATTGAATGTTGCACAGAAGACCAATCACTGAAAGTGGTGAATTTTTTTCCCAAAGTCAGTGCGAACTTAACAAAAGTTTTCTCAAACAATTTATTCCAATCTTGACTCTGACAACCTTTCATTATAAAATTCGTTGCACGAAAAGTAACTATCAATTCAAATATGAAACATTTGGAGATCATTCTTGGACAACAAAAGGTGTGACTGATTTAAAACATTATAAATGAGAAAATTTTTAAGCATGAGAAACCTGGCAAGCATATAAGCATTCAAGTAGCGCTTTCATTTATTGGTAAGGTGAACACTGCAGCTGAAGCTGATTCAGTATACAAACTTTTCCTGGAAAAGCATAACAATGAAATAAAAAAAAAACAGAAATTTGGTCTAAAATCATAAACTGTTTAATTATTTTTGAAAATTTTGAACTTCATTTGAGAGGACATGATGAAAATACCAGCTCAAAGGAAGTGGCTGCAGTTCTGCTGTCTTGACACGGTTTGAATAAAAAGCTAAGTTTGTCTTACTAACGGTAACATCATGGTAGTCGACCGGAAACGTCAAAGTTTACTATGCGAGTGTTAATGGGTTCGACTCTCACCTTTGCGGCTTTCGCTTTGGTGGTAGTGGTTTAGTTTTGACGGGACAGTTTTTTTACTTTTGTTTGAGTTTCCAATCCTTTTGTGTTTCTGTTTACGCTTTAGGGTTTGGGTTAAGTAAAGGGATTAGGTTTAGGATTAATTAAACTGAAGTGAATGTTTTCTATGTATCAATAGGAACAACTGAAAATTATGAATTTGATAAGATCAGGACTGCTGGAGTGACTGGAAACGCCACTAATGATTAAATACAATCAGGGCAACAATCCTAGATGCTCAACCAGAGATGAAAATTCACAGCCCTCCCGGCCATTTTCACCACGTGCCGCCACTGGTCACCAGTAGTCTTAAAATGACATCTAATTATAAAATATTTTTCACAAAATCATATGCTCACGAAATTTTTGGGTCACGAGAATTTATAAATATTTTTAGGGTTGCGCCAAAAGTATTTGCGGACCCCTTAGCTAGGCTACTAACGCTAAATTTGCTGGCGTTTCGGCAGTGTTTCCTAATCTGACTACGCTGGTTGGCTGAAACATGATTTAGTGAAGGCTTCGACATAAGCTTACTCCAGTGAAAACGGCGCAGCTAGAAAAAATCAAGAAATGAAAGGAACAGAGATGGTAATGTTAAAATTTTTCATTGAGCTTGATAAAGTATGACCTGCAGGGCATGCTTTGCTGGTTCTGACAGCACGCCATTGATAGATTTGTGACCACCTTAGGCAAGATCCATTCCATCGACCACCCTTCCTATACAAAGATCCCTAACCTACACAGACCGTAGCCAGGTTGTGAAATTTTGTGGGGGAAAAATAAATTTTTAGGGGAGCACGATTTTTGTGTTTACTATATGTTTAAAACAAATTTTTTTGGACACAACATAATTTGGGGTGCACAAAAAAATTAAGGGGCACTGCCGCCGAATATCCCCAATGGCACATTAGAAAGTTTTATTACATGAATGAAATTTATAACAAATTGCGACAAAACTTACATTCTTACCTAGTATATGTGAAATTAAAATTTATAGGAAAAATATTAACCTTTCTTGCAGCAAACCTGAAATAGTGCCGTACCTCTACCTTTTCATAAACTGCGTGAACGTAAATTTCAATCACTTTTCATCATCTTCATTATCTTTTCTTGGTGTACGTTCGTCACTTTCTGAACTACGTAGTTATAATTTTTAGTTCTTTCTGGTGCCCCCTTTGGCCTAGCGCCTTATGCAGCCGCCTAGTTCGCCTAATGGTACAGCGTCCAGGGACGTCGCCAGCGGGGGGGCCAGTGGTGTCCAGCCCCCCCATTTGAAATATGTGCCCCCCCATTTCACGTTTGGCCCGCTGGCTGCTGCATACATCCAATACAGCATTTTTAAAATGTGGCCCCCCCTTCTGGTTTTTGGCCCCCCGCTGCTATCTCCTGGCGATGGGCCTGATAGCGCCGGCACTGTACATACCTACTAATTATAGCTTATGGTAGTAATTTTTAGATCGTAGCACTACTAGAGACCTGGTTTGATCATTCTGACTATAAAGTAAGATGTTGTGGCAGTTCAAGTTTTTCTTACTTCTGCAACAGCGGTTCTCAATCATTTCGCTGAAGAGAGCCAAATACCGACCTACGATTTTGTTACAGAGCCGCACTAAAATTTTTAACACAGGTCAATTGACACGTTTTGTTTTATTGCACTAACGAAGTCTGTTACAGAAAATATTAGAGGCATTACTGAAAGACTACTAAGGGCAACACAAAGGATGCTTGGGAGCAACATGCGGCTCTTAGAACAGTGTTTGAGAACCACTGTTCTGTAACACCAACCCTGCTATAAACGATGCTACAGCCTTAGCGATGATTAAACCAAGGACACATCAAAGGTTTGCAGATCCATTGTGCAGTGTGGTATCGTAACTCGTAACTACCTCTGAAATGGCAATAGCTCCAGCTCCGGTCCTAAATTTAAAAACTGAGCTCCGACTCCTGATTTTTCATTTGAGCTCCGGCTCCTCCTAGGTAATTTTTAATTTGAGCTCCGGCTTCAGTGTCAAGCGAAATTTCTGACCTCTGCAAAATTTCTGACCTGTTGTTGTTTGTAAGTTATTTTGCTTATCAGAGTAAAGGAAGTTAGTTTGGCGATTACTTTTTTGATGTGTGTTGTGTAAATTAAAACTTTTTGGCTACATATCAGATACCCATCAGAACAAACTAACGTACGCGGGAACAACTATAGCCACGGGAAAATATTGGACTTACTCTAAGACCTTAATTATTTTCCTTTTTCTAACCCTTACCCGACACGCTTACCTAAACACCAAACCCTAAGCCCTAATCATCAGTTTTCTCAGAGTATTTGATATGCAGAATATTGCTCTGCGTGAGTGCGCACCTGGCGTGAAGTCAGAAATTTCGCTTGACACCGGCTCCAGCCAAAATGCCCAGCTCCGGCTGCGCAGCCCCGGAAATGAACATAGCATCGTGCCCGTTTGCACATAGTTTTTTCTGTTACCAGGAGTCACTTTGTACTTCATCGGTAAGTGAAGATTTTTAGTGCGGGTACTTCAGGAGGTTGAAAATTCTCCGAGGTGATGTTGCATGTGGAGTTGGTCTGGATTTACAATGCATGGCGATTTTGTGTTGATTGGTGGAAAGTGTATTGGATGTATTTTAGAACGTGCCTTGAGCACATGCTTGACTTGATGTTTTCTCAGCCTAAATTCAGGAATGAAGTAGAATATAATTTTGGAATAGGCCTACAGTTTTAAGTTGCGCCAGAATTGAAACCGTTTTTGAAAGTCAAACTCAAAATCATGCCTGAGTTCAAATCTTCAGTCGGCTTCTGGAAAATACCATCATCACTGGAAACGAAGCTTGGTTTAAATACTGTCCTACGATTTAATTTTAAAGCATGCAGTGACAACCAATGTTTCAGCAAACCTTAAATTGTCGCTACTCGCACTTAATCTTTAAAAAATATTTTACCCAAATGGTAATCGATTGCAGCATCGTTCAATTAGGGACTAACGTCAAATAACTGTTTGAAGTATTTCCAGGAAAAAATTTGCTTGTCCAAGCTGATAACGCTTTCCTTTCCATAGTACGGTGTGTGACATGATCGCCTGTGGTCATTTGTGTTCTCGATGTATTGAGTCAATGCGACTGAGACAATTGCTGTTGGTAAATGGTGAAGTTATTTTAAGACCACCAGCATGGCGCGAAGTTTCTTTTTCACTGAACGACTATGAAGGGAATGTTATGCGTGTGATACACTAGCATGTCACTGCAGCATAGCAACATACAGACGTCCGACCACAACAAAGAGAACTGCCATACGTCATAACAGGCCGCGCCGCCGAGGGGAACGTGATGCTGTTTAGCTTTCATAAGAAATCTGTGTTAGGAATTGCAGCACCCCACAAGTCAGTCACGAACCGCCACTGAAAAATGCAATTTACCCCTCAAACGTAACGTAAAGTGTAAACTGGTTTTGCATGCACATACATGCAACCACTAGCGTACGGAGGAGGGGCACTGTGCCATGCCCCCCCTCAGACCCTAAAAATAAAAAAATGTATAAACAGTATTCAGCAGTGTATACTGTCAGTATTCGGCAGTGTATACCAAAATGTTTAATGTTTGGCGAATAACACTATTTTGTTTGGAAAAACACCTCTCAAAGCACAAAATGACTATATTTTCTAAAAATTTGGGGGGCATGGCCTCTTGGGCACCCCTGGCTACGCCTATACTTTGGCCCTCCTCGGAAATTTTCTACGTACGCCACTGAATGCAACTGAGCAATTTCAGGAGAAAGTTGTTAGCTGTCTGAAAGATTACTCTTTGAATTACTTAAGGATAGAAACAATTTTGCTGGCAGAAATTGCTGTGGTACAATGTATGATTTTTCTGTCTCTTAACTTTGCGAATTTGAAACTGTCAAAGTTTGTTTCCACATACTTGGCAAATATAATTACAAAGACAAACTAAATCACCTGACCTCACAATCAGGAAGCCACAGCACTTGAACATTTTTCAGACAAGATGCCAACGCAGATTCATCTTCGTTGTTGAATTCATATCCTTTTAATATGACGCATCGAAGCTGCAGCGGATTAATAATTTGGTCATGGTCGGAACTTCACTAAAATCCAGCAAGCGGAAATACCACAAACGGCGTTTGCATTTTCGAACAAATCAGCTTAAGTCTCATTATTTTAGTTGACGTCCGACTTTGGTCACGAGTTCATGTACAGTTTCATTATACACGCTGTTGTTTACTCCGTCTAGAGTGTCACTAGTGGTTTTTAAGTGTGACATATCGGCTGTTGATGCAAATAGTAGGAGTAATATTCACTAGGTTTTGAAAAAATGAGTTTTCACATATGAAATAGAAAGTAAACGTGTTGATCAAGTCAATCAATATACGGCAGAACCAACCAGTCTGACGGTGCAAGCAACACAACTGAACAGCACGGCCGTTGGAGCGTATTGATGACCAAATAGAGAGCAGTAATTTCACAAGCGCTAATCAACGGAAAACACCCAGCCAATACGCGCAATGGCTTTGGGTGACGACAACAATAAATCCGCGAGCACGAACAACCAGAATGCAAGAACGAACAGCAGTAACCACAATCTAACCAGTACGGATTTTTGTACACCGTTGGAAGTGTCACTATTGGTTTTTAGGAGTACTTCAAGTACTTCACTTTTAATTCGTTGCTCATTCAAGATTAGTGATTTTTGTTACCTATCCAAGCAAGGCCGGCCTTAGCAAGTGCGGGGCCCGATTGGAAGCACTTATGCGGGACCCACTTAGTGGCGTGTGCAGAACTTTTGAGGGAGCTTCACGTCATAACGATAGAAATTCGTTGATGTGAAAGGGAGGCCGGGAGCATGACCCCACTTTCATCTCTCCAGCATAAACTTCACGGATAACGTCGTAACACCCAATAAATATATGGGTTTCTACGTTCAATACCTTCAGAGATGAGATATTTGATGTAGTGCGACTGCACATACAAAGCTAAAATTTTGCAGTAATAGCAACAGATTCCATTTTCGATGTCGAGTCTATCAGCCATGGGCAATCTACCGCTTCACCATCTGGAAGTACTCTTTTGCAGGAGAAATTTAAAAAACTTGTCCGATCACTCTCGTTTTCGGGGAAAACTTCTGTTGTGACTGTAGGTGGTTCGTCTCTTTGGGCTAAATATATAGTTCCTAACATTCCGACTCACGACAACTGGCCACGTAGCAGAATCGTTTGTTAATCCAATAGTTCCGACAATTTTTAATTTTCAATTTTCGCAAGTCTCATCAGATGCAACAGCTTCTTGCTTAGTCAGACTCAACAATTTCGAAATGGCTTATCTCACTTCCAGTACATAAACTACCACTTTGACTGTTTGCAGGGCCGCAACCAGTTGATTTTTTGGGGAGAAAAATGACTGTAATTTGTTGCTGTACCAAAAAGCTAAATATGTTTTATAAAATTTAGGGTGTAATTGCCCGGTTGACCACTCTGGTTGCGGGCTTGACTATCTGGCACAACGCCATCAGGCTAGCTGTCTACGCAGTGTTCCCATCTACACTGTGGTGTGGCTCTTCTTGGGCTTTTTGTGAATTTTCTCAGGTATAGTTCTGTTAAAATGCTTCTCCAATGCACCTTTCTCTTTTATTGCTTTGGGCTATGTTTGCCCTTGGCTTTAGCCTTCTCTTAATTGCCATTTAAAAATTTAGCCTATGTTCCTTGGTCTTTGAACTCATGGTATTTATCTTGGTTACAAAAAAATATATTCTTAAATAAATAGCCCAAATCCAACTATTAAAACCGAAATTCAAAACACCAGTATAACACCTGCCTATCACTATATTTTACACTTGGATAAAGGTTACAGACAGTGAAATCCCCTAGAGCACCGGGTTAAGAACACAAACCGCTTATTAGAGCAGGTCTTGAAAAAAAATTTTCTCTTCCAACTTCTAAGATGAAATATATGAAGTAATTGCAGATTTTCCAATAACTATCAACCTACTTCTCAGAAATTTTTCAAAACAGGCAGTAGCCTCCAAAACTTCCACAGAACTCATCGCACCTATGTTCCTTTTCAGACTTTGTGCAACTTCAAGTTTGTTAGGCTGTATCTCAGGAACTGCAGTGCCAATCTGTGTGAGAATGATGCCATAATCCTTGTTTCGGCAGTATTTCATGATGCAACGCTCACCACAAGAACATATTAGGCTTACTTCGCGTAGACCTAACTGTCACTTCTCTTTCGCCGAAGGAGTTGGTCCCAACACTTCTGTTACTTTGCAAATGGCTTAATTGTCAATAATCGTTTAAGAAATTTCTGTTACTTTTTGAGGAACCGTAAATTTTTGCACATCTGTAATCTTCAGTTCGCATAATTAAAACTTAGACTACAGATTGTCGAAAAACAATGACCATTGTTACAATTAAAGAAGGAATCGTGATGATTGAGGGCGTTATAAAACGTGCAGTTCACCTTGATTTTCGTTGGAAACGGGCCTCACGCTTAAAAATACTTAGGGCCCCGTGCCAGCACTACACACGCAGCTTCGATTGAAATTAAGTTAGTAGGCGTAGCGCGGGGCCCCCTTTGGCGCGGAGCCCGATTGGAAGCAATCGGTCCAATCGGCTAAAGTCCGGCCCTGTATCCAAGAGTACCTTCCACAAAAAGTAATTTACTCACCTTCCCATTTCGAAAGCGAATTGCATCACACAATTGAACAAAGGAGCATCCCTGAAAATCACATCGGTCCAACATAATTTTTTCTATGTAGTCAATTTGTTTGGCAAAGCCTTTGATTTCTTCCTCACCGATTTTTGAACCCTTCACTTGGACTCCTTTCACCTTCACGACAAATTTAATGAATGTATTTTTAGGTGTGACCAATGTCTAGCACTTGTCTTCATTGCACTTGATTTTTTGTTGAAAATGACACATCCAAATGAGTTGTTGAATGGTGCATGTGATACCTTAAAAGTAGGTCATATCCTGCAAATTTGTTCTCACAAAAAGCTAATCTAGACCAGAGATTCCTAAATGGGGCGTCTCAACGCCCTGGCTGTTCTGAAATAAATGTAGCCTGCACAGGGCATCCGAGAGAAATCGCACCAAGAGGGTTCGAAGACCGCAATACCGCCCACCCTAGATTTTGCAACCCTCGTCGAAGCTTGCATAGCTTGTTTCTTTAGTAGCCAAAATATATATAGAACACGTATATGCTAAGATATAAAAATTTTGTTCCAGCATTGCAGTTGGATAAAGCGACCATAAATATTAGCTTGATTACAGAAAGCTTAGCGTGCGTACTTTCATGCTTCCCGGGCACCTTTACCTGCGAGGCCCGGGTACGATGTGCCTCTAGTACCCCTACTCGTAGGCCCTTTGTGTTCAGTGAAAAGGCCGGCTTGTAGAAAACTATGCAGTTATTTTTCATAATAGGAAATGTTAACTGTTATTTTTAAAAAACGTTTGTTTTATTCTGTCATTGTGAATACCAAATTTCAAATTGTTCAAAGTTTCCAACCCTTCCATTTTGCGTACAAAAGAAAAGCTTAGGCGGCGGATGATCGACTTCAAATACCTGCGACGAACTGAGTGTTCATGTTCGAACAACGGGACTGTACTGTGGTGCAAATCTAATTGTTCCAAACAAACTTTGTTAAACAAAATCTAAAATGTCCATGCGCACTACAACTTAGAATAAGATAATTCTGAATATATTTTTAACGTATTCGCTGCGGCATGTTCAACGCCACCCAATTACTTCTAAATCATTGTCATCATGACAGGCAGACTTAACTCTACTATAGGTTAACAATGCGGGTGCAAAGGCTTGTTTAAGCAGCGATCCCATGAACGGATACAGGTTGGAAGCTTCGCTCCATGACTTCCAGTTATAAACTGCATTTCTGCAGCTGTTACATTCTACTTATTCCGGTGCTGCAAAGAAGCAAAGGTAAACCGATTCTTATTTTTGACGATTACACCATTTTTCTGCATATGAAGTCATTTTCCAAAGGCCCATGCAATTGTTTTACTAAATTATCCTAAAAACACTGTAAAGACAAATAACCACCGAACGTTAAACTGTTATGCAATGGAATCCGAAAAAGCAACATCCATCGCCGAGTCTCAGCTGGTCGATCGCGCCTGATTTTGCATTGAATTCACAAGATGCCTGAAAAGAACATTTTCAAACAATATTCCTTTTTATTGCATTTTATGAGATTTTCTACTTGTGACTTTATTAGCGACCGGTCGATCGCAAGTTATCAAGAAATTTTCATGTCGATCCCAGTCGAAGACAAGTTGGCCATCTCTGCTGTAGAGTACTACTATTCGCTTGTGCTCCCACTTTGCTAAATACCTTTTATGGCATGAGGTTTTACTTGCAGTCTCTGTCTTTTTTATATTATGAACCATTGTAAGTGTCTTAGTCTTCAACGTCACTGTTGAACAATAAACTGATGCCGTATAAGCTGTAAATATTAGCAAGGCGCAGTAAGTTCAACTTCAAGTGACAGTGATACTAATGAAGCAAGCCCGAAGAAAAAAGTTAAGTGGTACACACCTAGAAATTTAAGATAGGTTTAGGCTAGAGTGGTTGAAAGATTCAGAATTCAAAGATTTGCTAAACAGGACAGTAGAAATGAAGATTATATTCATTCTAATTGATGCTAGTAGATAACCCACAAAAATGTAAACAAGTAGGCCTATATGTGACAGCGACATGAAGATTCAGACCGACAGAAAAGTTCATTACTACATTAACCACTACTGCATGTTTTTAAGCTTTGTATGTTTAACAACTGCTAATTGGCCTTTCCTGTGATTAGGTCTGGATTTTTTAGCTTTTTTGGGACTGCGTCTGTTTTGTTCACTTTTCTTGTGACTAGATATGGCTTTTTGTCACTAGGTCTGACTTTTTTTGACTTTTTTGTGACTAAGTCTGGCAATTTTTGGCTTTTTTTGTGTAGGTCTGGCTTTTCTTGGTAAAGTAGTTTACAAATAGAATTCGTTATAAGTGAGAAAGGCAAACGAAAGTTGGCCTTAACCCTTCAGGTCCCGGGTTTACCCCCTTTTTTGCAGAACTTTGCAATCCTATAACTCGCCAGGCGATTGAGTTAGAGAGCTATCCAAACCATCCACGGATTCAGAAAGTCTTGTAGTCAAAATCGAAAAAAAAAACGTTTTTCGTTTTCGGTGGGGGGATTTATGGAGGTGACGTCACAAAGAAGGCATGTTTTGGAAATTTTGGCCACCTTTGGCCGGCCCTGGGCCCCAACCCATTGACCCATTCTTTTGGCTCAAGGTTTTGTTGAAAACTAGGTCAAAATACGCGTCTATGGAGCCCTTGATTGACTTGCTAGCATATCTGTAGCAAAAATTATGGGTCAAAAACCCAGTTTTTGGCAAAATTCAAAACTTTTCAGAAAAGGCATGATTTGCCATTTCAGGGCAAACTTTGGCCAGCCATAACTCGCCAACATAGAAGCATTCAGGAATTTGATCAGGTTGCAGCAGGGAAAAATGAAAACTAAATGTTTGCTGGACCTCCAGGCTCTTAACCAGCTTGTGACACCACACCAGGGGGGCAAAGAGTTTTCTAAGAGGGGGACAAATTTTTCAAACTATGTCCAATAGTTTCAAAACACGTCCAACACATTTTTCCTGTGGCGGGAAAATTTTTTCTAGGGGGGGCTTTTGCCACTCTGGTTAAGGACTTGTGGACTTCTGTACTTTACAAAAAACAAAAATTTTCTTGCGTACTTTATCCGCATTCTCAATTCTTGTGTAGTTTCGCAAAATTCGATCTTGCAAACCAGGGTGTACGCCAGCCAGTCCAGCCGCACACCTTCAATGCTCAACTGCTCGTATTTGACAAGACCTTAGCGCAGCCTGATTTTGCAGTTGT
>JGI24159J19872_10005009_pt1 | contig 17042 bp, 9 predicted proteins | sample Ectturendosymbi4_FD_19872 | JGI IMG/M metagenome (IMG submission 19872) | reverse complement strand
CCTTCCTTCGTTTCAACTTTACATAAACTGTCTTAAGCAGCTTTCACGAAAACGTTTTTAACGTTGAACTAGAACCCTCGTCTCTCTATCTGTACGCATCTACAAGGCGATTGCACAACACTCCACAGCACATTCATTATGACGTAAATTTCCCCGAGAATTTCAACGCACAAGGGCCATGCCAGCGAAGTTAAGTGGTGAAGGTCAAGACTTTATTAATTAACAATTGGCCTTGTTCTGACGTAATCACAACTTTACAAAAACTGCTATAGTGTCCGAACGTCCGCAATTCTTTTTCGAAATTAACGAGTCATGATATTACATGCTTAATCTACCGGCTCTACATTGAGGGCAAAAACCAGAAGAGTAAAAGTCAAGGGTAGAGCGACGGCTCTACTTTACTAATACAATATATATTGTGAGGCCCCTACGAATGGTCGGCCGCCCCCGACTGGGGGGTACGGGGCTGCCTTGCCACGTCACTGCATCAAAGCAATGGTTTTACTACCAATTTACGCGCGCAGATAGGCAAAACCCGATGAAAGTTTCGAGCGGAGGCAATTGACAAAGGTATTTGCACGACCGACAAATAGCGCGCAACAACTTTGTGGAGAAAGAAAATAAAATTGTGGGCTGGTTTGCATGAGATTTTTGGCTTCCACAGATTCAACCTCTCATNTTTTGTCATTTGTTTCAATGTCATAGAGACAATTTTGCTTCGACGAAATATTANAATATGTAATCTTAAGTANGTTAAAATCTGCAAGCCTCTTTCACAATGCAGATGACCCGCAACCAACTAAAAACGTTCCAAAACAGAAGGATCTTTCCAGAACTGAACAACGTTACTTTGGCAGAATTGCAATCAAAGTTAGTACGATAGACACTCGTCTTGACCCGCTCATAGCGAGTCGTATCACTACACAATACCTTGCTTGCAAGTTGCAATAGCTGTAGATCGACTATTGCACTAGTAACAATCAAATGCGATCCATAAAGAGTGCCAGATGGTGAAGCGCAGATATAACGCCCTAGCATAACAGCTGAGCCCCTTTGATAACGTTCGATAATTAGGGGAAATTCAGCGTTCGTTCAAACGAGATAATTGTTTATTAGGAATGAGATTTATAGGCCGTTTCTCTATTTCTCGAGCGCAAAGAGTATCTAGCGGGAATGAAGACCAACCACCACGGCGCGGGGCCCCCACAGGCGCGGGGCCCAAAGCAGTTGATTCGGTTGCATCGGCTCAAGGCCGGCCCTGCATAGGAAACAAACTTTATTATAAAAGAGCTTTTCTCTCTTCTCGATATTGTAGACAAATGTGTAGTATGGAGATATGTGACTACTTTCAGGCTGTAGCAATTTTCTAACCAGTGGCATTCCAACATGGCCTTCCCTAATGGACGGAAATGAGTTTCGTAGTATATTCAAACAAAATATACCTTCACCTGTCACTGATTCTGGTGAAAAGCATTTGCTGAAAAAGTGTCAATTACTGTAAATGTTTTGTTTAAAAAAACTACTTTGAAAAGCTGCACCTTGTTCGACGCAAATTAGTGAAAGCATGGGCGCAATTAGGTGGGGGAGACGGGGACGCGATCCCTCAATTTTTCAGACAGTGGGGATATAATATGCCATGACCCCCACATTTTTTTCTTTAGGTTTCGTAATATGATTTTACACCAAGCTATCTCCCTCACATTTTACAACAAAATTGCGCTTATGAGTGAAAGTAGTGCGTAAACCCTAGCAATGCAAACTGCTTGCAGGTGGCGCCATTCAATGCCCACGTAGCATAAATTATTATGAACGAAATGTCAGCACTGTGATGTTCCCTAAGTGCAGCTTTCTTGGGTGAAATAGTGTATAATCTAACAAAAATAGAAAATAGTAGTTTTATTTTTGCGGGTTTAATTACGGTTGTCGATTCCTTACAGAGTACTTTTGTCAAGACGTTGCACAAAAAATGTAATTTACAAATCATTGGTATAAATTTACTCGACAAAGCGTAAATAGGACAAGTTCAATTAACCCCCCTACTTTTTCGCTGTTCGTCATGGCTTTTTACGGGCTGTAAGTTGAAAGGCAGCGGTATAATCTTCTTTTCTCAGTGATGCATATACTTGTGAAAAACCGAAGTTGCCAAAATTTAAGAATAGCTACCAGCAATGGTGTAGTGCTAAAAAAGAAGTGTTGGATCGAACCCACAGTCTAGCCATTTTCAAGTAAAACAAGTATGGTAAGGCGAAAAAAGAAGTGTATGGGAACGCACCCAAGAAGCTAGCCATTATCAGTAATTACATAGTTATGCTAAGGTGCTACACAAGAGATAGTCTGTCATTTGTTCATTTATGCGACGTCTGGAGTTACACACAGGAAATCTGAACAAAAATACACATTTCAGTCAGGCTACCATGAAAAAAGTGTGGGAACGCCGTTTCCGCACGTAAAAATTGTGTAAGAAAGCCTTTCACACGCGTTCCCGCCCCACTGCACACATGGCTACTAGTATCTATTGAAGCTATGGATTCTCTAGGCATGCATCCCGTGGGAGGTATAGTTGTTGCTTATTCCTTCCAGTTAAGTCTTGTCGGTGAAGGTTTCCTTCAGAGTCAAGCGTCTTTAAATGCCATTTATGTGAGGCAAAGACATTCACCTTACCCATACGATTCTCTGCTTACATCACGAAAAATATTTTTCTTTCTTCCTAAACGTTGCTGCGAATTTCAAGACGCAACGTTGTCAAGTATCAGTGATTTTTTCAACATTTCCTCTTTTGTTTCGAACAACGACTCAACTTTTGTAAACAATAAAACATGTGAAATACAGCGCGTGTGTAGTAGCAGTTCGCTGGTACGAATGAACTCCAGAGTAGTTAATAATATTTCTTTATTACTTCTTACTTAAGGCACTGAATTTAAATTGCTTTGCAAAGATCAAAGAAAACAAGAAGAATTAACCTATAAATTAATGCATTTCCCTACTGTAAAAAGCTGTCTTATGCAAGCAAAAGAAAAAATTTAGCAGTTGATAAATAAAAGTCTCTACGTTGAGGCTTTCACAAAGTTAATTTGTTCCCGTTATTTTAAAGTTGTGATTTCAGTAAAAGATTAGCGATTTATCATAAAAGCCGATTTCTTGCTATTTTGTTACTCCCTACTTGTGCTTGTGGTCAAAAAACTTACTTCCTTTAAAAAACACACGCGCTTGGAAAAAATGGCGAGATATGTTGTTCTTCCTAAGGCTGGTGTAATTCAAACCTAACCAAAAGAGTTAGTTGCGTTTGAAAACGCTCGAAGCAACTTCAAATGGCACACAATACGTTTGTGTGCGCAAAAACTCTCATGAACAAAGATACTAACAACAATATATAGGCTTGCCTAGCACAAACATAATAGACCACTTCGGCAAGTGCAGTTCACCAAACTTTATGTTCACGAATGTTTATAAAGAAGATATGGCAAGCTGACTTTTAGGTCAATATGCAGAAAGCAAATGCTTTTCTGTAGAACAAAGCAAACTATTTTTTTAAATGTATCAACTTGTGTCAACTAAGCGTCCTAAGGAATGCAAAGGCTTATTACATTTGTCATCGCAACTTAACGAAAACATAACATTACCATAAAATTATTTGAAACGTTTAAGACTAATATATTTTAAATCTGTTTCTGAGGTATTTCTTTAAATTTCGAAAATACAATCAAAGTTATGTCAAAGGCAAATAATAACAACACTTTCTGGAATATAACCAAATTTCGATTTAATCGGAATAGATTATAGAAAACGTGCCATTCACCGAAAAAGCCATTGTTTTTCTGTGCTGAAATCGCTTTACAAGTTCATTCACTTTCATGCACGCTTTTCCTCTGTGGAGGGTCTCGGGTGCAGCAGCCCCTGGAGGGCTCGAAATACCTTACGGTCAACAGCAATCTCAGGTAGTTCTGCTGGCTCCATACCAAGACCAGATCTTCACAAGTTAATGAACTAAATCTTTTTATCATAAATAGGTCTATACCGTTTTCTGCCATTTTCATGAACTTATGAGTTTGTGCAAAGTTTTTTTATCTACAGTTATTTATTTTTATCAGAAAGCACTACTTTGGTGTGCTGCGTGGCAGTGACCGCACGCTCAAAGCACGTTGGCTGCAAATAGCGAGCCGTGCTCACGATTCCAGACCCCTGGGTATAGCTAATTGAGCAGCAGCAGCTGATGCAGACGGTTGCCGCACAGATGCGTTATGAGCGATTGCCAACTAATATTTTGGCAATTCGTTTAGAGTCTGTTATAGTGGGCGTACTGCATTCCGATTCATCTGGGCAAACATGCCACTGAGTAAATTAATAATGCGCCTATTAAATCATGCGCAGCAACGGCTAATCGGAAGCAAGACCGATGTTCAACGGTACTGTGCTACCAGGCCTTCTGCAGATAACTTGTAGGTTGTGAATTACAGCAAAACGCAAAAGGTGTAATTTGCACAATACACGTTGTGCGATTGAAATGCATGTTGTCAGCGTTTATCTCCTAAAGCAGTGGTGCTCAAACCGTGGCCCGCAAGGCCGTCTGGAGTGGCCCGCGAAGTAATTTTCATTGGAAAGAAAACTTAANACGTTTAATCATTTAAGAGAATTTCTATTGAGATTATTAATTCTTGTGGCCCGCGAAGGGTTTCTGAAAGACAAATGTGACCCACGAGCCAAAAAGTTTGAGCACCACTGTCCTAAAGCTTAGAGAAAGCCGGCATCACCTTGTGCTTATTCAACTGATGCACTTTCTTTTCCTACGAAAAAACAACAACCCACAGCAAAAATGTGACAACACAAGCCGCCAGAGAGAACCTGACTTCAGTGCATATGACACCACTTAAATTCTGCTGAAATATATTAAGCACCGAACTTGCTATCAACGAAAACTTCGAAGGAATTTTTAAATCAAAATAAGAGCACACTACAGCATTTTCTGTAAAAAAAAATTATCGCTATTTTTTGAAATTACGTGCATAATCACATTCTTCTCCTTTCTGAGGGCAGCAGGAGATTTTTAAATAATTTCATTGTGATATTCCGAGCTTCTACACGATATCCGCAGCTCCTGACTATCGCTGCGCACAATAAGCATTCAAGGATCGTACGAGGGTCTACTACAGTTTAAATCCGAACTTTCAAGGCATTAATTTCACTTTGATAAGGCGAAGATTCTTCTGTTAAATCATTGCAAGGAACATTTACCTTTTTCACAAATTCCTTGAAAAATAACATTCTACTCAATTCCTTGACCTTTCTGATTCGTTTTGGGAAGTTTTAGCTAAAAGTTTTTCTACCCCGGATCTTGTTAAAAAATCTTCCTAAAATAGGCAAATCTGTCCTGTTACTAACATTTGATTTAAACCAGTGAAAATGGTAGTTTTAACCAATACATGTAGCTGAAAACATCTGCAGAAACTATCCCTTCAATTTTGAGACACATGCCGGTGTCCGTCCAAAGTGGGTGTAGGAAAAAAGACGAGACGACTCTACTTAGCTTATAATATTCCAAATGTTGAAATTTATGTATCGGAGGAATGAAATATCCGTCTTACCAAATCTGCGTAATTCGACGCAATCCACGAATACGCGGCTCCATCCAACACAGCTACTTTCATATCTCAGAAGCACTGAGCCTTCTCTCCAATGCAGAGTTTGAGTGGTTGATCCTGGACAATTGCGTCACTCGTGCTTCGCTACCTTCAACTGTAGCAGTGACAGGCACATTTCAGACTTCAACCTGCAGTTTTGCTGCCACTGCAACTATGACAAAAGGAAAACGATACTGCTGTGCTTATTATTTCTCCGAAATTTCGAAGTTGTACGCTTGTTCGAATTCCATTCTCTGTAACTTAGTACAGTACTCTACCAACGCAAAGACTTTATTGGCAGTTGAGTTTACATCAACCGTGATTCAAAGAGAAAATTTCAACCTCCAAACAGAGGTATTCCAGACACTGCCCGACATTAACGAAATGCAGCATGCATGCTATCTTGCTGCATTATTCAAATGACTTCCTCACAAATTAGAGAAAACATTCCGACGACATGAGCAGTTTCAAGCGAAGCTACAGATCTCGGTGCTTTGGTTAAGTTGTAGTATTTGCCAATCAAAAACTCTGGCTTGTCTGAAAATACAGCACGCGGCACATAAAACAGGTGGCGATACAGCAGACAAGCGACGACAATCGCACGCAAAAATTTTGAAACAATACTTCAAAAGCTGAAGCGATCTAGTTGNTGGGAAGTNTAACACNATTGTCAAACTCAATAAAATTTGTATTTTTTGCGCTTCCAGTTTTTTCCTTAGGTGGAAATAAATGTGTACAATGCGAGGGGCGGGGGCGGTTGCAATCCCCTACAGGTATGAAAAATTTCAAAAACCAGGCTAATCAGACCACTGTCAGTTAACTTTAAGGGCAAAAAGATTTCAGCGTAATGGCAATTGGCTATTTCATGCAAGGAAATCAGAGCACCCAGGACAGCGCCATTTCAGGAATGAATCCATTAAAAGTTAAGACGTAATCCCAAACGATGGCGGTTATGAGTGGAAAAGTAACGTGGTAACTTTTTGCAGGTGCATATGACACTTTCAACGGCATTAGTCTGGCTTTTCGTGCGAGGAAAACCGATGAAACTTTTGCTCTGTGGTTTATTTTTTTGTTGCGGGGATCCAGAAAAATGTGGAAATTTCAGCAAATCACTGTCAATAAACGTACTCTTTTTAGTTTGAGGTAAAGCTAGTGAGTTGGGTGGAGTCAGAATAAATAGTTTCCGCGCGGCCCCCATTGTCAAATGTTTTCCGCTACGTCTTTGTGAAAACAGTAACTTAACGAAAGTTTCTTTACGACATCGATTAAGATATGTCAATCAGGCTAAAGCACAAGCTCATGTCTTGTAGTTCGTAGTATCAGAATCTTACTACAAGCTAGAAATACATCAAAGGTTATTACAAAAAAGAAGAACAAAGAACACCCAACTTTGCAAAACTATACTATCATCTTGGGATAAATTGTGATGCACAAAAGCAACAGTTCGATAGTGTATTGTGAGGTATTGATTTTTTGCTGGGGTGTCTTGTGATAAGTATGTGTGCCGTTTAAAAACATTCATCGTGTCATATCTGGTGTACCGTATCAAATATTTATAGTATCAAAGCCAAATTTTCTTGAGGGATTGCTCAAAAAATTTCTGAGGTAAGATGGATGAGGAAGCAAAGATTATTGTCCCTTACGTAAAAATCCAAGTCGAACGAATGATGATTTCAAAAGTTGTCAATGTTGCCGGAAAAAAATAAACAGCAAACGTGGTTACTAAAGCTGTTCTGCTGCAGGCAAATGTGAACGCACAAACATAAAGCATTACTTAGCCAAAGCTTTTTCCTCTAATAAGTGTAAGCAGTGGCGGATCCAGCGGAGGGAATTTGAAGCACCTTTCTCCCCAAACGATCATGATGCTCTCTTGACGCGGCGTTCCTTTTGAGCATTTACGCCCCATTTGAAAATGGATGACGTGTTTTTGCTCTTCGCTTTCCTCTTTCAATGGTAAATATGAGAAAATAGACATTTCGGCCACTTGCTCATTGATTGCTCACAGCAAAGGTCAGACCTGAATCCGCCGCTCAGCGCAATAGTGTAACTTGCGGGTAGCAGCACCACAACTGATTTTCCAAGTCATTTAACTTAATGCAGATTCTGTTTAGCCCTTTTCCGTGTCTTTATAACATGCTTTCAAACAAATATTGGGCAATGTTAAGCCAACAGAAGGCTTCAGAAGTTAGTGCTTCAGCTTTATTGCACTAAGACTGCATTTTGTCAATTAGCTGCCACTGCCTTGTACGTGGACAATTCATTTCGTAGGATTATAAATTGGTCTTTGCTTTTCTTCGTTTTCCACGTCACCATGTTCTTTATTTCCCCGGTCGTTGCCTTCAGCTGCGTTAAAAATAGTTGCTCTTAAAAATAAATGCTACAGTACATTAGACAATCTACTTCTTTATAGTTGGTCTGTCTGTAGCTTATGTAACGTCTGCAAATATCAGAAATTTTTTCCCGTGAATGGGTTTCCCGTACTTTTCTCAGTCAAACCAGTTTTAACTGTATAAAAAAACTAACTTTTGCAATGCTTTCTTATTGGCAACAAGCCACAAATAAAGAGCGTGAACCCGACATACGATAATCATGATTTTCCGGTTCCCATCATTACCGCAAAAGAAATTTGTTTTTGGGAATTCCACAACGCTGTTTTCGCAAAACGCAACAAACAACTTTGTTAAGTCTTTGAAAATGCATCTTGTTTAACTTTTGCAACATCAACAATAAGAATTACTTCGGCTGATCAACATCTGAAAGACCTTTTTGCCTGCGCATGACGACTGCCCCGTGTCAATGTTTGAGCGCCATCTTTTCTTAAACAACAATAACTGTGCAAGGCGATACCTTTCGAGTTTGTTTAAAGCCAGAACTGCTTTGTTCTGCAAGTCCAACGAAAAGTATTTCCAAATCAGTATAATATTGACGACCCGTCCTAGGTCAGCCAATTTACAGGATGATTATCGGCAACTACAGTACACTGCTTAAACTCAAATTTGTTGAAAAGTTAAATCACCTATTCAACACCAAGATTGTGAAGAACAAATTTATGCGAAACCAGCTTTAGCAACATGTTCTTATTAAGGAGTATCGAGACAAACATTACCTAACTATGTTACATGCTACAATATTTATTAGAGGATCTGCTTTACTGAGGTATCACAGCACCTTTGCAAGTGTAACTCAGTTAAACTAAAAATCCAAACAAGCTCAGCAATGAAACTGTGTTAATGGCGCGTTGCAACGCTACTAGCTGTTGGTAAGTATGTTGTAGGACAGGGGTCCACAAATACTTTTCGGCGTGATCCTAAAAAATAGTTCTAAATTCTTGCACCCCAAGTATTTCGGGAGCATCTAATTTTGTGAAAGATACTTTATAATTCAATATCAATTTTAAGACTACTATTGACAGTAGCAATATTTTCTTGCACAAATTATATGAACCTTAGCACACAAAACAGTAAATGATTGCATTTATTCTGTCTAATGAGAAAAGAAAATTTAAAATGTAAATTTAGATTATTTCGTGACCCAGGGTCGAAGGTCTCGCGACCCAAATTTGGGTCGCGACCCACTATTTGCGGACCCTTGCTGTAGGTGCCAGTAAGGCCGGAACACGGCGGGTTGTGAAACTGTTCCCTTAATCCTTCACAGAGAAAAAAGAGGTAGAAGTGTCTTTATAAGATTGCAGGAAATTTTATCCTCCATGTATTTCGACGTCAAACAGGTTCATTACATCTTGTTATGCAATGCACCTCCAATATTAAACACTTTTCATGTATTGCCTTTCTACGGCAAAATTGTTCGGTATATATGACGGCGCGACCATTTCCAATATGTACGCATTTTTTCAATAAATGTGCACAGTGTTCACCAGTTTTGGACTGGAAAATTTCCAATAAAGGTACATTATCACTATTATAAAACGTATATAGGTGCGTTAACACTATTTTACAACGTATAAAGGTACTTTATAACCAGTGTCTCAAACTTTTTTGTTCTATCGCCCCCTTTTCACTCTCAACACATCGTTGTCACCCCCAAGCCTGATAAAGCAAATGCAAAGTAGTATTTTTAAAGAATTTTATTTAGAAATTGATTCATACCGTGATTCCCAGTTCGCTGTGATAGAAGTGCTTGGCGACATTCACAAAGCTTCGAAATATTGGGAGACATTTTAGTGAGGCACAGTCGTAAATCACCGCGCTTATGAATAAGCAAGCGGTTTCTTTGCTTTGAGAGCATTAAGGTCACAGCCGAAATTAACTCAACGATCAATTACTGGTAGTGATTGAGCGTTTCCGCCCCCACTGTGTTGTTTTTCCCCCTATCGCCCCTTAAAATCGCCCCAAGGGGACGATTCCGTCCACTCTGAGAACCACTGATTATTATAACTATTATAAAACGTATAAAGGTACGTTATCACTATTATACAGCGTATAAAGGTACATTATCATTATTATAAAACGTATGAAGGTACATTATTACTATTATGAAACGTATAGAGGCACATTATCACTATTATAAAACGTATAAAGGTACATTATCACTATTACAAAACGAACAGAGGTACATTATCACTATTGTAATTACTTCTCCACTTTACAGATGTTCCCTCATGCTTCCATATGTTACCCTTGCCCTTTCACTGCTCTGACGTCCTTTAACGCAGTGGTTTTCAAGCTGGGCGTCGCGACCCCAGAGGTGTTGTGAACAATTTTTGAAGGGGTCGCGAGTAGATATTTTGTGTGCACTGCTGCATTACATTTGCTTTGTTCGAGTTTCAGATGGGGGTCGTTACTCGTTAGGTTATAGTGGGTTGCTATAATGGGTCGCCGTACAACAAGGCTGAAAACCACTTCTTTAACGCAATGCTTAAAAGCAATGCAAAAAAATTAAGATTATCGCTCTCAGAAGCAAGATAGGGCACATATTATGTCGTGGGTTTTGCATGATCACGTGCTATTTTGGTGCACGAAAGGCGTTCTTGTTTTTCGGCAGTTCAATCCTAAGGTTTTCAAAGTAAATCTAGGATATTGGTTATAAGCGGTCAACGACTGAAATGGACAAAGTGCAGTGATATCAGTTAAACAGTTCAAAGCAGAATTTAGCGCAGCTATGTCCAATCCGCGGCCAGTTGAAGGATTTGTGCGGCCCGCCTAAAGGTTTCGTTGTTGCGTACTGTATGTACAATATATTGACAACCCATCCAGATTTTGACAATCATAAGTTTGACTTTTTTATATGCCGTGTGCCTCATTGCCACTCTATCACGTCTGCATTGCGTACTGGCAGATTTCCATTTGTTCAACGAGGTGCAAACTCATTTCTGGTTTTCTGATAGCCTATCTATCACTTTTTTCTATTCACACTAAACTGAGTTATATTTTGTGGTTCCGCTGGCACTTTAAATTCACATATGACATTACAGTCATGGAGTAATTAGAGGTGTCAAAAATTCGTTGTCATTGCCTTTAGGATTCGAATGCTTTCAGTAGCTTAAGCTGAATTTTAGTTTGCTGAGGACAATGTAAGTCATTCAATGTGCGACCCTCATTAAGAGAGTGACTTAATTATAGCCCAACAATGCATTTCGGTTCGACATAGCTGGTTTAGCGTAAAGTGAAGGAGGATCAGAAGCAAAAACAGATTTTGCTGTGCTCCCTGAAAAAAATTCTGATAGTAAAAGTCAGATAGCGCTTTACTTCTACGGGTTTCCTTTGAGTTTGTACTAATTTATGCACTTTGAAGTCCACCTGTGAGCAACCTGAGGCTAATGTTTCTGGAATAGTGAGCAGCATTGTTTGGCCTTAGTTTTGAAAGAATAGATTCAATTAAATTGCCAAAGTATCCAATCCACTTTTAGGCAAACTTCTTTTTCAATTCCAGTTTCTTTATTCCGCAAGAAATCGTTTGTTTTAGCAGAAGAGCTGGCGCTAAGGAAGTCATCAGCAAATTTGTGAAAATATAGACAACGTTTAATAAGACAACTGCTCATCCTTTACAAAATTGCAGATCGCGTTGTAGAGTAGTGGTTTTCAACCTTTTTTGTACCACAGCCCATTATAACAACCCACTATAAACCCAAAGACCCCATCTAAAACTCGTATAAAGCAAATGTAATACAGCTGTGTACATAAAATATCTACTCGCAACCCCTCCAAAAATGTGCACGACCACTCTGGGGGTCACGACCCCTGGGTTGAAAACCAGTGTTGTAGAGGGAATGGAAAAGGTCGAAAACAGGTCCATCCACTCTTGGATGGACATGAAAGTTAAACCTGCCGTAACCTCATAATACGTATTATTATCATTTTTAAAGCTTACGACATTATTTGACAGTGATGCTTTTGCTTTTCACCTAACTTAATTACATTATTTCCCTTAAACTCCGAGTGATAAAATCCTTGCAACATCACTTATCAGTCATGGGCACAATTAGAGCCGTTTGCAATTGCAATGTTATTTCATAACAAATAGCAGAAGCTAATGCCACTGATCGACAAATCACAAAGGTGTCTATCAGCAACTCATAGGCGAAATATTTTTTTTCTATTTTTTTTTTAAATTCAAGTAAAATCTTTAGATCGCAAATATAGCTTGCTCAAGGTTTGCACAATTTGGAAATTTTGCGGGAAACTTTGACAGAAAAAACTCTCAATTGTAACGTAAAATCACGCGTTTTCCAAAGCACCACAGGAAACTCTTTAACACAATTGAAGCACAGTGGATTCCGCATTTTGCGTAGCTTCGAGAAAGTGCTGACATTTCTGTCATTACTTAAGAGGAACGCAGTTAACACAAACACCTTTAAAGCATCAAGCTTCTCGAATGTTCCCATGATTTGCAACTTAAAGCATACATTGAACGTCTGAGGGGCGCTTCCACGTACAGTGCTTTCTCGATTATCTGTACCTCGTTTGAGGGACATTCGATAATACAGTCGCCTTCCACATTGGTACGGCTTCGCGAGTTAGCTGCCGAAAAACGGGGATCTTCCCGCAAACAAATTTAAAATTGATTCGTTTTTAATAGATGTACTGTTGCAGTGGATAGTTAAATCGAAAGTTACTTAGCAAATCGTTGAACTTCGATCATTTTTTAAAACATATATGTGTCATGTTTTTGTTTGTTGCTTTTTCTTTCACTTAATCATAATTCAATCGATCGAGTTTTTGCTTATCCTGTCAAATTTCTTAGCATATTACCCCAACCAGATGAGATAATCGAGGAGGTATTGCGGCAACAATTGAAAGCGTTTTATATAGTGCGTAGAAAGTACAACTTAAAACAAAATTTCATACACTGTTGTTTGATAAAGGACAAGGCAGTAAGCTGCAAAAGAATTAAACTGGCACAAAATTTTAAAGGAAATGTTAATAAGTTAAAATATTTGAGGTTAATGTGGGTTGTAATAGTTTCCTCTTCCATTCCCGACTAAAATTCCAAACGAANGAAAGCATCTAACTTTTACATCATACCTTTTGCAACAAAACGTTTCCCCGCGTTAATCTATTAAGTTCNTTNACCGATTCACAACGCATTACATAAAAGCAGCCCATAAACCATTATCCTAAGAGCAAAAGGGAGCCGGGAATGTCGTAAAAACAACTGTTCAAGAAGAAAGTAGCAGTTACGGATGTTGTTCCAGATCAATTTTTGCGGTTTTGAGTGCAGTCGTAAAAATTATGTATCTGTCTGGGACGCAGGCTTTTCAGACGGAAAGGAGGCAAAAGCTGTTGTTCATATTCAGTTTGTTAAGATATAAAATCGAGCAAACACATCACGCGTCTATCGCTGGCAACGAAATCGAACCAAGTGAATAATTTATGCTAGAGTGTTGGCAAGAACCAAAGTCATTAACAAATCAATATTTGATTTTGAGAGAAACGCTTTACTGAATTGAAGTTGCCGCAGCTTCTATAAACACCCCGAAAACAGTTGGAGCAATGATATTGTTTTTCGTAGTGTTTAGCTCAGTTGTTTCTCAATCTTTGGGACATAGCGTCGTTTTCGAGTGGGCCACGGTGTTAGAACTAAATACAGTATGTTAGAATACGTACATTTATCTAGACATCTAATCACTACTGCGTGGGAACGCATTGATTGTGTTCAACAGCAAGATTCTCATTGAATTGCATACAGGGATAATATCGTTACTTCAGATTAATCAAGTTTTTTTTAAGGGAAATGTTAGGTACCGGTGTGAACCTGTAGGAACCCCATTTCTCTGATTCCAGGGACCCGATTTTCTCTGGTTCTAGGGACTCGATATTCAATTCAAACACCTTGAAAAACATGGATCATGTATTTATTTATGCACATAAAAGCATGGCCTGCGCTAACAAGGCAGTGGGTCACGAAATTTTTACCAAAAGTTATCTGGGCCACGTAAGTTAAAGGTTGAAAAAACTGGTTTAGCTGAACCTACACAAACAACATCTCGACATGAAGTGACGTTCCAAACACAAGTGGCAAAAAACGCTCGAGTCACTAACACAGAAACAATTGGCAAACTGTTCAAGGGAGTTTTTGCCATGGAATAAAACCTTCATGCATAGCAGGAATAAAATGAGCGGTAGCTGCAACGGTAAGAAGAAACGATGTCATAATTTGCAACTCACTGGCTTGTGTTACGATGTACATTCCCCAGTATATGCTCCAAACCCAGCCAACGATAACAGCAGCTGTTAAAATCTGCAGAAGGCCAGAACCAAGGTTTATCAGGAAGTCGAGGCAACGGTTTTGTTTCTTTGAAGACGTTTTAGCTCCGCATAAGGCTGCTAACGCCATTACAAGAGTACCTGCAAAAACAAAAATTTCGTAATGTAACATTTGCAACCAGAAACGCCGTTGTGTGATAGATNATGGNCTAAGGTAATAGTTTTGCAAAGTAGATGCATTCCATTACCTCGTTAACATTGCTTTACTAAATCAGAACTAGAACACCGAAAGGCAGTGCGACATCGTCAAAGGCAGTTGGAAGATTTCCTACGAAACATTTCTAAAAACTTTCATGAACAAAGGTACACTGCTGATGACAATTCCAAAAAATCTTCCTAAAACCACCAGTCATGAAACGTTTTCAACAAACTCAAAAGAATTAAAGTTCATACACAAATTGCAAATAAAAAAAATAAAGAATGGAAGCAGCAAAGTTCTGACATTAGATTTGTTTTAATATGAAGGTTACGATGATTTAGCAACTAAACATTTCTCCTCTAAGTTTTCTGATATGTGCAAAAACATGATAGATATCAAGGGCCTACTGTTCCTGTTAATCCATCATTAAAGTCGTGGTAGTTTGCCTGTTATGCGGGAAAAAATAACTGCTTTTCGACAATTCTCGAATTTAAGCAGGATCTCCTGTTATGCGGTAACACTTCCAGGACCGAACACTTTTTAAGTTGCATTTTTTAGACTTTTTATTTCAGTTACAGCATTACTGGTTAGCTGCTTGTCGTAAACACCCTTCTACTCTTGAAGAAGAGTAGTGACAGACCCAGAGCAGGCGTTTGAGGGGCAATCATGCAGGGGATCGCCAAAATGTCTTCACTTGTTCAAATACCCCAGATTTTCTATGACAATCTTTGGGTATCACACGAGAGTGGTTACCTTTTGCAGGCCAAGAAATTGGCTATTTTTGTTGGTTGAACTACGTGATCTTTCAGGAAATTACCACAGTTTAAAAGAGTTTGTATCATTAATCCACAAAACATTTAAAGCAGGTCAAAAGAGATGGGACACTATTTTTGACCAGCTACGCTGCTACACAATATATAAGAACACTGTTGGTGCAGTGCCGGATTAAGGTAGTGCGGGGCCTGTAGCATTTCTAGAGCGCGGGGCCCTAAGTTAAAAAACACCTCAGCACCTGCTGAATCAAAACGTGTGTGGGCAAGGCATCCGTGTTACTAGCTGTACTCTCTGCATGCTCTCTCCAGTTCGCATCGCGACATGACAGTCTGAGTGTATCCGACCGCTAGTGTTGCCAGATGGTTACAACCAAAATCTGCTAAACGATGTCACAAAAAACTGCTAAATTCCACTCAAAGTCTTGTCACACATTTTCAGCTAAAATCTGCTAAAAGCAGTGAAATCCTGTTAAAAAATCTGCTATTTTTAAGATGATTCAAAATTCCTATAAAGTTGCACATTATATTCATTTTTCGTCTTGCACTATCTCCCAGTCCCAATGAGCATGGGCTGAAAATGCCGGTCTTGCCACTACACTTTTCGGCCCAATCGTTTTCTTTTATTAACCTTTGGAGCAACGTAACTGCAGCTTACCTCATTTTTTGTGACACACAGTGTTGAAGATCACTTTCAAATGATTGCATGTTTTTATACAGTAGAACAATGTTCAGCGATGAACAATCTGAGCATAGCTTCAGCTCTACAACTTTCTAAGTCTGGTCTTTGTAACTCAAAACTTTGTGTTACATTAGGGAACATGCAAAAAGTTCTTACGTCTTATCTCAGTGCTTTTGCTATTATGCCTTTCAACCTCACAATATTTCGCTAAGATCGCATTATTGCAAACTTTGCAAAAGGCTTTTCTTGAATCAGCAGGGTAGGCATTGACTGACAGAGGCGTAACGAGGTTAGATGGCGCCCGGGGCAAGAAGCAAGTTTGGCGCCCCCATGCTCGAAACTGAGATCTTCAGGAAGCAAATCCACTGTATTGAAGAAAGTACTTGTGACATTGTTGGGACTTTTCGGCCCTCAGCGCGGTTATTCGGCGCCCCAATAGTGATTTGGCGCCCGGGGAATTGTGCCTCCACGCCCCCTCTCGTTATGCCCCTGGGCACTGAGCCAAGTTTTGAATCTTGCAACCATATATGTCAAAATTTTGGCAGCTTTGGTTTGCCAGAAAGTTTTTTTTACCAGACATTGCTACTTACTAACGTAACTGAACCACTTGGAAATATCACATATATCGTGGGATAAAAACATATTCTACCAATGTTGTCTTTTAACCTAACGCGATCACCAAGCACACAAGGAAACAATTTAGGCTTCACCAAGCCATCTAATTACTTGTTATTGTGATACAATGATATGCTTGAAGCAGCTTCGTTGCATCATAATCAAAATCCCTAATAATTTCAGGCAGCTGGCCTGGTTGTGCATTGTCTTGGTGTTACCCAATCAAAGAGAAGTATAGTTTTTGATGAACGTGTATAAGTTTTCATCTTGGAAAAGTGTTGAAACAGATGTTTCATCGGGAATTTTTTACCTGCTAAACATGCCAAATGGTTGGTAAAATCCTACTTGAAAATCAGCTAAATACTAGATTGAAAATTTTACAGCTAACAGTGAGAATATCCTGCTACATTTAACAGCAAATCAGCCAAAATGCCAACACTGCCCGCAATCTCATGTTTTTTGTTACGTAACTGTGCACATAAAATCAAACAAAAATTT
>JGI24159J19872_10005008_pt1 | contig 17042 bp, 15 predicted proteins | sample Ectturendosymbi4_FD_19872 | JGI IMG/M metagenome (IMG submission 19872) | reverse complement strand
TTTAAAATAAGATCGTACTACGGTTAAGTGAACACGGTGACGTCATCGAAATGCAAAAATAACATCATGTATGTCACACAAAGTTTGTCCTTTGTCTCTCCCAAAGTTTTCTAGCAAACTCGGTCTCTACTCGGTAATCTAACCGTCAAGTGACTGAGAATTGTGATTTGGCAACGTCCATTCATTTTGAGAACTGAATTTTTCAGAAGTTGTCACTTATGTTGAAAACTAAGAAATTATTCTGAAACAAGAAACATAGAGGTTGTACGGTACACACAACGCGAGTTTTACAGTAGATAAAGATGCGCTTGACGTGCCTCTTTTTGTGAGGGTGTAAATTTCTTCGAAAATAGTTTCTCAACGAAGATAGACTTTTTCAGTGGAAAATTACTGATTTTCCATTCCAGGGAATGTGACAAATTACGTGATGTCTGGTATACCTGTTAGAACACAAAGCAACGCAGATGCTTCGAAATGTTTCAAGCAAGGACCGAGCTTAAGGGCCCGGGGGGACATGTCCCCAAAACTTTTGGGCAAGGGGGACACGATATCTATTGTCTCCCCATTTGTACAAATTTCGTGGTTAAATTACTGTTGAAAATCCCCAGCATAAAGCCGGGAAATAAATAAGAAAATTGGACATTGGATTACCTATGGACACAGTGTACAGATTTACTATGTTTTGTGCACTTAATAAAGAAGCAAAAACGTGATAATCATTGACAAGTACTAACGAAGTACTATGCAACTGCCATAACACCCGGGGGTAGCCAGGGGCCACTTGTGCCATGGACCCTAAAATATATCATTTCCATAATTTGCCTCTCATTTTGTCAGTTTCACAAAAAGGTCGTACTACGGTTAAGTGAACGTGGTGAGGTCATCCAAACGCAAACTATCAACGTTTAAAGTTTTCAGCAAACTTGTTTCGTGGATTGTTCTTTTCTTACTTATAAAATGCCATCGTCTGTGCCACGGTAGGCAACAATACTTTCAGTACACGCTGCAAATTCACGTGCGCTCAAATTGCCGTTATGTGCTTTTCGATGTGACAGAGAATTTTCGTATCAGAATTGGACTTTGGTAAACAGTGCACGGACTTGCTGTGGATTCATATTGCGAACAAAATAACCACAATTATCGAAACATTTATCGAAACATTGATGAATCATCAATGTTGAGATCTGGCTAGTGTTCCTGTATAGAAAAGACTCGAGTAGGTAAAGTTTCTTTTGACCGACGACGCTTCCCAATATTTCCGGTTGCTTGAAGTTAAAACGGTGCGTGGGATTGGTCAACAAATGTTTGCAAACTTCAAACGTTTATCAAATTTGTGTTCATTGATTCGGGTTATTAAATGTCTGTGAGTCTGTCCAATGTAATTTGACTCACACGTGCATGCTAGGTTGTAGACTGTACTTGAGCGACGAGATGATCCTGTTTGTCTTTAGATGTAAAAGATTTTTTCAACTTGTTACTTTCATGTATGAAACGAAACTGAAACAAATGCAGAACTGGACTTGCATCTTGGTTTATGTCTTTCCTTCAAAACTATATTTTTGGGTTGTATTTGGCAAAACTAATATATGTTTCAAACGTGAGTGAATTTGAAGCATTGCAATGAAGTAGAATTGTAAATAAAACCTACGTGTTTTAATAAGAGCAAAAATTAATCAACATTTTAAACAGGAGGCCCCTCACGACATTCCAAAAAATAGGGGCCTGAGGCAAGAGTTCCATTTGCCTCTTCCTAAATCTGCCACAATTAGGCCTATATACAACAGGGGTGGCCAAACGGTGGCTCGCGAGGGCTCTTTGCCTGGTTTCTTGCCGCTCTTATGTAATTCCAAAAGTCCCACAAAACAACAAGCATAACAATAAATGATTAGTAAAGTTCTGTCATTGTCATGTTGGTGCGTGATATTTACAATGTAGCTGTGCAAAGGCGTGTGTGTGAGTGAGGAAGAGATGGAGTGATGTTCATGTGCGCCGATGCGTATGCTGGTGTGGCTATTTGCGGTGACACAGAAAGAAACGCGGCTCTTGGTCTCTGAGTGTTTGGTCACCGCTGATATATAATATTCACGTAGCAAAGCCATTTTTACCCACTGTAACGATTGACCTGTGATTATGAGATCATAATCAATTTGTGGAAAATGCTTTCATAATGTAGCAATAGCAATAAGTTGCAATGTTCACCTTTGGGCTCCGATAGCCTGGTCGTCGAAAGACTCGAAACTACATCGTGACAAAAGTATGAAAAGGTTGGAAAGTTTCAGTCGCAGGTTTGTAGTTTTTCAATTATCTGAAAAAGACACAGGCTTAAAGTTCCTTTGTCATCTTTCTGCGCAAGACACGGTCAATCAGATTTGTCTTTTCCTGCCGCTAGGCTACCGGGACTACTACCGTTACGATTCAAGTACAGTACTGTAATGTAGCTTCCGTACAACCTTAGCGTAGGCAGTTAAGCCCATGCTAGTCTGCAGAGAATCTGGGTCAGGCCAGCATAATTTCGTATGAGAGCTAAGCAGCTGACCAACCTAATATTCGACTGGATCCAAAAAAAGACAGATACCATAAGCAAAACAACGGATCTGCCCTGAAAATTGATCCCTTGCTTATGACAGCTTTTTTATGCGATCGCCATGCATATTTTTTGGTCAGTTTGTTTGATTACTGTTGAAACTTGTTGCTGTTTGCAATTTGCCTGCCATTATTTAGCAGGTTACAGATAGCACTTAGTTAGTTTGACGACTTAGGATATAGAGAGTAAACAATGCCAAGAATCTTGCAAACAGAATTTTGGGTTGTTTGCAGCTACGTAGCTGACATGGCTGTGTTTAAAACGTGGCTGTGCACATCATTGAATTGGAAAATGTTTGAAGAGCCATTAGTTTAAAAACCAAGTCAGTTACCTTCGAAAGAAAATTATGTAGACGATGGGAATAACTCGAAAATGCTAATGACATTGACGAATTGTTGATTCAAATCGGGTAAAAGAAGGTAATCTCTGAGTTGTTAACATTGCGATCATCCCGCAAGTTGAAAAATCAAGGTTACTGTAATATGTATGCAAAATTACTACCTGTTTTTTGATCATTTACAGATTTTAGCTTATTTTAAACCCATCAGTAGTAAAGACATTTACAGCGCGGTTGCTGCACGTAGTAAAGACTGACCTGTGTTGTGGGTAGGTACCAGGTAAAATCTAACCTATCCATTCATGAATGCTGTTCACAAGGTTTTTTTAATTTGGCTTTGGTGGCCACTAAAAATGTTTAAGAGACCGCAACTTTTTTACCGTCTTAAATGCCAAGGTTGTCGTGAAGCTAGGTTTTAGTGTGTTTTGGTGGTGATCATAAATTGAGGTTCTACTGCATTTTGAGAGAACGTTGGAGAGATTTAAGAAACCGTTTCGGTTCATCAAAAGACATTAAAAACACTGACTGTTCATCTGCTTTACCTCAGCGACTCTCTGTCAGAAGTTCTAGATAAAAATTCTGGGTGGGGGTGTGACCAGATTATTCGTCAATTGGCATTATCGAGCCAATTACAGGTTAATCTGTTTACACTCAATTACAGGTTCTGAAAGATAGTTAGGCAACAGGAAAAGGTAAGGGATAACTGTTACGGCGACAGGGATTGATCCGAATGTTTCGTTTCGAGTGAAAAACTGTATGACTACTTTGTGTCCTTCGACGCACTTTCGGCGAAAATTTCGTTGTGTCTTTCACACTTCCGTCACCGTTATTTTAAGAGTTCAAATGACCCTGTTTGTGAAAAGAACAAAGTCAACCCAAAACAAGAATTCGCTAATTGATTTAACTCCGTCGTCCTTGTTTGGGCTACAGTTACTTGAAGTTAAATGTCGGGAATTGGTTTACAGAGCAGCCACCGTGGACCGGTGCTGAACTGATTTTCTCTTGTGTTGGTGTTCCGGCTGCGAAGCAAGTACGAACAGGCGGCTTGATTCGGTGCAGTACTTTCTTTAGATTTGAAATGAAACAACCCGCACAATATGTCGCATCAACGCGCTTTAGACTTCGGTTGACTTTCCAAAGGATGCTTATTCTGTATTGAATTCGGTGCATCAAGTCATGTACATTGCTAATAAATGTTTTGCAAGCAGATGTGTCTCATTGGTTTCAGCTGCATGAAATCTGTCGCCTTATTTCTCAAATCGAATTATCTACAAGGTAATACGTCACAATTCGCTCCGAACCGCTCACATTTAATTGCACTTCACAAAAAAAACAATCTGGTGTGCATCCATCCTTTTAGTAAGTTATGGAGTCTTTAGATGTTTTAATTCAGCATACATTCTTTACAAGATGACGCATGATAGCTGCACCTGAGGGCTGTCAAAAGTGAAGCTATCCAAACAAATCTGCAGAAGTTTTAAAATTCACCAACACTGGCTGTCATTGAAACAAGAAGGAATAAACAGTCAAACTCACTGTATAAATCAAAGTTGTATCTGGCTCACTGCATGTGCTAAAAAGTTGTTTAAGATAACAGCGTTCAAGGTTAACGTGATGTTAAGGTTTCAGTCAGATAGTGTAATTTATTTTTTTTTTTATTTCAAAATATGATCCAACGTAAACAGAAAAGCAGTTATGAAACCCACCTTGTTGGTGATTTTTGATTTATTGCACTATGAAAATAACTGTCTCATTTCTGTTAAATTAGCAATCCAGCTTACATACAAAATAGATGAAAATATAACTTCTACATTAGCAAGCGAAAATGCGCCTGGCAGTACTCCGTGGCATTCTATGTGTTAAAATGGCTTGCAATCGTTTCTAATTGCTTGTACATAGCCAGCAAGTGGCTAGTGGCACCTGCCCGTTTATACTGAAGTTCCTTGTTTTGTAGGTTTTGTTGTAAAAGAATGCACTAGTACTAGTTAAAGAAGGAATGAACCGCAGTAAAGACAACAGTGAAAGTCAATAACCAGTTTTTGATTGTGCGCGGAAAGCTCGAAAATAATTGGGGAAAACTAAGCTTCTGGAACGACGGAAAAATTCTTTGCCTGTCATAAAAATATTTTGCCTCACTATTGGGGATGGACTGGATTCTGAATTGGGCTCTTTTGTGACGTAATTGACCCATCCAACAAGGAAAGTCTGGCGACGGGCCTGCCTAATTAGGATATTACTAGGTGATGAAAATTGGGCGAATTAACAGTTATGACATCAAGTCATATGTAACTCATTTCATGTTGACACAGATGAAGTAGGGTTGTGAATAACGAATTAGGTAAAATTTAAAGTATGTGAAAATTGAAATTGAACTGCATTACTCATTCAAGAAAACGCATTTATGTTATGACTCACTGGCTGAAGTATGAGTTTCAATGGAAGCACTTGAAATATGAAGATTGTCCTCCGAGCAAGTTTTATTTTTCGCAGGTGAAAATACTTTGAACTTTGAGTCATTGACAGCTTGCAGCTTGTGCCAGCACTCTTACATCATTTTTAACATACGATTTGCGAAGAAAATTTGATGACCCGAACCAGTCAAGAGCATTTGGTTATATGTGCCTACTGCGTTCTGATGTTTATAAAGTTATACGTCAATTCTAGGCATAGGTGTGTTGTTTTCTGTTTCACCTTTTCATGACATACCCTAGGCCAGGGGTTCTCAAAAAAGGGGGGGGAAATTCTCCCCACCCAAATTCCGAAAGTAGCACCACAATTTTTTAGGTTAATCAAGCTTTTGATGTGGAATCCAAAGAAATACTCCACTGCAAAGCAACGAAACTTTTCAAGGAATCTATCCTAATTCAGCTTTTAGTGAACCTAATCAAAGCAGTATGTTTTACCAATTGTCCACGAATAATCAAATATTGCGTGTAGTGCAAATGCTGGAGAATTCATGCCATTGCTGACGTTCACCTGAGTTTTAATCTCTGTGTGGAAGCCCGTGATAATGAAATGCAAACGTATCTGCCCGCGTGTAATCACTAAGCGAATGTAAAACAAGGAGTTACGCTTTTCGCAGCATGTTTCTCGCGCACCAGCTTGCTGTATCCCACCTAATGGTGATGTAAATTTCTTTTCAAGAACATCGAAAAAATTCCTCTCTGGTAACTCTGCCGTGATACAAATACTGTATAACTTACCCGTGTCTGCAGCATCAGCCATGGACTTACATGCACATGGTGGATTTTTGTCTTTGTACAATTTTAAAACCAAATGCTGTACGTGAATATGGCGGTGATATACAATTTTAAAATTAAATACGTGAAGATTCTATTTGAACAAGAGCTGATAATGCCTACTTTGCAGGCGAAATATAAACTCTGTAAGATCTTAGTGTCTGATTCTTTGTTGAGAAAGGATTTCTTTCCGTAGACAGTGGCGGTGATATACGTTTTACATGCATTAAAGCTCAAATTTTGGCTGAGAACCATTTCGTTTCAAAGCCATTTTGTTACGCAATTGGACCATAGACACTGCTTAGCAACAATAGCATTCATACTAGATATTTATTTGTGATGATAAGCATGTACTTTGACGGCTCGATCACAATTATGTGGAACCTTAGGGTTTTCATCAATGGCTTCCCATTACCTTGCCGCCGAGTAAAAAAAAGTTTTGTCAAATAATCAGAGTCCGACCTGTACATAGTCTGAAAGTGTTTCAACTTTTATATGATGTTGATTCCTACAGTAAATTTGAAATCATCCAGCTGCAACGGGAAGACTCAGCAGCAAAATCTAACGAAAGCAGGAATACGCTTTTTATTTGTAAGTTCTGAGGGCACTGACACTGCCATTACTGCAGATAGCTTGCAATCTGTTTTCTCGATAAAGCGAATGTGAGTAAAATGAAACTAAATTGAATTTTTTCCCCAGTCGATTGGATCTTGTTATTTAAACATTAATGGATTTAAAATATATGACTTCAAACGCTTACGCTGGAATGGCTAGATCAGCGGTCCCCAAACTTTGTGGAACGCGACCCAAATCTGAGTTTGGTGAACACCTCGCAACCCAATCCTCAAAAACCGTATGAAAAAAATAAAGATTGCATGGATGAATTTTGGCAGTAAGTTGTTATGTTCGTTTTTAATGAAAGCTATTCTAGTCTTGTCTCAAGTGCCTACGCTACAGACAGACACAGAGAAGCAGTTGTAACGTCTAAAATACACAACCCCGTTTTGGATCGCCTCTGCGCAGCTTATTTTGACCCTTCTTCACTCTTGNTTGGATTTCAACTCATACTTTCGGAACCACTGGATTCATNAACTAACCAACCGTTGTGTAGCGATGTAACCGTTGTGTAGCGATGCAGCGACAATATTTCTTAACTTTAGTGCAGAGCCGTGGTGATATAATCGACTGTGGCTTCAATATCGCAAATATAACCACTTTCACACTGTGCAGACTGAGTGGGTCAAGTATATGCAAGCTTGTTCAGAGAGCATGTATAATTTTCCACAATTTACAATATTGTCTTTATCATATTTGTAAATTATATTGTTAACTTTAAATAGCTGGATAAATACCTACCGGTAATCGTTTTTGGGAAGCAAGCTTAGTGCAATTTGCGTACAAAAATGCTACCGCAATCGCATTTCATGGCGTTTAATGACATAGAATCCAAAGATTTTTCAAAGACATTAGGAGACTCTAGCATTAACGCTATCAGCTGCATATGTCAACCAGTCACTCAAGAATTAGACTTAGATCCACGTCTTACATGCGCGCAAGTTTTGTAGAGCTACTTCAGGAGTCTGTGTCATAGAGCAAAGTGGCCACTCGGCTACTGTTGAACGTGTATTGGTGCACATCAGAAGCATGTAAATATAAAAAGGGCAATCATAATGGCAGCCACGATGACTTCTTACTCAACGGCAGTATTGGCTGCAAAACGCATTCTGCAGATCTTGCTCTTACAGCGTCGAGATTTTCACAAGCGCTTTCGCAAGAAAATTTTGCGAGCAAATGGTGGCTTTCATCCAGCGTGGAAGCTGTAACTTTACTAAAAACAAACTTTCAAAACTTGACAGTTCAATGAATAGAGACTTTCTATTTTCCGGCTTAAATCTGAACATAATTGTTCAGAAGAAATGCGCCAGAAAAATGCACAATATATGGATTAATGCTTTAAAAATATGTGGCATTAAATATTCAAATATTGAGACTCGGTCATTGTTTCCCCTCTGTTAAAATTTCTGGCCACTCGCCTTTGCCAGCATTTCAACAGATTAACATGTACCCTGAACACATCTTGTGACAAATATTGTATCATTCCTTTTTGCGGGTAAAGCTTTCGCTTGCACCCTTTAGTTAACGTCTAATCACGAGGCTGGATAGGTAGACAGTAACATTTTTTGTGAAAAACCTGGTAGATAAACAAAACAAAATGCGCTCATTTTGCGGTTGGGTCTTTGCTTCTGCGTAGTTTGGGGATAGGTTCCAACCAGCATTGCCTCAACACAAGCAACATTTGTTTCTCAAGCCCCTGCATTGGTATTCAAGCCGCTGCGTTCGACCATTTCTAAACGGAAAACCAGCGAAATAGTATTTTGTAACACGTACTCTATCCCCCTCTTCTTTGAATAATAATTTGCACGTACAAGACGCCCAAATAGAAATTTGCCGTGCATAATACAAACATGGCTCCAAACTGCGCCTTTTTGAATATTCTTCTCGCAGTGGGGTGGAAGTGCACGAATGTTATGCGCATTCAAAGGCCTGTTCGTTTTGTTCTGGTTCGGGGCGAACGTGACGTCAGTTGTCGTCAATCCCAGCCGCTATCCACATTTCTTGAGCTACTGGGGAATCTGGACAATTTTTTTGTACTTCGCATGTTCGTTCGGAGTGTGCGCTTACGGCGTAGCAACGAAGAAAGCCGTCCAACCGAAATCAGCTCACGAGACTTCGCCGGAAGGTAAAAAGAATTCTTAGATCTTTATTGCTGCATTTTTTTTCGAAAAGGGCATAATTTAAGTGGCGTACACTTACTCTAGAAAAACCTATACTTTTTCAAATCCACCCTGAAGTTGTTTGTTTTTTCATCACAAAAAAGTGCCCGCAATGCCAAACGATGCATTACACCTTTAGTCTCGGAATAGATACGAATGCGAACTACACCGATGCTGAAAATGCGCTTTCACCGGGCAGTTTTCCAGTGTTTTAATTGCCAAAACTTAAGCGTCTCCAGTGAGCTTGCAATCGAATGCACAACTACATGTCGCTGAATGACATGGCAAAAGGTAAAGTGAACTTAAGTTCTTTAGTCATGGCGCTCTTCTAAGAACCATTTACATTAGTTAATATGTGGTATTTTTTCTGAATTCGACGTTTCTAACGATTTTTGCGTATCGTGAAACTCCCAGTTTTACTAACTCTTGAGGAATAGGTACAAAGTTTCATCTTGTGTAGTTCCAGAATCGACTACGTTATTTTCGAAATTTAATGTCAACCACAGATTTGGAATGACCTTTTGGGGTTTATTTAAAAATTTGTAAAAACTTACAGGTCTTTTCACAAACAAATCATTCTACGTTGTAACGAATTAAGTGTATTCCCACTTGTCAAATATTGTTGATAAACAACTTAAAAATCGCAGATTTATCACATATGATATTCATTCCTTTAGACCTATCTTTCGCTTGAGACTTCCGGTAATCCGTGATTTCCTGCCAACAGCTGGTGCAACTTGTTACAGTTCAGGACTCTCCTATTTTTACTGTAGCTCCTCTCCATCGTAGGGATGAATTAAGTCGCATATTCTGTTTGTGTGTCCCAGGACAGAACGAGACCCTTCGATGGTTCCACAAGGCCTCATGGATTCTTCAGACCGTAGCGCTGGACATCAGCATTTGCATAACTGCTGTGTATTATGCGCTGTTGGTTGGTCCACAGTCGGCAAGTGCAGTGTCGATCAACACGCACGCTATATCGCTGCTGAGCCTGCTGATTGATTTCTTTATTGTCGACGTACCTGTACGACTTTTACACGTTGTGCACAGTTTATCGTTCGGCCTCATATACACGCTCTTCTTGCTCGTCCTGCACGGCACCGGGCTCGACTCGAGAGTTTACAAGTTCACAGATTGGCAGAATAGACCCGGACTTGCAGCTGGCTTATGCCTTGGTTTGACGTTTGTATCTACGGTAGTCCACTCGATGGTCTTCGGACTCTATCAGCTGCGACTTTGCCTTGCCCGACGATTGGGACTGAGCCGTGAGCACTGTCCAACAGTTGACAGCCATTGGTCACCTGCCCATGAAGAAGATGAAATTGATTCGTTTGTAACAGCCGATGAATTTCCTCAACCCTTCCACAAAAATTAACGAAAAACTCTTGTGCTCTTACGCGCAACTTGAGAGTGACAAAATAGATTTTGTGAAAAAGTCGATGTGCTCCATTTGTCAGTTTGTAAACCGTAAGCAAAAGGTAAAAAGCATCACACTTGTCTTTTCATTCCACTGTTAGCGTTCTATTTCATTGCCGTGCCGACTCGGACGGAGCAGGAGCCATTGGTTGCAGTGCTTACTGTGATACTTGGCAAGCCCACTGTAATGATCAGTAACTTTGAAACATTATGAAATTTAATATATAATACCCTGATCAACCCTTAAAAAGTGGCCGACCAACATTGTNACATGGCATCGATTTTCTGACCAGAACGCGCTACCTGGAGTAAGCTGCATAATAACCTTAAACATTGTTTGAAACCTTCCCACAGACCTAGTTTTTACGACAAATTTTGCGCCCATGTGACCTCACTGTGACGTGTTGCAGGTAAAACGCCATGGTGTCACCTTGACTTTATAAGTTCCCCCATTTTTTAAATAAAAGCACAGCAAAATCTGCAATCAAAGATGTCTTCAATGACTCTGCGATCAAGAAACCCCAGAAATATGCTGAAACATTTTCATCGCCTTCTACCAAAGTAGACAGTGGCCCCGTTAGTGAGTATTATGTTGGTTTACTTTTTGTTTATTGATGATTGACTGAATTTCAGTAACCACATACGAAGAAAATCAGCCTTTACACATGTTTGTCATCCAATGCAAGCAAAAAGCTTCCACGGAAAGCACCATCAGAGAAATACAGAAAAAAGATGCTCATCTCTTTCGAGCAGAAGACACAAAAAGCAAATGGGGGGCTGCTGGCAAACCATCCAACCGGTTGACGACAACCACGAATCTCAGGCAGTGGCGTGCAGAGGGGGGGGCAAACGGGACGCCGGCCCCGGGCATCCATAGCAGGGGGGCATCCAAAAAGTGAAATCATAAAAATAAAATGCTGTAACTAGATGATTTTCCTATTGTAAGTCTACTAATACATGCTGAATGGATTTAATTTTTCGAAACTTGTTTTGTTATCAACACTAATTTTTACGTATTCAAATGCCAGTAATTCGCAGCTTCTTCATTAACAGGGACTTTTACTCTAAGAACACGGAGCACGCCCAATCAAACTGATAGTGACGTGATTGGTTCCAGATCGTGCAATCAAGGGAACATCGCTAAAAAGGATTGAAAGATAGTCAGGATTGAGAAAAAAACGTTTTTTTTTAAGAATCCAACCCTCCTGTTTCTTTTAATCCGTTTTTTTTGGGTTCTTTTTTGAAAAAAAACAGGTTTTTGTTCTTTTTCAAAAAAGACACAAAAACCCCATTCTGAATAGTTTTTATTGCATTATGCAATATCACCATTTGCAGAATCACACAATAATAACTTGTTATAGCTATTATCGCATTCTGATTTGAGGGTAAAGAAATGTACCCCATCTTTGTTTTTGCAAAGTGCTGTTGGTCAATTCACTCCAAAGTGGTGAAACTTGGCAAGAATGCGCACAGCAAACAGAAAAACCACTCCAACACAAGCTCTGCAGTTTCACGTCAAATTTATGTACATGCCCTGCTAGTTCAGCATCTATATAGTGTATTTTTTCGATATATGGTTTGGTATTGTCCAACATTCGAAACAGCTTGGGGATGCAGAGAAGGCAGAAAAATTGATTAAAATATACCGATTTTACAGAGCTGAAGAAGATAACCAGTAGAATTTACTCAAAGTGTTCGGATTATTCTTCTCTTGTTTCAATTCCTTCAAATTTCGTTGCTCTTCTTTTGTTTCATTAAAAAAAATTTGCAGCTAACTGTACAAGTGTGCTGCTTATTTTACTTTTTACTTCATAGTACATTCTTTAAAGGAAAAGTTAAGAGCTGGATTTTGTTAGGTTTTATTGTTTTTTTAAGTGGGTTTTTCAAAACGGGCTATTTTTTTGGTTGGTTCCAATTACATCAACACTGAAGATAATAATGAATAGGATATTTTCCCGAAAAGATTTTGTGCAACTTTAGCCTACAAATTCTCTTCCACAAAGATTGTTAAGACCTTTTTTGATGCGACCTCCAAAGAAGGTCTTCATGTGTTTTTCTGCAAACCGTGGGCGCAATTTTTTGAAGTAATGCAACGTTGGGCGCCATTTTTACCCGGATTTTCAGGGATGTTGCCCAACTTTTCAGCAAATCAAAACTTTTGGGTGTGCGCTTGCACCCCCTGCTCCCCCATCTCCAACGCCACTGCTTTTCATAACAGTATCATAGGCAATTTCGGAGTTTATTAAAATCGACTTGAAACAAATTTATTGCAGCTTTTCGAGCACTCAGAAAATTCAGAATAATTTTCTATAATTTCTGTTATTATTTTGAGGTCAACATTGTTGATGAACAGAAACAAACATAGTAGGAANGATTTTTTTTTTTGTTTTTTATACGTTTCCATTGCCCTCAACTGTTTTACTGCTCCCTGCCCTACCGCTGCTCCGGCGTCCCTAAGCATGCATGTTGTTTCAAGAAACTTCGCCAAAACGTTAGTTGCAAACCTGAATATGGTGTCATGTTGTGACGTCACAAACAGCGTATATACAGTAACAGTGACCACCATACCCCACTGCTCAATACCAGAATTAGGTAGGGTGGCATCCAGTCAAGCAGTCGCCCCGGTCACCACCAGACCTCTCTCTGCACGCCACTGATCTCAGGCGCCAGTTCGGAAAAATTTAGTGTGCGTACCCTCGGCACATTGGACTTCATTTATCATGAGGGCTAATCTCTCCTCATCGTTTGACCCAGTTCTTTCAGTCCACTGCTTGGCCGCACTAGATCTGGGGGCAGGTGTTGGCAGCCATTCAATTGTGTCATCATCCTGAACCATCAGGCCATGCAGTCCATGAGGAGGTCGATGGAGTGGACACTGGAGGCCAACATGATTGACAGTTTGTTCTGAGCCACACTCACAAGCCGCAGATGGAGCTATACCCCGTGTATGCAAACGGGAGCGGAAACGCCACAACGGTGCGGAGGCGGTTAAGCCGGACCCACGCTGTTCTTGGCAGGGCCATTTAAGAAGGGTGGGTGCCGAGGTTGGGGATGAAAGTACGAAGTCTCGCAGTGCTCTCCAACCACTCCGCATTCCACCGGTGATTCGTCCAGAGCGCCGCTCTTCCGATATTTTTGTCAGATGAACTGATGAGATGTGCAGCGGGTGCAAATGGGTGTCTTGATTTGAGATGCCGTGCATTCCTACTCTATGGACAGGTGGGTGCTAAGTGAAGCAGATGTCCAGGCTCTATGAAACGGCGTGCTAGAGACAATGTGGCTCCTTTGTGACGAAGCTCAGCAGGTTGGATGCTTGCGAGGATAGGAAGATTGTTCGCTGGTGTAGGACGCAAGCATCCAGTCGCAGTTCGTAAGGGATCTTTGATGGCAGAGTCAATGAGGCGGGTGTGAGCACCGCGGCACCAGGCAGGAGCGCACTGCTCTGCTGTTGAATGGATTAGGGCTAAGGTGGCTGTTCGCAACGTTTTTGCTCCAGCACCCCAGCCAGAGACAGGAAGTTTCGTGTATTGTATTGAATAACGTCTTCACTCCCACAAGAAACGCACTAGTCCTTAAATGTGCATCGCAGTGACAAGTACCACACAAACACATGAAAGAATATGAGGTTATATACGTGGGAGTAGTAGAAGAGTATACGCTTGATAGCGCTAATACAATTACTTTGATGAAACACAAGCATAAAAGGCACGTGCATGAATGACGCCATCAGGATTCTTATAATGTAGTACTGCGATGACTTCCAAGTACACCGATTTATAAAGTGAGGGAGTGGGCGGCTACGAAGGACCAGGTGTAATTTAGGCTACAGACCTCCCAAGGACGAAGCTACTTACAGTGCACAGGGAAGACTGTATAACAGTTAGTAAAAGCCTTTTGCTCTGGGTATAAAGTTTTATATGCGCAATGCGTTTACTGAAGCAAAATGCGTTGCAGGCAAAGTCATGCCACCAGAAAAATATGGTTTAAAGTCGTCACATTGAACATATGTTGTTTTCATGTACTGCATTTAAAAATATTCGCGAAAGCTAGAGAGGAAATGCTTCAATAACTTTTAACTGGTGCAGCACTGCAATGGTGTTACGGGATTGAAGTAGGTTGAGAACTATAGGTGTCCAAACATGCACTGCGAAAAAAAATTCGCAGTCGATGTATGCATGCGAACGGAATTTCGTTTGCAGTTCAGCATACACATTGTTTGCTTTGCACTTTAGATCAAAGGTATCCCGATACTTTATACAATGATTAGCTGCAACCAATTTTATTGAATGTAGCAAAAACCAAATGACGTACGATACAACGGAGATACTTCATGATTTGACTATTTCCACTGTAACAGTGTTAAATAATTTAATTACTGCACCTGGTTTATGTACTCCAGGGGTCTCCAAACTTTTTGCCCGAGAGCCACATAAGCTATTGCAGAACATGTCGAGAACCGGACTTCTTACCGGGACATGTCACATTCTGCCAAAGCAACAAATTTTTCGTCAACATAGTTTTTTCATCACTGACAAAATGGCTTCGCGCCCGCTGGCCGATGAAATGGCTTCGAGGGCCGTATTTGGCCTGGGGGCCGTAGTTTGGAGACCCATGATGTACACCAATAAAAAGAACACAAAATATGTTTCCAGTATCCGAGCAATACATATTTCTTGTAATCTGCGGAAAAAAAAGGGCGAAACACGTTTTATTTTTTATTTCTGAAGGATTTCTTGACCAGACTTCCAAAGTATTTTATCATTTCAGCACCTGAGTTTGAACGTGCTTTTGGCAAAGCAAATTGTCGTGTTTTGATTTGTCTTGTATTATACGGATGAAGATCTGCAATGAGTTTAAAATAATTGTTAAACGTAGCAGGTAGCTGAGAGTTAGTATATTTGTATATGAAGTTGCTCACTTCAAGATTGTAAATATCTTTTAGTAAGAGAATTTTTTGCGTTGTATAAATGGTAGTAACTTTGCTAGTCAAAAGATATTTGGTGTTTAAGCATCTCATAACACCGTTTAAAAAAATCGATATTGGCTGTAGATGACATGAAGCTGCTCTTCCCCAGGCAATAATCCCACACTGTACTCGTGAGTTTATGAGCTGTGATACAACATACGCAATACTTGTTAATTAACATCATGTTTAAATTTATACATTACACCAACATATTTGGATATAGCACAACACAACTGTTTACAGTGCTCTTTCCAAGTCAGTTTTTCATCTACAGTTATATCAAGTTACAATATTTGTAAGTCAAAGGTGTTTCAATACGATTGCTGTCAAGTTTGCATTTATAACGAAGGATTCTGTACTGGCATGTGTATTTGTGAGCAACATATATTCTGGTTTGGAAATATTTAGTGAGAGTTTGTTTGCAGTTAGCCAATCCATTACGTTTGTCAGTTCACAATTAACCGAGTTTTGTAATTTTCCCAGATTGCGTCGCTCTGAATTAAAACTGTATCATCAGAGAATAAAATAGTTTTCAAAAAACTTTAGTTTGCTAAGTCGTTTATAGATAATAAAAAAGCACAACGGGTCTAAAATGGAGCCTTGGAGGACTCCAGAATTAACTGACTTTAAAGATGATTTAGTGTTTCTCCCTTGAACGTACTGTTTTCTGTTGAGTTGAACATTGTATTGTATTGTGTAACGTCTTCACTCCCACACGCAAAGCGCTAGACTTTTAACATGCAGCGAAGTAAAGAGAAAAAAAAACACAAATACACGAAAGAAGATGAGGATATATACATTGCGGTAGTATAGAGTATACGCTTGATGGCGCTAATGCATTTACTGTACATTGATGAAATACAACCTTTTAAGACACACACGTGAATGACGCCATCATGATTATTATAACGAAGAACTGAAATGACTTCCAAGTACATCAATGTATAGAATGCATGAGGGAATTGGAGGCTGCGAAGGACGAAGGGTCATCTAGGCTGCAGACCTCCCAAGGACGAAGCTGCTCTCAGTGTAAAGGGAACAATGTATGATCAGGGTTTTTTAAGGCGTTTTAGGTACCCGATTCGGGTCCCTATAATTTCAAATCGGGTACCTAGAAGCAGATAAATTCATCATCGTGTCCCTAAAATCAGAGAAAATCGGGTGCCTAGAATCAGAGAAATCGGGTCCCTATCCATACCGGGTTCCTAAAATTTTCCTTAAAAAACCCTGGTATAATAGTTTGTAAAAGTCTTTTACTCTGTGTATAAAATGTAATATGTGCAAAGCGGTTATATGGTAAATTGAAGTAAAATGCGTTGCAGGCAAGGACAAGTCACCAGAAGGAAACGGTTTAAATTTGTCGCATTAAACATTTACTGCTTTTATACATTCAAAAATATTCGTGAATGCCAAAGAGGAAATGCGTCAAAAGCTATAGACCGCTGCAACACCGCAGTAGTGTCACGAGATTTAAGCAGGTTGAGAACCAGTCGTGCAATCATGCTTTGCGGAAACGAACTCATCAATGCATGCATGAGAACAGAAGTGCATTTGTTTTGTAGGCATCCCACAACTTCATACACTGGTTTGATGCAACCAGTTTCTGTGAACTCAACAAAAACCTAACGATGTAATACATAACAGAGACACTTCATGATTTGACACTTTCCACTGTAATAGCGATACGTAATTAAATCAATCCACTTGCTTTGTGTACAACAATAAA